>JAEEGL013594848.1_pt1 | contig 11079 bp, 11 predicted proteins | sample 9134231 | NCBI WGS metagenome assembly JAEEGL01 (sample SAMN16246548, study PRJNA631951) | gut metagenome | biome: gut microbiome; feature: rumen; material: fiber-attached | host: Bos | place: Iran: Karaj | collected 2018-10
ATCAAGGTGGGCAGCAGCTGGACCATCGCCTTATGACGAATCACTTCCCAGAACGGCCGTCTGGCAACAGGCTCGAACAGCCAGCCACTAATCATGAAGAAACTGGGCAGACGAAAGAGGTAGAAGATACGGTTGAACCCCATCAGCGGGCCGTCTAAGCAGAAATAGCAGACATGAGCATAGACCACGAGAATCATGGTAAATCCCCGCATCGCATCGATGTATTCTATTCTCTGTTTCGCCATATCCTGTGCAAAGGTACACAAAAAACCACAATAATTTGGATATTTCAGAAAAATATCGTAATTTTGCGGCATGATTGCGACGAGATGGGCGCGGTAACCCCCGCTGACCAACAATGAAAGAGCGGATTAACTGGATAGACTGGGCAAAGGCACTGGCGGTGATGACTGTCGTATTCTGTCATCTGCCTCAATCGCAGGAATGGTTTTACTATCGTTTTCTGCAAGCTTGCACTATCACAATTTTCTTTTTCCTTTCTGGCTATTTAAAGAAAGACAGAGGTAGCAACAAAGAAAATTGGAAGAAATACTGGCAAGGACTGATTATACCTTATATTATTTATAATACCATTGTCTATCCCTACTGGCTCCTGAAATATTATATGCAGAATGATGCCATGCCCGACATCTTCCATGCCATGAAACCAATTCTTGGTGCCCTATTCTTCCAGCATGAAAATGCCTTCTGCGAACCGCTCAACGGTCCTTTGTGGTATCTGCCAGCTATCCTAATCATGCATGTCATGATAGACCTTAGTAAACGGACCCGTTTTCTGCATCCCATCATGATTACACTCTGTATCATCTCATTTTTCCTTTATGCAGGGAATAAATACTATGAATTTCTGCCAAATCTCACACCTATGGGTATCTTCCGAAGACTACCCTATTACTATATTGGATATGTGATGGGGCAACAAGCATCATTTGCGAGGATCAATCGTATTCACGCATTTTTCACGTGCATCTTTTGTCTGACAGTCAGCCTGTTGTGCTTTGAGTGGCACATACATGAAGAAAGACTATTGGTTCATGTTGCGCTATTTTATCCAGTCAACTTCTGTTTCCTATTCGCAGTACTTTCTTTCTCTAAACTTTTAAACGGCTACAAATCCCGTGCCATCATCAACCTGTCTATTGGCACTTTAGTCATTATCGGGCTTCATACCATACTTATTAGTATTTTTAATGTTGTCTGGGTGCGTCTCATAAGCCCTGGAACATCTTTATGCTACCATTGGTACGAGGCTCTTCCTGTGTCTATTGCCATCACAGCAATACTCTACCCAATCATCTTATTAGGAAAGAATTACATTCCCTGTTTATTGGGAAGAAGTAAGAATAATTGATATGGAACAAAGCAAGACAAACAGAATCGGATACATAGATGCTATGCGAGGGGTGGCAATGATACTTGTCGTATACTCACACATATCAGCCTATAGTTTTGGCTCTTATATAATTGCATACAATGACATCTTAGAACGGCTACGCATGCCAGCCTTTTTCTTTATCAGCGGTTGGGTGTTCTATAAACCGAGATTCTGGAACTGGGCTGAAATATGCCAAATAACGAGCAAGAAATTTGCTGTCCAGATTGTGCCTTCTGTCGTTTTCATGCTACTGTACCTATATGCATTCGACATGATGGATGTCAGTGCACTTGGTAGCGACAAAAGGGGTTATTGGTTTACTTTCGTACTATTTGAGTTTTTTCTTATCTATATTGGGGCAGAAGCACTGCTAAATAGAAGAAATACCTCCCAAGGGGAAATGAGAGTCTTGGCAGTTATACTCCTTATCTCCGCCAGTGCCTTCTATTATGCCACTTACTATTACCATCACGCCACTGAGCTAGGTAATTGGAAGAACATATTAGGATTCTTCAGTTTCGTTAAAATCAGACATTTGGTGTTTTTCTGGTTTGGGACATTTGTCAGAAGAAACTTTGAGGTATTCGTACGACTGACAGACAATGCTGTAGTGATGGCTATTATTATTATTGCATTTGTTATAATGAATCTCTTTCCTGTCATCTATTCTACAAATGGAATAGAATATATATCTTATCTTTTCACGGGCATTGTTGGAATAACCATTTTCTTCACTTTCTTCAGAAAACATCAGACCAAGTTTTCCACGTCGAACCCATTAGGCAGAACGTTGCAATTTATTGGGCAGCGCACACTTGACATATATCTATTACATTATTTTGTCTTGCCATATAACCTATTGAATTTAGGGACTTGGATGCTTCAACACAATAACAAGTCACTTGACGCGCTCATTTCGCTCGTAATAGCATTGTGGGTCATTGCACTTAGCCTCATACTAAGTAACATCATCAGATTAAGTCCATTTCTTGGGAAACATCTCTTTGGAGCAAAAAGCTAAGACAGGCTTTCAAATAATTGATTCCACTGGGGCATAATTATGTTGGCAGAATAATGACTAGCAGACTTAGCTGCTGCAATACCCATCCTACAACGCAAGTTATCATCTGCGATTAGACTACAAACTCGGTCTGCAAAAATGTCCACACTTCTATTTGGCACAACAAAACCGTCTTCCCCATCGGTAATTATAGAAGCTGGCCCGTATGGGCAATCGAAAGAAACAACAGGGAGTCCACAACTCATTGCCTCTGGGAGTACGAGTCCAAATGGTTCATAAAGAGAAGTTAGGACAAGGATGGAACTTCTCATATATATATCCATAATATTACCCACAGGTTCAAACACATTAATGTTTGAATCCTGCGATTTGATAATTGGCAAATAATACTCCTTTAGCTCCCCCTCCCCATAGATATTCAACATCCAAACAGGATAACGCTTATGAACAATCGCCCAAATTCTCAACAAGCTCTCAAAATCTTTCTGGATAGAAAAACGACCTACAAATACTACTATTTTTTCTTTTAAGGTTGCAAGATGACTACTTCCATTAAGACGAACAACATTGGGAATTACAAAAACATTCCTATTGATAAGCCTCCAATCCTTTGCATCTCCTTCAGTCAAAGCGACAACAGCCTCAGCTTTGCTGACATTCCTTTTGAATGACCAAGTATGAAGTCGACGCAACCATCCCGAACCATCAATCATTTCGGAGTGACACATAGTATGTGACTCGACAATCAAAGGGATATTTCCTTTTAGCTTCAAGAGTAATCCTACGAAATCAAGTTTTACACAGATAATAAGATCCGGGGAAAGTTCACGAATAACGTTATTCATTCGTTTCTTGAGCAATCGTTTTAACTTTTGTCTTATAAACAATCGAGCAAAGCCACGATAGCTATATTGTCGGTGCATCCTAATTCCTAAATCCAGATATTTGATGGCAGAATTAAGAAAAAACGGAATATTATGATCACCTTGATTTATCGTTAAAAGGATAACATCGTAATTATACCGCTCTACAAGATAATTCATCTTATCGGCCAGTACCCGTTCCATCCCTCCCCATATAGCGAAAGCATCTGTTATATAAACTATTCTCTTACTAATCATGTTACAACAGGATCACAAAATCGAAATAAATATTAGCAGACAGGAATTAAATCTTTCTGAGCAGTAAACCACGGAATATACTTCCTACATAAAGGTATGATAATTAGCATACTAAGAACTGTTAAGATGAAATTTATCCACATTGTATACGTTTCGTCAATAATTATACATCTCAATACATGCCTAAATATTTTCATCACTATCAAATGAGTACATAATACTATAATAGAATACCTTCCCAAATAGGACAACAAGGGTAAGTATTTCAGACGCTTGGCAATAACGAAAACCATCATAGTACCAATAATACCACACGGATATACCGTAAAATAATTAGAATATATATTCAAACCAAAATCTTGTTGACGTGAAAAGATTAATAAAAAACATATAGAAAACAAAATAAAAAAAACATCTTGCCACAATTTTAATTCATATTGAAGGAAATTTGTATATCGATAAAGAATGAATCCAAAATAAAAAAAAGGTAGAGCCACAAAAGAGGTATCAAAGAAACATCTGTATTTTATCTCATAAGAAGAAAGTATTAGGCCAAATATCCCCAATAATATGACAGAAAAAGCTAAAAGTCCTTGAGACTTTTTTAACATAATATAGACAGAATAAAAAATGATATTGATTTCAAACAAAGAAAGCAGAAACCAAATACACCCATTTTCAAAGTCCCAACCTATAGCAAATGCTATCAACGCGTCCCAGAAGCTCCTCTGCTGGACTATTATCGTAAGAGGTAATGAAGTACTGAAATAAAAAAAAAGAAATGGTATCAACAACTTATTCGTTTTGCGTTTGAAAAAGTCGAAAAAACCTTCATAATCCTTAAAAAACAATCCCGAAAGCAGGAAATACAATGGCATGCGAAACGATTGCAATGGCACCCATAACAAATAGTCCCAATTATAATAGCTTGCCAAGTGGTGAAAAACGACAAGCAAGATACACACTCCCTTTGCTAAATCAATATAATCTATTCTTTTTTTTGTCGATATACTCATTTTAGTACATATACTTCAGCATCTGCAAAATTACAAAAAAAATGAGAAACGGCCATTTTTTTTTGCAATAATTTGGAAAACTCAACAAAAATATCTATTTTTGCAAAAAAAAACATATATGGCAGTGATTAATTACAAATACAAAGTTACAATTGGATTCCCTGTATACAATGTAGAGAAATACGTATCAAACAGCCTCAGGTCTGCTTTAGAACAAGAATTTGAGAATTATGAGATTCTTGTCGTATATGACAAGAGCGACGACAAGTCATTAGACATTATCACCAATCTCATAAAGACACATCCCAACGGCAAAAAAGCACGTCTAATAATCAGAGAAAAAAAAGAAGGTCTAGGTGAAGCCAGAAATACGGCTATCAGAGAGGCATTAGGCAAATACATATATTTCATGGATTCAGATGACTTTATTACGCCTGATGCCATATCAAAATTATATGATTCTGCCCGAAGATTCGATGCAGATGTCACTATTGGCTCAAGCTATAAGACGGACGGGAAACGAACATGGGCAGAGAAAGATAACGAATTCCCCAATCTTCAATATCTTGAAGAAGGATACTTTGCGGACTACTATTTTAACACACTACGTGACATCATGCCAAGCACAGCATGGAACATTCTATTCAAGATGGATTTCCTAAGAAAGAATAATCTTTTTTTCCCAAAAATCAAATTACAGGAAGATATAGCTTTTGACGAATTATACCACCCATATCTTAACAGAGTCGTTTTTATTTCAGACAAGACTTATTACTATTTGATACGACCAGATTCTCTTATGAGCAGAGGTACTCGGCAAGTAATAAATATTGGTGAAGCGCAATTTGCCTATAACATATGTAACATGATGAAAAGTTGGCTTCCACAATGGAAAGACAGACCCTTCTATGGTGGAAAATGTGCAAAAACCATGAGACGATGTTTTTATGAGGTTGTTGGTATACTCAAACACAGGGAACGTTTTACAGAACCAATCCAAGACAAGGCCCTACGAGACATGATGAGACATCCGGAATCACTCACAACAATTCTAAAATTCAAGCAACTCCGAAAATATAATCTCTTTTATTATCTACTGGGAATCCTCCCACCAAAATTATTTGTTAAGACCATGTACTTTCTCTGCCATCGAAAAGGGATTTTTTAGTGCAAGTTCTTACTCAGTATCTTCATCATACAATGATCGAGTACCATGTGGAGATCTTCTGCAACTTGCATATCATCGATTGGAACATGCACATTATATCGAGACAATTGTTTTACCTTTCCACCATCAAAGCCCGTAATCCCCACAGATATTCCCTCATGTTCATTGGCATACTGTATAGCCTTCACAACATTTGCAGAATTCCCACTTCCAGAGATGCCAATTACAACATCACCTTTAGAAAGGTAATTCCGTAAAGGTCCTACAAATATTTCATCATATGAAATATCATTGGCGTAGGCCATCATTGTTGGAAGATTATCATTCAAACAAATGAATTTAAACATTTTTTCTTTTCCATAAGAAATACCCTTATTAAAATCACAAACATAGTGAGAGGCCGTGGATGCCGAACCACCATTTCCCATCACGAAAACAAAGCTCCCTCTATCCCTTGCCTCAACAAGCAAATTCATCAGGAGATTTAAGTCATCTTTTCTTATAGAGTCCAAGACAGCTTTAACTCTCTCAAAATATTCGCATATCTCTTCTTTATAATCTACCATAACACCTATTATTTACTAAACAAATCTCCTATATATATAATCTTTGAGCCGAAATTATCAAAATGGAATTTCATTTCTCTCACCCCGCCCATCTGTTCATAAAAAATCTCCTGCGCCTCCTTTGGACAATAGAACAAGATAAAACCTGCGCCACCTGCTCCTAAGAGCTTTCCACCTAAAGCACCTGCCTGAAGTCCTTTGTTATAAATTGTCTCTATCGCAGCATTAGAAATACCCGCTGCCATGGATTTCTTTAACAACCAGCCTTCATGCAATATTCGACCAAAATCATCAATCTGATTGTTTTCCAATGAGGAACGAAGGTCATAAGCAAGCCGGACCATTCTTTTTTGAGTGTCAAACTTATCTTGACTGCTCATTCCTGCCTGTTGGTTCTCCAAGATTGCATTGGCAGAATGCTCTCCCCCCACGTACACCATAATAAGATTTTCCTCAAGTTCCTTTTTTTTCTGAGGATGCATAACAATCTTTTCCACATTAACTGTCTCATCACCATAGAAAGAAATAAAATTTAGGCCACCGCATGCAGCAGCATACTGATCCTGCTTTCCAATAGGGCCACCTAATCTGTTTATTTCTACATCACAGGCCAGTTCTCCAAGTTTCAGCCCACTCGTAGCTTTACCTAAATATGTTCTGACAGCATTCAATAGCCCTACTGTAAATGAGGAACTGGACCCCAAACCTGTTCCAGAAGGTATATCGGCAATAGAATTCAGATCAACACCGGACAGATGGTACATCCTCAAAACCTCTCTAAAAATTGGGTGACGAATCATTTCTACATCATCAACCAATTCCGTCTGGGAATACTTCAACTGAATTCGATTCTTCTCAAAGAATGGATGAATAGCAATGTACATGTATTTATCAATTGACGCACTAAGAACAGCTCCGACTTCCCTTCTATAAAAAGAAGGCAAGTCTGACCCTCCACCCGCAAACGAGATTCTAAATGGTGTTCTTGAAATAATCATATCGCATTGTTTTATTTGTTTAGAATTTGCTTTATAGCTAAAAGAAGAGCATTAGAAGAATTTGTCTCTATCATCACAGACTCTTTACAACCAGCATTACGCCCTGCCAAGACATCTCTTTCTGTATCACCAATCATATACGAATGCCTCAAATCAATATTCCAGTCTTTAGCAGCTTTCAACAACATGCCAGGTTTAGGCTTCCGACATTCGCAGTCAATTTTGTACTCCACACGTTCTTCCGGATAGCCTCTGTCCGGATGGTGGGGACAATAATAAATTGCATTTATGTATGCTCCCTGTGATCCAAGCATAGTCTCCAATTTTGAATGGATGTATTCCAGTTCCTCTAAAGAACAAAGATTCCTTGCAATAACTGGTTGATTCGTCACGACAATCGCTAAATAGTCACTATCGTTTATCAGCCTTATAGCTTCTGCTGCCCCATCAATCAGCTTTAGCTGTCTGGAATCTGACAACAAATTAACTTCATAACATATGGTCCCATCTCGATCCAAGAAAATAGCCGGTCTTGGATTATGACGGTTAAGACGTGTAACTTTACCATTTAACACATCCTCACAAACGGCATGATACCTTTCTGGAGTTCCCATATCTTTGATATACTCAAAAGAGATATAGCCATAAAGGTTCATACCTGCCTTCAGACATTGGGGAAGTACATCCTTCTCAATATGGCATTTCACCCCTACATCAATCTTTGAAATAATTTTAGGAGAAAATATAAACAAAGCAGCATTTACTATGTTCCTGCTAACAAAAGCCGCTTCATGAGGCTTATTATGGAATTGTACAATACGTCCTTCTGCATCCAAATCAACGATGTCAGAATCATAAGGATGATCATTGGGATGGAGGAACAAAGTAGCATCAGCTTGTTTCTGCCTATGATATTCAAGCATGATAGGCATATTGAAATCGACAATTGTATCCCCATAAAATACAAAAAAGTCCTCAATCAACTTATCTTTCAGTGAACCAAAAGCTCCAGCTGTTCCCAAAGGCGTCGTCTCTTGATAATATTCGATATGAACGCCCCATTTCTTGCCATCACCAAAATAAGAGGAAATTTGGTCTCCCATATAACCTATAATGAAGAGGAAATCTGTAAAACCATATCGTTTACATAGTTCCACTTCATACTCAATAATTGGTTTCCCACAGACAGGAATCATTGCTTTTGGAATCTCACTATTAACAGATGCGATACGAGTACCTTTTCCCCCTGCGATTATAACAACTTTCATTTCCCTAATACTTTTTGTATTGCCAATCTCACCGATTCATTAGAAGTATGGGGTGCTATCCAACCCAAACGATTTACTTTTGACAGATCATAACGAAACTCTGGTACATCCCCAACCCATCCGCGGTCACCACCCGTATAATCGATTGAAGCATCCAAACCCATTTCCTCTATAACCATTGCCGCAATCTCCTTTACCTTTGTTCGGGTATCAGAGCCTAACATAAAAACATTATAAGGTTCGGTAGCATGGTCAATAACAAACAAAATACCATCAACCAAATCTTTTACATACATATAAGGTTTACATTGCTCACCATTTCCCAAGACTTCAAGTACTTTCGGATTCTTTTGTAATTTATGGACAAAGTCATAAATGACACCATGCGTAAACCGCTCTCCTACAACATTGGGGAATCTAGTAATCCATGTCTGAATATTGTAGGTTGAACTAAAAGCACTAATAAATGCCTCACTTGCCAATTTGCCTGCACCATAATTTGAAACAGGGCGTAAAGGGCCATAATCTTCACTAAAAAAATTATTTGTTTCTCCATAAATAGCCGAAGTAGATGCAAAAAACAGTTTATCCACATCAAACTCTTTCATAAGTTGAAGAATATTAAAGGTGGTATTAAAGGTCAGTTGATAGTCAACCAAAGGGTCCTGGCCACCTTTTTGAATATCACTATTCGCAGCTAGATGGTACACCATATCGAATTTTCCAAGTTGGAAGATACTGCGCATAGAATCAATATTGTTTATATCTTCTTCAACAAAATGAAAATAGGAATTAGATAGCAAATGAGAAATATTATCTAACTTTCCCAAAACGAGATTGTCAACAACAGTTACAAAGTGACCTCTATCAATCAAGGCGTCATCTAAATGGGAGCCTATAAAACCAGCACCTCCTGTTACTAAAATTTTCATAATTAAATTATTTCATTTTCTTTAAAATACAAAGTTACAAATAATCTTGTAATTGTCTCTTTCCAAACCCTATTATTTAAAAAACATTAACTTTCCAGTATGATCCTTGGGTATAAAAGATTTTTTTATTACCTTTGCATTCATCAATAACAATGATATTTATGAAACTGGTTTATCTATATCCAGAGCTCACTATCAGGGGGGGGTCTGAACGAGTGCTGACAGACAAAGCAAATTATCTGGCAGAGCATGGTCTTGATGTCACCATCATTACAGAATCACAAATGGACAGAAACGTTGTTTTTCCCTTGTCACCTAAAGTAAAGTTGGTAGACATGGGTATAGATTTTAATAAACAATACGAGCACAATTTTCTATATAGAGGATTTATATACCAAAAATGTATCAAACAATATAAGAAAGAACTGACAAAACTGTTATACGAGATTAAGCCTGATATAGTTATCACTTTAATGGGACGCAGTCTAGACTTCATCACATCCATTAATGACGGCAGCATAAAAATCGGTGAAGCTCATACCACCAAGGCTCATCTCCGTAGTTACCATTTATTGGAAGAACGAGGCGATTTTTATAAGATTATAGCGAAACGGCTCAGGAAAAAGCAGATAACGAATGCCGGTAAACTAAGCGCACTCGTATTATTAACCCCTCAAGATGCAAAAGACTGGGAAGGCGTTACAAAGACCTATGTCATAGCTAATGCTATTCATCAAATACCCAAGGCGAGTGGAGCACTAACAAACAAACAAGCCATTATGGTAGGCCGCTATAATGATGCAAAAGGGTATGATTATATTGTTGAAGCTTGGTCAATTGTCCATCAGAAGCATCCTGATTGGACACTAAACATATATGGTTCTGGAGAGCTTCATGATGACGTGGAGCGGTGGATAAAGGAACGGGAACTTGAAAGTACCATGATTATGCATGAACCAACCAATCAGATTACCCAGAAATATTTAGAGAGCTCTATCTGCATATTAAGTTCAATTTATGAAGGATTTCCACTCGTAATCATGGAAGCTATGAGCTGTGGTGTTCCTTGTGTGTCTTTCGACACTCCTTTTGGACCAAGGAATATTATTAAAAATGGAGAAGACGGTATTTTAGTTGAATACCTCAACTCACAGAAACTTGCAGAAGCCATCTGCAAAGTTATTGAAGATGACCATTTGAGAAAACGACTTGGTGGAAAGGCTAAACAAAACATTCAGCGTTTCTCTCAGGATGCCATTATGAAACAATGGACAGACCTATTTGATTCACTCTTAAACACACAGAAACAATGAAACTTGGTCAATTTTATTAAAAATGCTCATTAGCTTTTGAATTTATAATTTGACCTCCCAAAGATAAAAGAGAAATCCTCCATATAGAACTTTTCAAATATTTTCTCATTTTACTAAATTGTCTTCAGAATCTTCATAAACATCTTGTTTATAGAAAATTCGAGTAAGACCTTTTGTCTGTATCTTCAACCTATTCATAAAGCTCGTCCAAAGACTTCCTTCATTCATTGTCCCATAGCCAGTAATAGCACGAGCTCGCTGATCATACAAGAACTTGATC
>JAEEGL013854318.1_pt1 | contig 11079 bp, 10 predicted proteins | sample 9134231 | NCBI WGS metagenome assembly JAEEGL01 (sample SAMN16246548, study PRJNA631951) | gut metagenome | biome: gut microbiome; feature: rumen; material: fiber-attached | host: Bos | place: Iran: Karaj | collected 2018-10
GCAGAGATGAACATGCCTGTAGAGAGAGTCAGAGAGATCCTCAAGATCTCCCAGGAACCCGTTTCCTTAGAGACTCCCATCGGTGAAGAAGAAGATTCGCATCTTGGCGATTTCCTGCCCGATGAAAACGTTCCCGTGCCCGCAGAGGCAGCTGCTTTTACTCTGTTAAAAGAACAGCTTGTGGACGTACTTGAGACTCTTACCGACAGAGAGCAGAAGGGCCTTCGTTTAAGATTCGGTCTTGACAACGGAAGAGCCCGCACCCTTGAGGAAGTCGGTAAAGAGTTTAACGTTACCCGTGAGCGTATCAGACAGATCGAGGCAAAGGCCCTCAGAAAGCTCCGCCATCCTTCCAGATCCCGCAAGTTAAAGGATTATCTTGAGTAATGGAATACAGGCTTTCAGACAGGCTTCAAAGGCTCTGTGACGAGGTCAGTCCCTGCGGAAACCTTGCAGACATCGGCTGTGATCACGGATATGTGTCCATGGAGCTTGTTAAGACAGGCAAGGCAGCGCATGTGCTTGCCATGGATGTTAACGAAGGCCCGCTTGAGAGAGCAAGGGAGAATGTCAAAGCTGCCGGCCTTTCAGAGCAGATAGAGCTCAGATTGTCAGATGGTTTACATAACACAATGCCGGACGAGCACTTCGATACCATTCTTATAGCGGGAATGGGCGGAAGGCTCATGACAGGAATATTGGCTGATGGTTTACATAAAGTAGCAGAAGCCGCCCGCCTTGTACTGCAGCCCCAGTCCGAGATCTTTCTTATAAGGGAGTTTCTTTTTACGCATTCTTTCTCCATAGAAAGGGAAGTGTGCCTTAAGGACAGGGATAAGTTTTATTTTATAATAAATGCCGTCAATCCGGCAGGATCCGGGGCGAAAGCGCCCGATCCGACTACGCTTCCCGACCCCTTCTTTTTTGAGTATTCGGAATACCTTTTAAGGAACAGGGACGAGGTTTACAGGGAATATCTTTCAAAGAGCCTTGAAACTGCGAAAGGTTATCTTGAAAAGGCCGGAGACAGGGGCGGCAAGTTAAAAGAAGATATTGAGGATTACACAAAAGCACTGACTTGGTTTACATAATATTCTTTGAGAAGGAGATAGCTTATGGTAAAGGTTACAGTACTTGGAGAAACGAGAGAATATAATGACGGAGTTACGCTTAAGGATGTAGCGAAGGATTTTGCGGACAAATATCAGTATCCCATCGTTCTTGGAAGCATCAACGGAAATGTCCGGGAGCTTTTCAGGGTGGTAAAGGCAGATTCTGAGATCAAGTTCCTTACCACAAAGGACCCCATCGCCCAGAAAGCCTATACCAGAAGCGCTATCATGCTTCTTTTAAAATCCTTTGAGGATGTTATGGGCAGAGACCGCATAGACTACATGAAAGTCGAATTTGCGGTAGCTAACGGTTACTACATCACCTACAAGGGACCCGATAAGATCACCGATGAGATCATCGCAAAGGCAAAGGCCCGCATGAAGGAACTGGTAGAGAAGGACCTTCCCTTTGAAAAGCACAATGTTTCCCTTGACGATGCCATCGCCTTCTTTAAAGAACGCAAGATGAAGGACAAAGAAACCCTGTTTAAATACCGCAGGTATTCAACCGTCAACATCTATTCCCTCGAAGATTACAAAGACTATTATTACGGATTCATGGTTCCTTCCACAGGCTATGTTAAGTGGGTGGACGTGATCCCTTATGATGACGGCATCATGATGGTGCTTCCTTTCGCAAATGAGCCTGATGTTCTGAAACCTTTTGAAGAAAGAAGAAACCTCTTTAAGACTCTTAAGTCTACTACCGAATGGAACGAGCTGATGGGTGTCAGCACCGTAGGTGAGTTAAATGACCTTGTGTGCAGCGGCGGCATCAACGACATGATCCTTGTGCAGGAAGCGTTACAGGAACGTCGTATCGGCGAGATAGCAGAAGACATCGTGCGTCGCGGCGGCGTTAAGTTTGTTATGATCGCAGGACCTTCTTCTTCCGGCAAGACCACGTTTTCACACAGACTGTCTGTAGAGTTAAGGACCTACGGACTTAAGCCCCATCCCATTCCTGTAGACGATTACTTTGTAAACCGTGAAGATACGCCAAGAGATGAAAACGGCGATTACAATTTTGAATGTCTTGAAGCCATTGACGTAGAGCAGTTCAACAAGGACATGAGCGCTCTTTTAAGAGGCGAGAGAGTTGAGCTTCCCACCTTTAACTTTAAGGCAGGCAAGCGTGAATATAAGGGCAATTACAAGCAGCTTGGCCCCGACGACATCCTGGTAATAGAGGGTATTCACGGACTTAACGACAAGATGTCCTATTCCCTTCCTTCAGAAAGCAAATACAAGATCTATATAAGCGCTCTTACTTCCATAAACATCGACGAGCACAACCGTATACCTACTACGGACGGCCGTCTCTTAAGAAGAATGGTAAGAGATGCCCGTACCCGTGGTACCAGTGCCAAAAACACCATCAAAATGTGGCCGAGCGTCCGCAAAGGCGAAGAAGAAAACATCTTCCCCTTCCAGGAAAATGCGGATGCAATGTTCAATTCGATCCTGATTTACGAACTTGCCGCATTCAAGACCTATGCCGAGCCCCTTCTTTTTGAGATCGGCAAGGACGAGCCTGAGTATCCGGAAGCAAAGAGACTTCTTAAGTTCCTTGAATATTTCGTGGGTATCGACCCCAAGGTCGTGCCCGCAAACAGTATCTGCCGTGAGTTTATCGGCGGAAGTTACTTTAATGTCTGAATGTGGATGTTTTTTGAGTCGGACAGACGATCGCGGCTGCATTTATGCAGGTGAGGAAAGTCCGGGCTTCATAGGGCAGGATGCCGGCTAACGGCCGGCGGAGGCGACTCCCGGGACAGTGCAACAGAAATATACCGCCCGCCTGTGCGGGTAAGGGTGAAAAGGCAGTGTAAGAGACTACCGTGCGGACGGTAACGCCCGTAGCCATGCAAACCCCATCCGAAGCAAGACCAAGAGGACATATGGCCCTGCGCCGTATGTTGGAAAACAATAGATCTGCCCGATCTGTTTTCCGGTAGGTTGCTTGAGACTGTCGGCAACGGCAGTTCTAGATAAATGATCGTCCAACGACAGAACCCGGCTTATCGTCCGACTCAATTCACAAAATTTTAATTTGTTATTCAAAAGATTATCTGCTACTCTAGGTGTTGCTTGAACATATCGTACACTTAACAACATTCTGAGCGCAGCGAAGAATCTTTTTTATTTAGGAGGCAAAAATGACCAAGATCGACATTATTTCAGGATTTCTTGGGGCCGGTAAAACGACACTCATCAAGAAGCTTCTTTCTGAAGCATTAAAAGGCACAAAGGTAGTGCTTATCGAAAATGAATTCGGAGAGATCGGTGTAGACGGCGGATTTTTAAAAGAAGCCGGCATCGAGATCAAGGAGATGAACTCCGGATGCATCTGCTGTTCACTGGTAGGCGATTTTAAGACAAGCCTTACAGAGGTTATAGAGAAGTACGCTCCCGAGCGTATCCTCATCGAGCCTTCGGGCGTAGGCAAGCTTTCAGATGTACAGAAGGCAGTTATCAACGCAAGCGAAAAAGCAGGAGTTGAGCCCGGATCATCCGTTGTAGTGGTAGACGCCACCAAGTGTAAGATTTACATGAAGAACTTCGGCGAGTTCTTTATCAACCAGATAGAGTACGCAGGCACCATAGTCCTCAGTCGTACCCAGATGATGGATGCAGACAAGCTTGAGAAGGTTGTAGAGATGATCAGGCTTCATAACGATCACGCCAAGATCATCACCACTCCCTGGGACGAGCTTACGGGTGAATACATCCTTGAGACCTTTGAACAGGTTACTTCTTTTGAAGACGAACTGTTAAAAGAAGTGGAAGAAGAACACCACCATCATCACGACGATGACGACGATGATGAATGCTGCTGTCACCACCATCACCACCACGATGATGACGATGACGATGAAGACGAACACGAGCATCATCACCATCACCACCATGATGATGACGATGATGATGAAGACGAACACGAACACCATCATCACCATCATGACCATGATCATGAGCATGAGCATGAGCACGGCGAGCACTGCAGCTGCGGTCATGACCACCATCATCATCACCACGATGCAGACGAAGTATTCACAAGCATCGGCATAGAGACTGTAGACAAGTATTCTTCAACCGACGTTGAATACTTCTTAAAGAGCCTTGAAGACGAGGCTTCCTACGGATTTGTGCTTCGTGCAAAGGGTATGCTTCCTTCCGAGAGCGGCAGCTGGATCTACTTTGACTACGTTCCCGGCGAGATCGATATCCGTGACGGCGCTCCTCAGTACACAGGCAAGATCTGTGTTATCGGATCTGAGTTAAAAGAAGATGCTATCCGCGAACTTGTAAGCAAGTAAAAGAAGGCAGTATAAATGAAATCTGTATTTGTGATCAACGGGTTTTTGTCAAGCGGCAAGACCCAGTTTATAAACTACACACTGGCTCAGCCATATTTTAAGACCAAGGGAACCACTCTTCTCATCGTTTGCGAGGAAGGTGAAGAAGAGTACGATCCCCGTATCTTAAAGGCCACCAACACCGTTATGGTAAACGTGGAAAACGAAGCTGACGTGGCTCCCGACAAGCTTATGGAGCTTGAAAAGAAGTTTAAGCCCTCAAGAGTCATCATCGAGTTTAACGGAATGTGGAATTATAAGAACTTTAAGCTCCCCTTCGGGTGGAAGCTCGAGCAGCAGCTTACCCTTATCGATACCACTTCCTTTGAGCTTTACTATACCAATATGAGGTCCCTTCTTGCAGAGATGATGCGTAAGTCAGAGATGATCATCTTTAACAGGGCGGATAATTTTGTAGACAAGCTTCCTTCTTACAAGCGTAATGTAAAGGCTCTCAATCAGCAGGCAGACATCATCTTTGAAGGCAAGGACGGAGAGTTTAACGCTACTCTTGATGAGGAGCTTCCCTACGATATAAAGGCTGACACCATAGAGTTTACGGACGATACCTACGGTGCTTTTTATATCGATGCTTTAGACAATATCGACAGATACAAGGACAAAACCCTTATTTTTACGGCTTGCGCCATGATACCCGGAGATTTTGCAAAGGGTGTATTTGTGCCGGGACGCTCCATCATGACCTGCTGCGCCGAGGATATTCAGTTTCTGGGCTTTCCATGCAAGTATGAGAAAGCATCCGAGATCAAAAACCATTCCTGGGTCAAGGTTACATGCAAACTTAACTGTGAGTACTTTGACGGTTACAAGGCAGAAGGTCCGGTACTTACAGCGATCAAAGTAGAGCCCGCCAAGGCTCCAAAGAACGAGGTGATCTCCTTCGTATGATCCCTTATGACCTGACGCAGTTACTGTTCTTTTTCTTTATCTATTGTTTCATTGGGTGGATCATTGAATCCACCTATGTTTCTGTTCACGAAAAAAAGCTTACCAACAGAGGTTTCATGAGAGGTCCGGTGATCCCAATTTACGGCTGTGGCGCCATGACCCTTCTTTTGGTCTGCTATCCGCTACTTAAGTGGCCGGTGGCGGTATTCTTTGCGGGAATGTTCGCAGCAAGCCTCATGGAATACATAACAGGCGCTATCATGGAGGCGGTCTTTAAGGTACGCTATTGGGATTATTCTACGGAAAAGTTTAATCTTAACGGTTATATATGTCTTTGGACCAGCGTTGTCTGGGGCGTTATGGCTCTGGCTCTTAACTATTTTCTTCATAAACCCGTGGAGAAGCTTTGCTTCATGCTTACAGAGAGGGAGCTTAAGCTCATCACTCAGCCAATAGCACTTTTGTTTATTATAGATTTAACTTTGTCCTTCAAAGCAGCATTCGATATCAGATCTCTCATTGTTTATGCAGAGAAGGCAAAAGAAGAGATACGTCTCATGCAAAAGCGCATGGATGTGATAATAGCCTATGCCGGTGCGGATGTTAACGAACAGAAGCAGAAGATCCTGTCAGGCATTGAGAACCTTCAGAATGGCATATCCACAAGGTTTGAAGACATGACTAAGGACTTTTACAAAAGAGGGCTGTTCCTCGGAAACCCTACCCTTAAGTCAAGATTCTCTTCAGAATCCGTTGATTCTATCAGGGATTATATAAAGAAGGCAAAGAACGACAAAAAGAAGTAGACGCTTTTTGCGACCTATGCTACTATGTAATAGATGTAAAGGAGGGTATTAAATGAACGCTATCGATTGTATCAAAGGACGTCGCAGTATCAGAGAATTTACCGCTGAAGCAGTATCTCATCAGGACGTGGAAGCTATAGTTGATGTGGCACGTTTTGCTCCCAGCTGGAAGAATACCCAGATCTCCCGTTATGTCGCTCTTGAAGGCGCATTAAAGGACAAGGTTGCTGCCGAGTGCGTGGGAGAGTGGAATGCAGCTATCATCAATAAGGCTCCGATGCTTATTGTTCAGACTTTTGTAAAGAATCGTTCCGGTTTTGAAAGAGACGGTTCTTTTACCACTTCCAAGGAAGACCGCTGGCAAAACTACGATGCGGGTATCGCAGCTGAAGCATTTTGTCTGGCAGCTCATGAGAAGGGCCTTGGAACCGTTATCATGGGAATGTTCGAAGAAGACAAGGTTGCATCGGTTCTTTCTTTACCCGAGGATCAGGGAGTGGCGGCTATGATCGCCATCGGACATCCTGTTTCCAATCCCGAAGCTCCCAAGAGAAAAGAAGTTTCGGAACTTTTAAAATTCATGAATTAGTTATCAAAAGAAGGGATGTAATGATCCCTTCTTTTTAATAATCAAACAAATGAGGTATTTATATGAACAAACCGAGACATTTGATGAGTCCTTTGGATTTTAGCGTGGAGGAGTTAGATAAGCTTTTTGATCTTGCTTCCGACATTGAGAAGGATCCAAAGAAATACGCAGAGGTCTGCCACGGCAAAAAACTTGCCACCTGCTTTTATGAGCCAAGTACCAGGACCAGGCTTTCTTTTGAGGCAGCTATGCTCAACCTTGGAGGCTCTACACTGGGATTTTCGGAAGCATCCAGTTCTTCTGCCGCAAAGGGAGAGAGCGTTTCAGACACGATCCGCGTGATCTCATGCTATGCCGATATCTGTGCAATGCGCCATCCCAAAGAAGGTGCGCCCATGGTTGCGGTTTCACATTCGCTTATTCCTGTAATCAACGCAGGTGACGTCGGCCACCAGCACCCCACCCAGACTCTTACGGATCTTATGACGATCAGAAGCCTTCACGGTAATCTGAACGGCTTTACCATCGGGCTTTGCGGCGACCTTAAGTTTGGCCGTACGGTGCATTCTCTTATCAGGGCACTACTTAGATATAACAATGTGCATTTTATCTTTATTTCACCTGAAGAGCTCAGGATCCCGGATTACATCATCGATGAGCTTAACGAAAAGAATGCGACCTATGAAGAAGTCATCAAGTTAGACGATGTCATCGGAAAGCTTGACATCCTTTATATGACAAGGGTTCAGAGAGAGAGATTCTTTAACGAAGAAGATTATGTAAGGTTGAAGGATTTTTACATACTCACAAAGGAAAAGATGAGTAAGGCAAAGAAGAACTGTATCGTGCTCCATCCCCTTCCCAGAGTGAACGAGATCTCGGTAGAAGTGGACGAAGATCCCAGAGCTGCATACTTTAAGCAGGCTCAGTACGGTGTTTATGTAAGAATGGCACTGATAATGACGCTTCTCGGGATGGCACCTGAGAATTAATACCGGTTTACATAATGTAGATTATTCTGTCATCCTGAGCGTAGCGAAGGATCTTATAAAGAAAGGAAATATGAAATGTTAAACATCGGTCAGATAGAAGAAGGCTTTGTGCTCGATCACATCAGGGCAGGCGAGAGTCTTGACATTTATTATAAGCTCGGGCTTGATAAGCTTGATAATACCGTAGCCATCATCAAGAACGCAAAGAGCAACAAGATGGGCAAAAAGGACATTTTGAAGGTTGAGTGCGATATAGAGATGCTGGACCTTGAAGTTCTTGGATTTATCGATCACAACATCACGGTGAACGTGGTAAAGGGCGGTAAGATCGTAGAAAAGAAGGCCCTTACCCTTCCTAAGGAGATCACCAACGTGATCAGATGCAAAAATCCAAGATGCATCACATCTACGGAGCAGGAGCTTCCTCACATCTTTGTGCTCACAGATCCCAAGCACGAGGTTTACCGCTGCAAGTACTGCGAAGAGAAAGCTCAAAAAAGAATCTAAAATCTTTCGAAAAATTTAACTTGAAGTGCGGGCAGTTTGAATATACTATGAACGTATGGCTAATCAATTGGATATGACGAAGGGCAAGCCCTTCGGACTAATAGTAAGATTCATAATTCCCGTGGTTTTGGGTAATATTTTTCAGCAGCTCTACAACATGGTGGATACCATCATCGTAGGGCGTTTTGTGGGTATCGATGCCCTTGCGGCTGTAGGTGCCACGGGTACAATTTCCTTTTTGATCCTGGGCTTTGCGCTGGGTCTTACTTCGGGTTTTACCGTTATCACTGCCCAGCGCTTTGGGGCAGGAGACGAAAAGGGGCTTAAGTTAAGTGTCACCAATGCGGTGATACTTTCTTTTGGCGCCGCTGTTATCCTTACTCTTGTAAGTTTCATCGGCATGAAGCCTCTGCTCACAATAATGCACACTCCCGAGGACATCTATCAGATGTCCTATGACTATATCATCATCATCTGCCTTGGCATGGTGTTTACCATTTTTTATAACGTAATGGCAAGTTTACTGCGTGCCGTGGGCAATTCAAGAGCGCCGCTTTATTTCCTTATCATTTCGGCGCTTCTTAACATTTTCCTTGATCTTTTGCTTATCAAAAACTTCCACATGGGCGTGCGGGGAGCTGCTTTTGCCACCATCATTTCCCAGGGAATATCCGGGGTTCTTTGCTTCTTTTACACTATCAACAAAGTCAAGCTCTTAGTTCCGGACAAAGAAACCATTCACGCGGATGCCATGTGTATGCGCAATCAGTTATCGATCGGTGTGCCTATGGCGTTACAGTTTTCAATAACTGCGGTAGGTACCATCATGGTGCAGACGGCCCTTAACAAGTTTGGCTCTGTCGTTGTTGCAAGTTATACGGCTGCCAACAAAGCAGGACAGCTTGCCACTCTTCCTTACAGTGCCATGGGTGTTGCGATGTCTACATATGCGGCCCAAAACAGAGGTATCAACGATATCGAGCGTATCAAGAAGGGCACGCTGGTATCAAGCCTTATGTCCATAGTTTATTCACTGCTCATTTACGGAGTGGCCATCCTCACACTTCCTGTTCTTATGAAGCTCTTTATTGATACAGGTAACAGTGATGTTCCGTTTAATACCATCCTTGGCTACGGCAGGACCTATATCATCATAAGCGGTCTTTGCTACATTCCGTTAGGCGAGATCTTTATTTACCGGAATGTCATGCAAGGGTGCGGATTCTCGCTTATGGCTATGCTCGGAGGCATCGTGGAGCTCTTTAGCCGTGCCATCATTTCAACGATAGCTTCTGCCAAGGAAAGCTTTACGGGGGTTTGCGCCGCAGATCCCGTTACATGGCTCGTTACAGCCATATTCCTGATGATCAGCTACAAGTTCACCGTCCTTAAGATGGACAAGGCCAAAAAGCAGTATCATGCACAGCGGCATACTAAGCGCGGAGAGGAACGGACAGATCGTTGAAGTATGAAGCAGCCTTAGAATATATGGAAAGCCTCAACAAGCGGGGCATCCATCCCGGGCTTGAAGGGATCAGAAAGCTCACGGAGGCTCTTGGCGATCCGGAGGCGGATCTTAAAGTTATCCAGGTGGCCGGTACCAACGGCAAGGGCTCTGTCAGCATGTTTCTTTCACGAATCCTGATGGCCGCAGGTTACAAGGTAGGGCTGTATCAAAGTCCTGCAGTCTTTTCCGAGCGGGAGATCATCAGGGTTAACGGACGGGAAATGACCAAAGAAGCCTATGGGCGACTCACTGAGCAGATAGCTAATGTCAACTCGGCGATATCGGCTACACGCTTTGAGTGTGAGACCGCCATGGCTCTTTTGTATTTTAAGGAAAAAGAATGCGATCTTGTGATCCTTGAAGCAGGGCTTGGAGGCAGGGATGATGCCACAAACCTGACCAGGGACAACGTTCTTTCGGTCATAACATCCATAGGCCTTGATCATATGGGCATTCTTGGGAATACGGTAGGAGAGATCGCAGGCAACAAAGCAGGCGTTATCAAACCTGATTCTTTCTGCGTTTCGGCTGCTCAGTGCAAGGAAGCCGAGGCGGTGTTACAGTCTGCATCCGGCAAGGTAGGGACTGAGTTAAGCTTTGTGGATAAATCGGGAATTAAGATATCGCGTACAGGATTAAAGGGTACCACCTTTGGCTATAAGGGCCTGAAAGGCCTTAAAACAGCCATGTTAGGGGTTAATCAGCCTGAGAACGCGGCTCTTGCCATAGAGGGCATTTTTGCCTTGCGTAAAGCAGGGTTTAATATTTCGGACAGTGCGATAGCAAAGGGCATCGGAAGCGCTATGCTTGAAGGCAGGTTTGAGATTATATCCGATAAGCCCTTAACGGTCATAGACGGGGCACACAACGAGCCTGCTGCGGAATGTCTTTCAAATAATATAGAGACTTATTTTACAAATAAAGAATTAGTCTATATAATGGGAATGTTCAAGGACAAGGACTCAGAAGCGGTGGCGCGTATCCTGGCAGGTAAGGCAAAGGCTGTGATCACGGTTTCTTCGCCAAACAAGGTTCGTACCATGAGCGCTTTTGAACTTGCTGAGGTGGTGGGCCGCGTCAATCCGAATGTTTCTACCGCCGACAGTATAGAAGAGGCTGTGGAACTGGCAAGATTAATGGCAGGCAGGGACGGAGTCATCATAGCCTTCGGTTCTTTTTCCATTTTGAAAGAAGTAAAGCGAGTGACGGCCAAACTTGCCGGGAGATAGATTTACAGGATAAGGACACAGATCATGAATCAAGACAAGATCAAAGAAGCAACAAAGTTATTTCTGGAA
>JAEEGL014595242.1_pt1 | contig 11079 bp, 15 predicted proteins | sample 9134231 | NCBI WGS metagenome assembly JAEEGL01 (sample SAMN16246548, study PRJNA631951) | gut metagenome | biome: gut microbiome; feature: rumen; material: fiber-attached | host: Bos | place: Iran: Karaj | collected 2018-10
GAGAGCATGGTCGGCGCCGGCGTCCATCCGGGAGACTATGTGATCGTCCGCCGGCAGAAGACCGCCCGGCCCGGGGATCTGGTCATTGCCCTTTCGGAGGGAAAAAACAATCTGAAAAAGCTGCTGATGGACGAGGAGCAGCAGCGCTTCATCCTGCGCTCCTGCAACCCGGATCGGGAAGCGTATCCGGATCTCATCGTGGACGATCTGGAGATCCAGGGCGTGGCCATCGGCGTCTACCACAGCTTTGACAGGGGAGACGGGACCGATCCCGTCCTGTGAGAGGCAGGGGGGTGTAAGCATGAAGACGCAGCGCAGCATGCCGCCGCGGAAGGTCTATGTAAAGGTCAATTCCGATTTTGACGCTACCGGCGCCGTTACGCCCAAGGCCATCATCTGGGAGGACGGGCGCAGCTTCAAGATCGACGCCATCCGGGACTTCCGCCCCGCCTCCACCATGGAGCAGGGCCGCAGCGGAGACTGCTATACCGTGATCATCCACGGGGAAGAAAAGCATCTGTTTTTTGAGCGCACCAGCGCCATGTTCGGCAGCCGTCTGGGCCGCTGGTGGGTGGAGTGCGCCGCGATATAAAGAAGAGCGCGGTACAGACAGGAAGGAGGGGAGCCGCCATGGAAGGAGACCGCATCTATATCGCCATCGACCTGAAGTCCTTCTATGCCAGCGTGGAGTGCGTGGAGCGGAAATTCGATCCGCTGAGCACCAACCTGGTGGTGGCGGATCCCAGCCGGACGGAAAAGACCATCTGCCTTGCGGTGACGCCCTCTCTGAAGGCCTACGGCATCTCCGGAAGAGCCAGGCTCTTCGAAGTGGTGCAGCGGGTGAAGGAGGTAAACGCCGAGCGTTTGGCCCGGGCCATCCGGGAGGGGAAGGCCCAGCGGGACGAAAATGGGAACTTTTCCTTCGTTACCAGCTCCTTCGACGCCAAGGCCCTGGCGGAGGATCCTTCTCTGGAGCTGGGCTATTTTGTCGCGCCGCCCAGAATGAAGCTCTATGAGCAGTACAGCGCCAGGATCTTCTCCATTTATACCAAATACATTTCCCCCGAGGATATCGTGGTCTATTCCATCGACGAGATCTTCGCCGACGCCACCCGCTATCTGAAGACCCACCGCATGACGGCCAGAGAGCTTGCCATGACCATGATCCGGGAGGTACTGTACACCACCGGCGTCACCGCCACCGCCGGCATCGGAACCAATCTATATCTTGCCAAGGTGGCCATGGATATCGTGGCCAAGCATGTGCCCGCGGATAAGGACGGGGTGCGCATCGCGGAGCTGACCGAGCAGCGCTACCGGGAACTGCTGTGGTGCCATAAACCGATCACGGACTTCTGGCGGGTTGGGCGAGGCACCGCGAAACGTCTGGAAAAGCTGAGCTGCTACACCATGGGGGACGTAGCCCGGCTCAGCGAGACCAATGAGGATGCGCTCTACGCGGCCATGGGCGTCAATGCGGAGCTGTTGATCGATCACGCCTGGGGCTGGGAGCCCACCACGATCCCGCTGATCAAGCAGTATAAGCCCCAGTCCAGCTCCCTCAGCTCCGGCCAGGTGCTGAAGGAGCCCTATACCTGGGAAAAAGGACGGCTCATCGTGCAGGAGATGACGGAGCTGATGGTTTTGGATCTGGTCAGGCAGGGGCTTGTGACGAAGAAGGTGGAACTGAGCATCGGCTACGATCGGGAAAGCCTGCAAGTGCTGATCCCGGGAAGAGGCCCGGCCGACACGGTCTATGCCGTCAAGACCACCGGAAAACGCTATGAAGGGAAGGTCGGCCTGGATTATTACGGCCGGCCCTGCCCCCATCACGCCCACGGGACCGGGAATCTGGACCGCTATACCAACAGCACCCGACGGATCATGAAGACGGTCCTGGAGGTCTTTGATCGGACGGTGGATCCGGATCTGCTGATCCGAAGAGTGAACATCGCGGCGGCGGTTCTGCCGGAGGGGGAGGCGCCCCAGGAGGGGCCGGAGCAGCTGGATCTCTTCACCGATTATGCTGCGCTGGAAAAGCAGCGGGCGGAGGAGCGGGCCGCGGACGAGAAGGAACGGCGGATGCAGCAGGCCACCCTGCTGATCCAGCAGAAATACGGCAAGAACGCGGTGCTGAAGGGAATGAATTTCCTGGAGGGAGGCACCACCATCGAACGGAACGCGCAGATCGGCGGACACCGATCCGGCGAATAGCGGCAGAAAGGAGAGGCCATGGATCCCTCGGAGGATGCGAAGATCGTTTACGCGGACATCCTGTATCACCCCCATCATCAGTCCGAGAAGCGGGCGCACATGCCGCTGCAGGATCGGGCGGCTCAATTCTCCGCCTATGACGCGCTGGCCGGTTTCTTCGACATGATCGACGAGGAAGAGCGCGTTACGGAGGACGAGACGGAGCTGGACGACAATGCCCGGGAAGAGCTGAACCGAAAGCTGCAGCGGATCGCCGTCGCCATCGAGGCGGGCGAGACCCCCACCGTGAGCTTCACGGTTTTCGTTCCGGACGAGCGCAAGGCCGGCGGGAGCTATCGGGAGATCACCGAGAGCGTCCGGCAGATCGATCTTGTGCAGCGGCGTATTGTTTTGAACCGGCGAGAGGGGAGAGGCGGACTTTATGCCGCGCTGGAGATCGGCAGGATCCTCTCCATCCGCGGACCGGGGCAGGACGATCCGGACACGGAAGCGGATCTGTAAGAGCGCTCCCGCAAGAAAATGCAGATGTACGGAGAACCAGCATAAAAAATTGCAGGGAAGAGATCCTCTTTCCTGCAATCTTTTTTGGCAGCCGAAGCTTACTTCATACCGTTCTCGTAGGCCTCGATCATTTTCTTGACCATCTGGCCGCCCACGGAACCGGCCTGGCGGCTGGTGAGCTCGCCGTTGTAACCGTTCTTCAGGTTGACGCCAACCTGGGAAGCGGCTTCCATCTTGAACTTATCCATGGCTTCGCGGGCTGCGGGATTCACAAGATGATTGCTGGAATTGGTAGACATGTGCTGCATCTCCTTCCGATCAATTTGGGTTTTTACCCGTGCATATCTTTTGCGGAGAACGGAAAGATATGCAAAAGCCTTGCATGAAAAAGATGGATAATGGGACGGAGAGAAGGAGCAAAAGCGGGCGTGCAGAGAGCGTCATCCCTATATTTTGTGGTCAAAACCCAAAAATGACGAAAAAACTTCAAATTATGTCTTTACCAAAAGACAAAATGATAGTAGAATAGCTCCGTATGAATCGAAGACCGATACCCGACAGACCGGATCTGAGCTGCGGAACTGTTTTCTGCCCGCGCTGCCTGTCTGCTTTCCTTTGGGTATTCGGATCGGCCCGAAACAGGGGTGAACGATATGGCAAGGCACTATGCGCCTTCTGATCATAGTAAGAAAAAGCTTCCGCTCCCGTCCTTCCGCGTTCCGGAGCTGCCCAAGCTCTTCAAGCGGGACAAGATCCATTATAAGCCAAAGCGCTACAGCCGCGTGTTTTCCGTGAGGGAAATGTTCCTTGTGATCGCGGCGACGCTGCTGTTTATGGCGGGCATCCTGCTGCCGGTCCCGCGGGCGATCTCCGGGATCCTTTACGCGCTGGCCGCCCTTCTGGCTTTCCTGCCACGAATCTTCCAGATCCTGCAGGACGCGCTGGCCCGGAAGCTGCCGGAGGAGGATCTGCTGGTGCTGATCGGCATCCTCGCCGCCTTCTGCATCGGCGAAGAAATGAGCGCCGCCATCGCGGCGATCCTCTATCGCCTTGCCCAGGTGTTTGAGGCCTACGCGCTGGCCAGGGCCGACTTGGCCTTTGACCTGATGCGGGACAAGCTTCCGGAGAAAGCCAAGCTCCTCATCGGCGACCGGACCGAGGATGTGATGCCGGAAACGGTGGATCCCGGTCAGATCGTGCGGGTGCGAAAGGGCGAGATCGTTCCCCTGGACGGGGTTATTGTCTCCGGCGTTACCGACCTTGATCTCTCGGTTCTGACGGGCAACCCCACAGTCCAGACCTGCGGGATCGGAGACGAAGTATTCTCCGGCAGCGTCAATCATGGCGCCGCGATCGACGTGCGCGTGACCAAGGCTTTTGGGGACTCTGCCGCCGCCAGCCTTCTGCGGGAGATCCAGGACGCCGCTCGGTACCAGACCACGCAGGAACGGCTGAGTGATCGGATCTGCGCCTGGTTTGCTCCGGTCATCGCGGCCCTGGCGCTTTTGATCGCGCTGATCCCTTCCCTGATCAGCGGCGAATGGCTCCCCAATCTCCGCCGCGCCGTGATCTTTCTGCTCACGGCGTCTCCCAGCGCGCTGATGATCTCGATTTCCCTGAGCTGCCTTGGCGGCGAGATGAGCGGGATCTTCAACGGCATCCTCAGTAAGGGGCATGACTGTCTGGAGATCCTGGCCCAGACCAAAACCATGGTCTTCGGCAAGACCGGCACCATCACCGGCGGACATTTTGAGATCACCGGTGTGTTTCCCAACGGCGGCAGCGCGGAGGATCTGCTTGCTGTGGCGGCCGCGGCGGAGAGCTACTCCCGCCACCCCATCGCGCAGCTGCTGAAGCTGGCGGCAAACTGGACCCCGGATATCGCGGCAAATGTGATGGAGGTGGAGGAGATCCCCGGTCGGGGCGTCAGCGCCTTTATCGAAGGAAGGCATGTTTATGTGGGCAATGCTACCCTGCTGCAGGAGCACGGCATTCCCTATACGGTTCCTTCCCGGGCCGGATCGGCCGTCCATGTAGCGGTGGAGAACCGGTATTGGGGCCACATTTTGGTGAATGACAAGATCCGGGAGGGCACATTTGACGCCTTGGAAGAGCTGAGAAGCCAGGGCGTTCAGCAGCTTGTGATGCTGACCGGGGACGTGCTTTCCTCTTCCCGGCCGCTGGCCTCCTCTCTGGGCTTTGACCTTTTGCGTACCGAGCTCAGCCCCGGCGCCAAGGTCTCTGCGATCCGCTACCTGATCTCCGGCAAGGGGAAGAGCACCAGCGTCGGCTTTGTGGGCGACGGGATCAACGACGCCCCGATGCTGGAGGCGGCGGACGTGGGCGTCGCCATCGACGCGCTGCATGCCTGGAATGAGGCGGACGCCGCGGATATCCTGCTGCTGGACCGGGAGATCGAAAAGCTGCCTGCCGCCATGCGCATCGCCCGCGGCATGCGGCTCATCCTGTGGGAGAACCTTGGGATCCTGGGCGCTTTCAAGTGCCTGATCCTCCTTCTGGCCCTGGTGGGCAGCGTTTCCATCCCGGTGGCCGCTTTCCTGGGTACGCTTTCCACGGCGCTTGCCATGGTCAACAGCCTGCGCAGCTTCGGTCTGAAATAAAAAGCGAGGAACTGCCGATGAACGTATATGATTTTGATCAGACGATTTTCCAGCCGGACAGCTCCTACTGCTTTGTGATGTACTGTCTGCGTCATTATCCGCGGGCGGTGATCCACAGCCTGCCGGGCGTGACCTATACCGGGCTGCAGGCGCTTCGCAGGCAGGCAGAGACAAAAGAACTGAAGGAGCAGGCCTTCTCCTTCCTCCCTCGGCTGGACGACGTGGAGCGCATCGTAGCCGAATTCTGGGACGAGCACCGCGGCAATCTGGAGCCCTGGTACCTGGAGCAAAAGCGCAGCGACGATCTTGTCATTTCGGCGTCTCCCGATTTTCTGCTGCGCCCCATTTGCGAGGAGCTGGGGATTTTCCTGATCGCCACGCCCATGAATCCCTATACCGGGAAGATCCACGGCCTCAACTGTCATGACGAAGAAAAGGTACGGCGCTTCCGTCTGGAGATCCCGGACGGACATATCGAGAATTTCTATTCCGATTCTCTGTCTGACAGCCCTGTGGCGAAGCTTGCGGATCGTGCCTGGCTCGTCAAGAAAGGAAAACTCAGCCCCTGGCCGGAAGGATAAGGGCATAAAAAAACTCGGCTTCTTCGGAAGCCGATTTTTTTATATGCGGAGAGGCCCGATCATTTGAAATCGGGAACGAAAGTGCCCTGGATGCCCATCTCCCGGAGGCGCGCTTTGATCTGCTTGTATTCCTTCTTGTAGAGCAGGGTGCGCAGCTCATCATCGGGCACAAAGCGGTAATAAGCGTTGGCGAAGAGATCAAAGCTCTCCTTGTTTTCCGGCTTGGTGCGGAAGAAAATGAACAAAAAGGCGGCAACTGCGCCTATGGCAAAGGCGATCTTGATATAGAGCTGATGAACCAGGAAGAACACCGCAAAGGCGATGGCGCAGCCCACAAGGAGGCTGACCAGATTGGAGATCATCGTGTAGCGCTTGGCGCCGAGACCGATCAGCTCCGGCTGCAGACCGTTCATCTTTTTGATCAGGGGAGAGGCCACACGAATATTGAACAGAAACTGACGCAGGAACAGATAGCTCCACAAGAAGCCTGCCAGAACCAACGCGCCGCTGAGCATGATCTTCATTTCCATGGAAGGATCCTCCAAACTCTTGAATCTTTTCTTATCATAGCACAGTCCGGAAGGAGATTCAAGAATAAATCCCGGGCTCCCGCATAGATTGAATGCGGGATGTGATGGGATGGACAAGGAAAGCCTGGCGCTCGGTCTGCTGCCGGAACGCTGGCGGCAGGAAGCGCAGGAGCATATACGGTGCGCGGAAGAGATCCGGCTGCGCTCGGATCGAAGGCCGACGCTTCTGATCCGGGGAGCGGAACGGCCCTTCAGCCCGGAAACGGTGAAGGAGAACGACCTGCTCCGGATCCTGGAGAAGGCCACGGGAGCCTCCCTCCACGCGGCGCAGGGCGCTTTGTCCGAGGGATATGTGAACTATCGGGGGATCCGCCTGGGCGTATGCGGCGCGGCGGCAATGAAAACGGGGGAGACAAGCGTCTTTCATCGGGTCACATCCCTTGCCATTCGGATCCCCCGGGAACGAAAAGGGATCTGCGCGGAGCTGATCGACGGGCTTTTGGAGGAAGGGTATGAAAACACGCTTGTGATCGGTCGGCCCGGAGCGGGCAAAACCACCCTGCTGCGGGAACTGATCCGGAGACTGTCCGATGCGGGGTATCGTGTGGGCGTCGCGGATGAGCGGAATGAGCTTTCAGCCCTGGACGGGGAGGGAGCGACCTTTGATCTGGGGCGCTGCTCCGATGTGCTGAGCGGACTGCCGAAGGGGAAAGCCGCCCTGATGCTGCTTCGGGGCATGAATCCCGGGATCATCGCCATGGACGAGATCTCCCGGGAAGAGGATCTGGAGATCCTCTTCCGGCTCTGCGGCTGCGGCGTCGGGATCCTGGCAAGCCTGCATGCCGCCGGCAAAGAGGATCTGAGGAAAAGACGGGGCTACGCGGAGCTTTTGGAAAAACAACTGTTTTCGCGCCTCCTGTTCGTTCAGAACAGCGGGGCGGAAAGAAGCTATCGCCTTGAAAAATGGGAACAATGAAATGGATGGGCGCTCTCCTGATCCTGGCGGCGGCGGGCTTGGCCGCGCTCAGGCTTTTGCAGGACAAAAAAAGCAGTCTGGAAGGCTGCCGCTCCCTGGCGTCAGCCCTGCGTCTGCTTCGCGGGGAACTGGAAGCCCGCTCCCTGCCGCTGGGGGAAGCCCTTGCGCATGCAGAGAACAAAACGGGAGGCCTGGGAAGGAAGCTCATGATAGGCGTATCCGAGAGGCTTCCCGAGCTTGGGGAAGTCTCGTTTCAGCAGATCTGGAACGAGGCCCTTGACAGCAGCTGCAGGATCCTGGATCCCGGGGCTCTGGAGGAACTCAGGAGCCTTGGCCCCGTGCTGGGCAGCTTCGATCTGGACATGCAGCTCAGATCGCTTGAGGCGGTGATCTCGTACCTGGAAGTCTTGTGGGAGCAGCAGCGCAGCGGCTATCCGGCGCAGCGCAGACTGCTGCTCAGCGTTTATCTCGCCATGAGCTGCTTTCTTGTGATCCTCTTACTATGAAAGGCAAACATGGATGTTGATCTGATTTTTAAGATTGCGGCCGTCGGGATCCTGGTTGCGGTGCTGAATATCCTGCTGCAGCGCTCCGGTCGGGACGAGCAGGCTCTGATGACGACGATCACGGCGCTGGTGGTCGTGCTGATGATGGTGGTGCGCAAGATCAGCGAGCTGTTCACGCTGATCAAGACCCTGTTTGATCTATAGGGATGGAGCTGATCCTGAAAGCCGCAGCCGCCGCCCTGCTGTCCGCGGTGCTTGGGCTGCTGATCCGGCGACACAACCCGGAGGGGGCCCTGCTTTTGGGCGCCGCCTGCGCCATCGGGATCCTGGGCGCGTCTCTCGGGATCCTGGACGGCTTTTCCGCGCTGAGAAAGCTGATCCGTCAAAGCGTGGGCGGCGAAGGAGAGGGCTTCCTTTCCCCGATCCTGAAGTGCCTTGCCATCTCCGTCGTATCCCGTTTTACGGCGGACAGCTGTCGGGACGCCTCTCAGAACGCGGCGGCCTCCGCTGTGGAGTTTGCCGGCGCGGTCTGTTCTCTGGGGACGGTGACGCCTCTATTGCTGAGTCTGCTGAAGACGATAGGAGGCATTGGATGAAGGGCTGGCTCCTCTGTGTATTGCTGCTGCTCTCTCAGAATCTTGCGCCGGGACAAGCCCCGCTGGAAACGGAGATGACCCGGCTTGCGGAGCTGGACGCGGTGGAAAGCGCCTTGAACGGGGAGGAACGGGAAGTAAGCGGCGATCTGATCCTGGACGGCACTTACGACACAGCCGGCGCTCTCAGCCGGCTGTGGGATCGCTTTCTCCTGGTGGCGAAGGAGACGGCAAAGAAGGAATTTGCCTTTGTCTGGAAGCTTGTGCTGATCGCGGCGCTGGCCGCCGTCGTCGTGATCCTTGCCCCGGATCCGCGCATCGGAAACCATGCGGAGATCGCCGCCTGCTGTTTGGCGGCGCTGCTGCTCGCGGGAAGCACGGAAAGCGTGATCGGACAAGCCACCGAGGCCCTGTACCGTCTCTCCGATTACGGGAGGGCGGCCTTTCCGGCCTTCTTCCTGACAGCAGCGGCAGCCGGGCAGAGCGTTTCGGCCTCGGTCAAATACGCCTCGGTCAGCTTCGTATCGAACCTCTTTATGGAGCTCAGCCAGCGCTTGCTGATGCCGCTCCTGTACGCCTATCTCTCGGTTTCCGTCACCGGGAGTCTGGCGGAAAACGCCCTGCTGAATGCCGCCGAAAAGTTTCTGAAGTGGTGCGCCGCGACGGTGATGACGGTCCTTACCGGAGGCTTTTGTACCTACATCAGTCTTTCCGGTCTGATCGCCGGCAGCGCCGACGCCACGGCGGTCAAAGCGACGAAAACGGTGATCGCAAGTCTTCTCCCCGTTGTGGGCGGGATCCTCTCGGATTCCGCGTCCACCGTTCTATCCGCGGCGTCCGTGATCAAAAACTCCGCCGGGGTGTTCTGCCTGATCGCCGTATGCGCTATCTGCGCAGGCCCCGTGGCGCTTCTGCTTGTGAAAATGCTTCTTTTGAAGACCGCCGCCGCGATTTCCGAGATGGGCTGCTGCAAGCGCTATGCCAGGCTCCTGACCTCACTGGGAAACATGATGGGGATGCTTCTCGGCCTTGTGGGCAGCTACGGTCTGATGCTGTTTTATTCTTTTATGTCCGGCCTGCGGGCCTCAGGCTGATATGGAGAAAGCGGTTTCTGTTCTGTGCCTCCTCTCCGTTTTCTGCGCACTGGCGCTTGATCTGACGCCGGAGGGCAAGGAGAAGCGCGTCATGAGCTTTGTCTGCGCCCTTGTGCTGCTCGCAGCGCTTGTCCGAAACATCCGGGAGCCGGACTGGGAGCTCTATGCGCTGGAGAAGGCGGAGATGAAGCAGCGGGAGGAGAGCTTCCTGAACAACGCAGGGGAAATGCGCAGCAAGCTGCAGCGCATCGTCATAGAGGAAGAATGCGGGGCATACATTCTGAATAAGGCTCGTCAGCTCCAGATCCCGCTGAAAGCAGCCGCGGTCACGGCGCAATGGGACCTGGAGGGGCTCTGGGTGCCCTACAGCGCAGTACTGACTGGGGACGCAGCTGAGACGGAAAAAAGCAGACTCTCCGCCGTGCTGGAGGCCGAGCTGGGGATTCCGCCGAGCAGGCAGGAATGGAGGACGGATGGAACTTAGCGCGAAGCTCAAAAGCTCTTTTGCCAAGTTTAAGCTGCCTCTGCTGGTTTTGCTTCTGGGTCTTTGCCTGATGCTGCTGCCGGGAGGCGGAAAAGAGGAGGGGAAGCCGGAGGAGCCGGAAGAGAAAATGCAGGCGCTTTTGCGTGAGACGAAAGGCGTCGGCGAGGCGAGGGTGCTCATCTCGGATCACGGCGTGGTGGTCGTCTGCGCCGGGGCGGAAAATCCACAGGTGCGCCTGGATATTATCCGGGCCATCGGCTCATATACTGGCTACGGGTCGGATCGGATCATCGTATTGAAATTGGCCGATAACAGTTAGGGAGGATGGGTTCATATGAAAAACAGGAAACGGAATATCACCATGATCGCGGTGCTGCTGTTCGTATGCGCGGCTGTCACGCTCAACTGGTCATACAACCAGCGCTGGGGAAAGCCGGATGCGGAAATGGTGCAGGCCATGGACGAAGCCCGAAGCAGCGCGGAGGCGGCCTATAACCAGACCGTGGCCGCCGGCGCCTCCGCCTATTTCGCCGAGGCCAGACTCACCAGACAGAGCTCCCGGGATGAGGCGCTGGAGCTGCTGCAGACGGCTGCCACCGCGGAGAGCGCGTCCCAGGAGACCATTGACGGCGCAATGAACGCCATCAGCACCATGGCGGCCTGCTCCATGAAGGAGTCCCAGGTGGAAAACCTGCTGCTTGCCAAGGGCTTTGCCGACTGCGTGGTTTACATCGGCAGCGGCTCTGTCACCGTAGCGGTCCCCGCTCCCTCCGAGGGCTTGAGCGAGGAGGCGGTGGCGCGCATCACGGAGGTGGTGTGCAGGGAGACCGAATATGAGGCGTCGGACCTCAGCATCATCGAGGTGCGGAGCTGAGGCTTATCCAACATAAGCGGGAGCCGCTCAGGCGGCCTCCCGCTTTTTTCATAAGGTTTTTTTCGATTTCTCTTTCCTTTTGCCCGGTTGTGTGTTAAAATACTC
>JAEEGL016319008.1_pt1 | contig 11079 bp, 10 predicted proteins | sample 9134231 | NCBI WGS metagenome assembly JAEEGL01 (sample SAMN16246548, study PRJNA631951) | gut metagenome | biome: gut microbiome; feature: rumen; material: fiber-attached | host: Bos | place: Iran: Karaj | collected 2018-10
CATCACGCCCAGCTTCCAGAGCTCCTCGTTCAGCTCCTTCATGAAGGCGGCCACTCTGGGCTTGATCGCGCCGCAGTAGTGGTCGTCCAGCTCCTGGCCCTTGGGCGGCTTGGCTCCGAAGAGGGTCCTCCCGGTGTAGATCAGGTCCTTGCGCTTCTCATAGACCTCCCGGTCGATGAGGAAGTACTCCTGCTCCGGTCCCACGGAGGTGGTGACCCGGCGGACGTCATCGTTGCCGAAGAGCTTCAGGATCCTCAGAGCCTGCCGGTTGAGGGCCTCCATGCTCCGCAGCAGGGGCGTTTTCTTGTCCAGGGCCTCGCCGCCGTAAGAGCAGAAGGCCGTGGGGATGCACAGGGTCCTGCCCTTGATAAAGGCGTAGCTGGTGGGATCCCAGGCGGTGTAGCCCCGGGCTTCGAAGGTGGCCCGCAGGCCGCCGGAGGGGAAGGAGGAGGCGTCGGGCTCGCCTTTGATCAGCTCCTTGCCGGAGAACTCCATGATCACGCCGCCGTCGGGAGACGGAGAGATAAAGCTGTCGTGCTTCTCGGCGGTGATCCCGGTGAGAGGCTGGAACCAATGGGTAAAGTGGGTAGCTCCGTTTTCCACGGCCCAGTCCCGCATGGCGGAGGCCACGGCGCTGGCCACAGAGGGGTCCAGCTTCGCGCCCTGGTCGATGGTCTGTCGCAGGGAATTGTAAATGTTGGAGGACAGGCGGGCCTTCATTACGCGGTCGTTGAACACCTTGCAGCCGAAATAAGCGGGGATACTGGTCATACGGATCACCCTTTCAGGAAAAAATAAAAGAGAGACGCCGACGCCTGCAGGGAGGTCCCTGCGAGACGTCGGTGTCTCTCAATGGCGCAAATATACGCCTGTTTTCCGCATTTGTCAAGGGGTAAGAACAAAAATTTTTTTCAAACACCATTGACAAGCCCTCCGCGGGGGAGTAAAGTAACGGGAGGAACGAGGACGTTCACCGGAGGAAAGTTGCGCGCTTTTCCGGCGGAACGACCCCGTTTTTTTGTTTGTAAAGGAAGGGGAGATGCGATATGAAGCAACTTGAGGGGCAGGTCCGCATCCCGTCCGGATGCGCCATCTCGGCCGTGATCTCAAAAGAGGGCAGGCGCATGACCGGCGAGAGGATCATCGGGAGCATGAAGCCCATGCACGACCGGTCCAACGGACTGGGAGGCGGCTTTGCGGGCTACGGGATCTATCCGGAGTATAAGGATCTGTTTGCCCTGCACATATTTTATAACGGAGAGCCCTGCAGGGCAGAATGCGAAGCATATCTCAGGGAGCAGTTGGAGATCGTCAAAGGAGAGATCATCCCGACCCGAAAGATCCCGTCCATCACCGACGAACCGTTGATCTGGCGCTATTTTGTCACTCCGCTTCGTTCCGTTCTGGCCTCCCGGCAATTGGATGAAAACGAATTTCTGGCACGTATCGTTATGCACATCAACACCAATCTGGACGGAGCCTATGTTTTCTCATCCGGTAAAAATATGGGAGTATTCAAGGCCGTAGGCTTCCCGGAAGACGTAGGTGTGTTCTACCGTCTCGACGAGTATGAGGCCTATGCCTGGACAGCCCACGGCCGCTATCCCACCAATACCCCGGGCTGGTGGGGCGGTGCCCATCCCTTTGCCCTTCTGGACAGGACTATCGTTCACAATGGTGAGATATCCTCTTATGATGCAAACCGGCGGTATATAGAAATGTTCGGCTATAAGTGCACCCTTCAGACGGACACAGAGGTCATTACCTACATTGCAGATTTCCTGCAGCGGAAGCAGGGACTGTCGCTTACGGAGCTGGCCTCGGTTATCGCTGCGCCTTTCTGGTCCACCATCAAGCAAAAACCAACGGAGGAAGAGAGGCTGAAACTCAGTTATCTGCGAAAGGTTTTCCCGAGCCTGCTGGTGACCGGGCCTTTCTCCATCATCCTTGGCTTCGAAGGCGGCCTTATGGCACTCAACGATCGGCTCAAGCTGCGGAGTATGGTAGTTGGTGAGAAGGATGATCTGACGTTTATAGCAAGCGAGGAAGCCGCCATCCGGGCTATGGAGCCAGACGCAGAAAATATCTGGGCCCCTGCAGGAGGCGAGCCCGTGATTATCCGCGTGAAAGAAGGTGCGTACTGAAATGGGAATCAACTTTTTTTATCCAGAGTTTGAAGTAGTGCGTAACGATCTGCGTTGCATACGCTGTCAGGTCTGCGCACGTCAGTGCGCCAACGAGGTGCATTTCTACGATGAAAAGCGGGACCTGATGCTCAGTGACGAGAGCAAATGCGTCAACTGCCAGCGCTGCGTGTCCCTCTGTCCCACCAGAGCGCTCAAAATCGTCAAGTCCAATTGTCGCCTGCGTGAGAACGCCAACTGGGACTCCGATACGATTCGGGAGGTCTATAAGCAGGCCGGTTCCGGCGGCGTGCTGCTTTCCTCCATGGGCAACCCGAAAAAATACCCCGTTTACTGGGACAAGATCCTCATTAACGCCTCCCAGGTGACAAACCCCTCCATCGACCCGCTCCGGGAACCGATGGAGACCCGTGTTTTTTTAGGCAAGAAGCCGCAAACGCTGGAGCGCGATGAAGACGGAAAACTGAAATGTGAACTGACACCACAGCTGGAACTGTCACTGCCGGTGATGTTCTCGGCCATGAGCTACGGATCCATCAGTTATAATGCGCATGAGTCTCTGGCCCGAGCCGCCCGGGAATTGGGAACCTACTACAATACCGGTGAGGGCGGACTCCATGAGGATTTCTATGTCTACGGCCCCAACACGATTGTACAGGTGGCCTCAGGCCGTTTCGGAGTGCACCGGGACTACATGGAAGCTGGCGCGGCAGTCGAAATCAAGATGGGCCAGGGAGCTAAGCCCGGCATCGGTGGTCACCTGCCGGGGACCAAGGTGGGAGCGGATATCTCCCGGACCAGGATGATCCCCGAGGGATCCGACGCCATCTCCCCGGCGCCGCACCATGATATTTATTCCATTGAGGACCTGAGACAGCTGGTCTACTCTATCAAGGAGGCCACAGGGCACAAAAAACCGGTGATTGTCAAGGTGGCTGCGGTCCACAATATCGCAGCCATCGCCAGCGGCATCGCCCGCTCCGGCGCAGACATCATTGCCATCGACGGTTTCCGGGGCGGCACCGGCGCGGCCCCCACCCGCATCCGGGACAGCGTGGGTATTCCCATTGAGCTGGCGTTGGCAGCGGTAGATCAGCGGTTGCGGGATGAGGGTATCCGCGGGAATGTTTCTCTGGTCGTGGGTGGATCCATCCGGTCCTCCGCTGACGTCGTCAAGGCCATCGCGCTCGGTGCAGACGCCTGCTATATCGCCACGGCTGCTCTGCTGGCGTTGGGCTGTCATCTGTGCCGGACCTGCCAGAGCGGCAAGTGCAACTGGGGCATCGCTACCCAGAAGCCGGAACTGGTGAAACGGCTGAATCCGGATATGGGGACCCAGAGGCTGGTCAACCTGCTGACCGCATGGAATCACGAAATCAAGGAGCTCATGGGCGGCATGGGTATCAACTCCATCGAGGCTCTGCGAGGCAACCGCCTGATGCTGCGGGGCGTAGGTCTGACCGACGCGGAGTTGCGGATTTTGGGCATCTCTCATGCAGGCGAGTAAGGAGGAGCGGACATGAAACGAGTCTATGTCAACGAAAAGTGGTGCCTGGGATGCCATCTGTGCGAATACAATTGTGCCTTTGCCAACTCGGGAGAGACAGACATGGCCTTTGCTCTGCGCGGAAAGCCCATCTATTCCCGTATCCACATAGAGGAGGCCGGGCCGGTCCACTATGCTGTATCCTGCCGCCATTGTACGGACCCGCTTTGCGTAAAGAGCTGTATTTCCGGTGCGTTATCCATTCAGAACGGTGCCGTGTGTATCGATCACGACAAATGTGTGGGGTGCCTTACCTGCGTTCTGGTGTGCCCCTACGGGGCAGTGGCACCCGGGCCGGACGGTGCAGCCACCAAGTGTGAACTGTGCCTGAAAAACGCCTGCGGCGCGCCGGCCTGCGTGGCAGGCTGTCCCAATCAGGCAATTATTTACGAGGAACGGGAGGCAGTGACGGCATGAAACGATATATCATCATCGGAGGCGGTATCGCCGGAATTCACTGTGTCGAGGGTATCCGCAGTCTGGATGACGAGGGAAGCATCACTCTGATTACTGCCGAGCCGGATTCCAATTACGGCCGTCCCATGATTTCCTATTATCTGGAGGGGAAGACGAACGAGGCGAATATGCCGTACCGAGGCCCGGATTTCTATGAAAGTAACCGGGTCACTGCCATCCACAGCGTTACTGCGGAGAAAATTGATCCGACGGCAAAGACCGTGACGCTTTCCGACGGGCAGGTTCTTCCTTATGATGCTCTGTGTGCCGCGACAGGCTCCGGTCCCTTTGTGCCCCCCATGACGGGGCTGGACACCGTGCCGGATAAATACACGTTTATGACTCTTCAGGATGCGAAAGCGCTGAAACAGGCAGTCAGCCCGGAATCGCGTGTTTTTGTCATCGGCGGCGGCCTCATCGGCCTCAAATGTGCCGAAGGGCTCTATGCCCACACAAAAAATCTGACTGTCTGCGACCTGGCGCCCCATGTGCTTTCCAGCATCCTGCAGCCTGAAAGTTCAGAGATTGTGGAACGTCATCTGGAGTCTCTGGGCATACGTCTGATGCTGGGAGACAGCGCCAGAGAATTCCACGGCAATCAGGTGATCATGAACAGCGGAGCGGTTGTGGACTTCGACCTGCTGGTGGTGGCCATTGGCGTGGTGCCCAACACCGGTCTGCTGAAGGACGCAGGCGGTGAAGTCGGCAGAGGTATCGTCACAGATAAGTACATGCAGACCTCGATTCCCGGCATTTATGCCGCCGGAGATTGTACGGAGTCCCGCAATATCGTGACAGGTGCACAGGGAATCCTCGCCATCCTGCCCAACGCAGCCATGCAGGGCCATACCGCCGGAGTCAACATGGCAGGCGGATCAGAGGTGTTTGACGGAGGCATCCCCATGAACTCTATGGGCATACTGGGGCTGCATTTCATGACTGCCGGGAGTTACTTTGAAGAATCAGACGGCGGTACGGTATACCTCAGTCAGATTGATGGCAACTATAAAAAACTGTTTACAAAGGACAATCATCTGACAGGATTCATCCTTATGGGGGATCTGCACCGGGCTGGAATTTATACAGCCATGATCCGGCAGCAGCGGCCCCTGGACAGCATAGACTTTGATGCGGTGCGTCAGGACCCGTCTCTGCTGCCCTTTGGAGCAACTTACAGGAGACAAACGCTTGGAGGTGTGGTATAATGCTGGAGGTTCAGGCAGGAAGTATGGATTTTCAGGAGCTGGGGCAGACGCTTCGGGATACGGAAGGTGACGTGACCCTTTACGGATGCCTTGGCCAGCGTTTTATTGCCGCGGGCATGAAGCAGCGCCGTGTTCAGATCTACGGTATTCCAGGCAATGCCCTGGGGGCATACCTGGACGGCGCGGATATTGAGGTGTTCGGCAACGCCCAGGATGCCGTGGGCGACACCATGAATGCCGGAACCATTGTGATCCACGGCGGGATCGGGGATACCGCGGGGTACGCCATGCGGGGTGGCGAGATCTATGTGGAGGGCGACGCGGGCTACCGTGCCGGCATCCACATGAAGGAGTACCGTGACCATATTCCAGTACTGGTCATCGGCGGCAAGGCAGGCTCTTTTCTGGGGGAATACCAGGCCGGCGGAATCATCGTTGTACTGGGGCTTAACACGGCCGGTCCCATTGTCAGCAATTTTCCCTGCACCGGTATGCACGGCGGGAAGCTGTTCCTGCGCTCTGACTGTCAGAGCATCCTGTTCCCGGATCAGGTGACGGCCCGTCCCGCCACAGCGGAAGATCTCCGGGAAATCGAAGACTATCTGCGACGTTATTCCCAGCACTTCAACTATGATCTTGACACCCTGATGGACAGCCCCTTTACCGTGGTCACACCAGACAGCCGAAATCCATATACTCAGATGTATGTAGCCAATTAACGAGAGGAATGTATGATCATGAGATTTTCGCAGGAAGAAGTCATGCAGTACGTCCAGGAGGAGGATGTGAAGTTTATCCGCCTCGCCTTTTGTGACGTTTACGGCAGACAGAAGAATATTGCCATCATGCCCGGCGAGCTGCCCCGGGCATTCCGGCACGGTATCGCCATCGACGCTTCCGCCATCGCGGGCTTCGGGGGGCAGGTGCGCTCGGACCTGTTCCTGCGGCCGGATCCCTCCACCCTGGTGCGTCTGCCCTGGCGGCCGGAGAGCGGCAAGGTGGTGCGGATGTTCTGCACCGTCACCTATCCCGACGGCCACGTGCTGGAGACGGACACACGCAGCATCCTCATAAAGGCCGTGGAGGCGGCGGAGACCGCCGGCGTGACCTTCGATTTCGGCCCGGAGATGGAGTTCTATCTCCTGCGGACCGACGACGACGGGGAGCCCACGGACATCCCCTATGACCGGGCGGGCTACATGGACATCGCCCCCGACGACAAGGGCGAGAACGTCCGCCGGGAGATCTGCCTGACCCTGGAGCAGATGGGGATCCGCCCGGAGAGCTCCCACCACGAGGAGGGCCCCGGACAGAACGAGATCGACTTCCATTACTCCGACGCCCTGTCCGCCGCCGACAACACCATCACCTTCCGCGGCGTGGTGAAGACCATCGCCGCCCGCAGCGGCCTCTGGGCGGATTTTTCCCCCAAGCCCCTGAAGGATCAGGCCGGCAGCGGTATGCATATCAACATCTCCGTGGGGGACGCGGAGCAGCTGGAGCATGTCATCGCCGGGATCATGGAAAAGATCCGGGACATGACCGTGTTCCTCAACCCCTGCGAAAATTCCTATGAGCGCTTCGGCGCCGCCAAGGCCCCGGCGTATATCTCCTGGTCCTCGGAAAACCGCAGCCAGCTCATCCGCATCCCGGCCACCCACAAGACATATCCCCGGGCGGAGCTGCGCAGCGCCGATCCCACAGCAAACCCCTATCTGGCCTTTGCCCTGCTGATCCACGCCGGGCTCTACGGGCTGGAACAGGGCCTCACACCGCCGCCGCCCTCGGACCTGAATCTGTACACGGCCCCGCCGGAGGTCCTTTCGCAGTATGAAAAGCTGCCCGCCTCTCTGGAGGAGGCGGCCCGGGCCGCCCTGGACAGCGATTTCATCCGGGAGCATCTGCCCGAGGCGGTCATCGCGGCCTACTGCCGCCGCTGATCGGGAGGAGATTTGAGCAAAGGGGGGAGCGGCTCTGGTCTTTCAGGAACGGACGTACAGCGTCCTGCTGGTGTCTGCATCGGAAAAATTCAACGCGGCGATCATGAAACTGCTCCCCATGACGGACTACTGGCCGGTGACCACGGTGCGCAGCATCGCCGAGGGCAAGCGTCGGCAGCTGGAGCAGAGCTATGACATCATTCTGATCAACGCGCCGCTGCCGGACGATTTCGGCATCCGCTTTGCCATCGACGTGTGCGAGAGCAGCGACGCCGGGGTCCTGCTGCTGGTGAAGAGCGAGCTGTACGACGACGTTTACGCCGAGGTATTGACCTGCGGCGTGATGACGCTGTCCAAGCCCGTCCCCATGCAGACGGTGTCCCAGACGCTGCGGATCCTCTGCGCCACCCGGGAGCGGCTGCGGAAGGTGGAGCAGCGGCAGAGCTCCGTGGAGGAGAAGATCGAGGAGATCCGTCTGGTGAACCGTGCCAAGTGGCTCCTCATCGAATGCCTGAACATGACGGAGGGGGAGGCCCACCGGTATATCGAAAAGCAGTCCATGGACCTGCGCACCTCCCGCCGCCAGGTGGCGGAGGACATTATCAGAACGTATAAATAGTTGAAGACAGCTAAAAAAAGTGCAAAAAAAAGGACGCGCTGTACAGCGCGTCCTTTTTCGCAGATGAAGCAGTGCTTACTCGGACTTGCCGGCGATGCCGCGATAGACGCCCGCCGCCAGCGCGCCGCCCACCAGAGGCGCCACGATGAACACCCAGACGCAGGCCAGGCTCTCGCCGCCCACCAGCAGGGCGGGGCCGAGGCTCCGGGCAGGGTTGACGGAGGTGCCGGTAAAGTGGATGCCGACGATATGCACCAGCACCAGGGACAGGCCGATGACCAGGCCCGCCACGCGGCCGTTCTCCACCTTGGAGGTGACGCCCAGACTGGCGATGACGAAGACGAAGGTCAGGATGATCTCCACGATGAGGGACTTGAGCACGTCGCCGTCATACAGGCCGTTGGTGCCCAGAGAGGTGCCGGGGCCCACGAGATAGCGGAGGATGGCGGCGCCCACGATGGCGCCCAGGACCTGGGCGATGACATAGCCCACGAAATCCTTGCCGTTCATCTTTTTGCTCAACAGCATGGCGATGGAGACGGCGGGATTGACGTGACAGCCGGACACGTTGCCGATGGAATAGGCCATAGCCACGATCACCAGGCCGAAGGCCAGGGCCGTGCCAAGATAGGCCGCGTCGGCGGAGGCGGTGCTGCAGCCGAGTACAACGGCGGCGCCGCAGCCGAAGAGGACCAGGACAAGGGTCCCGATAAACTCCGATACGTATTTTTTCACGTTGAATTACCTCCTTGTTACCGTAATGCTTCGGCGTTTGACTGTCCAAACAGTATAATCGAGAAACCTTGATTTGTAAAGAAATTTTTTCTCTTTTTTCCTGTCAAAATCAGTCGCTTTCCGTCTTGGCCTGCCGGTCTCTGACGTAGACCTGCTTGCCGCCGTGGCCGGTGGGATCGGGGCGCATCTCCACCTCGAAACGGGAATGGGATTTCACCAGCTGGGTCAGCTTCCGGTAGCCGAAGTTGCGCGGGTCGAAGTCCGGCTGCTTTTTCAGGATCAGATTGGCCAGCTCGCCCATGAGCACGTAGCCGTCCTCGTCGGCCAGGTCCTCGATGGAGCTGGCGATGCAGGCCACCACCAGTTTGGGCAGCTTCTGGTGCCGGATGACGCCGCTGTCGTCCGCCGGGGGAGAGGCGGATGCCACCAGCGTGCCCACCACGCCGGGCTCCTGGGGCTTTTTGCTCCGGGTCTTTGGCTTCTCCGGCTCCGGCTCCGGGTCCGACTCCTGCTCCGCCTGCCGGGCGGCCTCCGCGGCGGCGGCCCGGATGACCTCCACGTAGATGAACTTGTCGCAGGCCACGATGAAGGGCTTCGGCGTCTTTTTCTCTCCGATGCCGATGACCTTCATGCCGGCCTCCCGGAGCCGGGTGGCCAGCCGGGTAAAATCGGAGTCGCTGGACACCAGGACGAAGCCGTCCACCCGGTTGGAGTAGAGGATGTCCATGGCGTCGATGATCATGGCAGAGTCAGTGGAGTTCTTGCCGGTGGTGTAGCCGTACTGCTGGATGGGGGTGATGGCGTGCTCCAGCAGCAGCTTTTTCCAGCTGGAGAGGTTCGGCTTGGTCCAGTCGCCGTAGATCCGCTTGATGGTGGGGGAGCCGTAGACGGAGATCTCCTCCAGCACTTCCCGGATGCTGGCACTGGGGGCGTTGTCCGCGTCGATGAGAACTGCCAGACAAAGGTCGCGATGTTCCATATCGGTTTCCCTCCGTATCAGTGTGCAGCCAGGGCGGCCTCCACGGCCGCCAGCTGCTGGGGTGTGTTGACGCCCAGCATCTCCCCGGCGGTGCAGGCCATGCACACGCCCACGGGGCCCTCCCGCAGAAGGAGTGCCGGCACGTCGGTCAGATAGTATTCGCCCTGGGCGTTGTCGCAGCGCAGCTGCGTCAGGGACCGCAGCAGCGCCGGTGTGTCGAAGACGTAGACCCCGGCGTTCAGTTCCCGGATGGCCTTCTGCTCCGGGGTGCAGTCCTTATCCTCAACCACCCGGAGGAAGCCGCCGCCGGGGTCCCGCAGAATCCGGCCGTAAGGCAGCTCTGTGTCGGAGACGCCGGAGAGCAGGGTGCAGAGGTTTCCCTCCCGTGCGTGGGCCCGGGTCAGGGCCTCATAGCTTTCCCGGCGCATGAGGGGCATGTCGCCGCAGCAGACCAGCAGCGCCCCGTCGTACCCGGCCAGCAGGTCCGCCGCCGCCATGACGGCGTGGCCGGTGCCCAGCTGCTGCTCCTGGACGGCGAAGGGGTACTGCGGGAAGGCCTGTATCACCGCCTCTTTCTTGTAACCCACCACCAGGATGATGTCCTCCGGCGGCAGGAAGGACAGCGCGTCCGTCACATAGGCCAGCAGGGGCCTGCCGCAGGCCTGCCGCAGGACCTTCGGCACGTCGTATTGCTCGCTGTGCAGCCGGGTGCCCTTGCCGGCCGCCAGCACCAGCGCTTTCAGTTTCACGGGAGCGATCCCACCTTTTTCATATCTTTCCTCCAGTATATCACGCCGGAGGCCCGCTGTCACTTGACTTTTTCATGGGAATTTTATAAAATTACAGCACCTGTCGGGGGAGCCGCGGCTTTTCCGGCACAGAGGGACAGGCGAGAGCCTTTCGGCGCCCGGAAAGCGGTCCGGGGCCTATTTTGATTTAAGGATTTGAGAGAGATGGCAAAAGACAAGAAAGTGGAACAGATCACCGATATGGAGGTGGACTTTGCCCAGTGGTTCACCGACGTATGTCTGAAGGCCCAGCTGGTGGATTACTCCGGCGTCAAGGGCCTGTTCATTTTGCGTCCCTACGGCTACGCGATCTGGGAGAATATCATGAACTATCTGGACCGGCGCTTCAAGGAGCTGGGCCATGAGAACGTCTCCATGCCCGTGCTGATCCCGGAGTCCCTGCTCCAGCAGGAGAAGGACCATGTGGAGGGCTTCGCTCCGGAGTGCGCCTGGGTCACCATGGGCGGCAGCGAGGAGCTGCCGGAGCGGCTGTGCGTCCGCCCCACCTCCGAGACCCTCTTCTGCGATCACTGGAGCCACGTCTGCCACTCCTGGCGGGATCTGCCCATGAAGTACAACCAGTGGTGCTCTGTGCTCCGCTGGGAGAAGACCACCCGCCCCTTCCTCCGGGGCCGCGAGTTCCTGTGGCAGGAGGGCCATACCATCC
>JAEEGL016661429.1_pt1 | contig 11079 bp, 9 predicted proteins | sample 9134231 | NCBI WGS metagenome assembly JAEEGL01 (sample SAMN16246548, study PRJNA631951) | gut metagenome | biome: gut microbiome; feature: rumen; material: fiber-attached | host: Bos | place: Iran: Karaj | collected 2018-10
CGCCAGGAGTCCCGCTGCAATCACCGAGGCAGCGCCCCACCCAAATCCGCAGGCAATGATTGCAGCTGCCGGAAAAATACCGGCAAGCGCAGTCAGCGCCAGCGTCACTCTGGGGACCAAGGCAGTCAAGCCGAGACAAACAACGCAAAGCGCCGCGATCAGAGAAGAAAGGGTCAGCTTTTTCGTTCTGCTCATCGACCGCAGCCTCCGCACAGGCAGTTCAGGCACAACAGCGTATTGCAGATATCGCAGGCAGTGTCTAGATCACTGCGTTGGTAACTGCTTTGACGATAGGGCGTATAGCTCCCCTGCACGGTCTGCAGGGCGCGCTGGTATTCAACATTGCCCGGCGTCATAGAGCAGGCAGTCTGATAATACTGCCGAGCCTCGTCAAGCCAGCCTCGCCGATAGGAAATCTCGCCGCGAAGATAATACCACTCTCCGTCACGGTCAGTCATGGCATTGAGCAGAGACTCTGCCGCATCCACCTGGCCTGAATGGATATAGCTGCGCACCTGCGCATACCGGCTGTAATCCGTCCCAGAGCCGGCATAGCTCCCGTAACCGGAGCCGTAGTTCTGTGTGCCGTAGGAGGAATGGGACGCACCGTAGCCTGTCCCGGTCGAGCCGGTTCTGCCGCCGCCAGCGCGGTTCTTGGTGATGGTATCATAAGCCTCGTTGACCTCCTTCATCTTCTCAGATGCAAGGTCCGCGAGTGGGTTATCCGCAAAGTTGTCAGGATGGTATTTCTTTACGAGCTCATGATAGGCCTTTTTGATCTCACTGTCCGAGGCATTCCGGGATACGCCCAGAACCTCATAAGGGTCTTTCATTCGTTCGTCTCCTTTCTGTCCAGTTCAGATGTGACTTCCGGCGTGGAATTGCCCCTGCCGTACAGCAGTGAACACAGCCGGAAGGCCGAGGAAGATGATATTCTCCAGCAAGGAGGTATAAGCTTTCAGGGGAAGCAGGGACAGGGCGCTGCCGGCAAGATTGACCGAGGTATCCGTGAGCTGCTGTAAATACTCCAAATCCTGATCGGACAGCTTTCCCTGCGATGGAGAGAAGCGGAAGCGCAAGGGGTTATACCTGCCTCGGCGGCAATCCTCCGAAAGATCATCCAAGGCATCGGCAAGGTAGATAAACCTTCCAACCTGATAAAGGACCGTCTGCATCGGTCGGTAGAGCGCAGGATCCGCAAAGTCCGATGCGCAGCCGGAAACGATCGAGGCAAAGGCGTCCGCAGTTGCGTCGATGCTGCCGCTCTTTTGTTCTTCCATGCTCTGCAGCTGGGCCAGCTTTGCAGAGGCAAGCTCTGCAAACTCCGGCTGCCTGCGAGCCGCTTTGCGATATGCGCCGCGAAGGAGCAATCTGGCAATGCGCGCAGCGGTCGCTCGGAAAAACCCGGAATCACGGATCGTATCCGACAGTTTTTCATAGGCCAGGATGACGGTACAGGCCGTGACGTAGGAATATTGATCGCCGTCGCACAGGCAGGTCTTGCGGCGGAATACTCTTGCGGGGCAAAAGCAGCGGCGCGATGACGCAGCGGGAGAAAGGCCGGCGCGAAGGAGGTACAGGAAGGTCATGTCATAGCTTACAAGCAGCCGCGCAAAAAAACCGTACTGCTTACCCAGGGCTCTGCAAAGACCGCAATACGCTGCCTGATAGGCGTCGTAATCCTTGATCTTCAGTTCGTCTTTTCTCGGTCTGACGTATCCGTACATGCTCGCTCCTCCGCAGTCTCCTCCGCCGGGTGCGGAATCAATCCAGCATCGTATTCTCCTCTGTCAGCTCTGTATCGGAAATGACAATATCAATCATTACCTCATTGCCGACGATGCCGATATTGGGATAATTCGGAATCACGACAGTGCCGGGCAGCGAGTAGTTGCCGGCTTCGTCGATATCCGACAGGTCAACCTGAATGGAGATCTCCTTGTGCGCGTCGCGGATCAGCTTATTGACATCCTCTGCTGCGCCCTGGATCGAAACCTTCACAAGCTTGTTCTCCGCATATGCGTAGAGTCCGGCGGGCTTATTGATCATCCGGATCTCCGTCACGTAGATGTCCTCGCGTTTCACTCCTGTGACCGTAACGGTTGCGTTGATGGTGCTGATGCCGCTGACATTCGTTACGTTTCTGAGCTCTGAAACATCATTGAGGTTGAACTGATACTCCGATTTGTCCAAAACGGTGGACAGATCCACAGAGCCGATGATGATCGTATCCGGAAGCGCTTCCACATCCATGGGAACACCCTTGACCTTGATGTGGTTGGTGTCCATCACAAGCTTGGCGTTCTCCAGCTGTACGCCTCCGCCCGGCTTCAGCTCCACAGAGAGGATTACTTCCTTCGTCCGCTGCACAGGGATCGTCACAACCGCGGAGGAATACTCTCCTGAGATCGTCGTGTGGGAAGACAGTTCAATGCTCTCTCCCTCTTCATCCAGAAAAACAAGCGGCTTGGAAATCTCGTGCGAGATCGAAGACCGGTCTGACAGATCAACCTGTTCCAGATCGACAAGGACCATCGCCTTTGCGATTTTTGATACTTCATCCTCCGGTCCGGTCAATTCGATCTCTCGTGGGTCGATCGTCACATTGGTTTTTTCAAATACATAGCCTTCCGCGACCTTGTTGATCGTTTTGAGCTCCACCGGCACCGTCTTAGTCTGAAGCTTCGCAACCTCGATCTGGACTGTGCTGCTGCTCTGCCGAAGGATATCAATATCATTGATATTCACGGTGTCCGGGAAGGTTATGGAATAATTCAGGCTTTTTCTTCCGGGTCCGTTCTGGACCACGGTATTACTTACATAGGCAGAGATCCGGATACTCTGTGCGTTGAGCTTGCTGAGATTCACGCGGGAGGTCCTGAGCTCCAGCGTGATCGTCTCCGTGATCTGCTCGGTCATGATATACGTGCCGTCGGAAGTCGTAATCCCCTCGCTGATGCCTTCAATCGTGACGGGGATATTCGCAATCGTCCCGACTGTTTCCGGAGCAATGGTGGTGACAACGTAGAGCCAAAGCAGGAACGCGCCTAGAAGAGAAACCAAAAGGGTAATGAGCTTACGTCCGCGGAACATCGTTGTCGCCTCCCTTCTTGTTCTTCTTCAGCATATCCAGCTTCAATTTGTCCAGCCGAAGCTTATCGATCACACCGCTTCTCTTCTCATCGCCGAGCAGTTCCTTCTGAAGGAGCTTCTTCAGGGTCTCAGGCGCAAGATGCCGTTTCAGCATTCCTCCGATCGCCACAGAAATTGTGCCCGTCTCCTCGGATACAATGACAACGACTGCGTCGCTGGTCTCACTCATGCCGACGCCGGCGCGATGCCGCGTACCGAGGTCCGTGCTGAGATTCCGATTCTCTGACAACGGAAGCACACAGCCAGCCGCGCCGATGCGTCCATGCTGAACGATCATGGCGCCGTCGTGCAGGGCTGCCTTCGGGAAGAAGATATTGCGAACCAGCTCCTGAGAAACAGCCGCGTCAACGACCGTACCGGACGCGGTGATCTGCTCCAGGGAATTGTCTCTTTCAAAGACGATCAGCGCGCCGACACGCTCCGCAGACATATCCTCACAAGCCAGCACGATCTCATCAATGGCATGTTCGGTCTCATCGTTCGGATTGGAATTGATTCCCATCAGCCCCTTGACAGATCTGCCGCCAAGGTGTTCCAGGAAACGGCGAAGCTCCGGCTGAAACACGATCACGATAGCGACGACTCCCAATTCAAGGATGCGGTCCAGGAGGTAATTCAGCGTATGCAGATTCAGCAGATCCGTGATGAAGGTCAGAATCAGCAAAAAAATGATAGCCTTTGCAATGCGGTTTGCGCTGGTGGTCCGAATCAGGTTTATGACCTGATAGACGATAAACGCAACCAACAAAATGTCCAGGATATCCGTGATGGTGATGGTTGGAAACGTATTCTTTAAGTTGGAAAAAAGTTGCTGTATTTCTTTCATAGCGATCACCTTGACCGGTGTTTACCAATAGGTATACCACCCTATACTAATCCTATTTTATCTTTTTGATTATACTCGATACTACCGCAAATAGCAAGTAGTTTTCTTCTATCAGACTTTCTTTTTTCGGATCAGTTCCCTGCTCACAGAAAGAAATTGCTCTATTCCCGTTTTCTGTGTCAGCGGAGATACCGAAACGCGAATCGTCCCGGCAGGCAGCGTTCCTGCCGTCTCATGGGCAAGAGGGGCGCAATGGAGCCCGGCCCGCAGAGCGATTCCTCTGGCTGCATATCTGGCGCAAAGCTCCTCCGGATCCTGATGCACATCGGTAAAAGAAAGCACTCCGCTCTGACCCGCTCCCGCATAAACCGTCGCTCCCATGCTTCTCAAGCCCTGTGCGCAGGCGGAAATCAACTGCCGCTCATGTAGCAGCCTCCGGTCCGCTCTGCTGCCCAAAAGATAGCGCAGTGCTGCGCCGAGACCGCAGATGCCGGGGACGTTCACCGTGCCTGCTTCGATCCTCTCGGGCGTTTCCTCCGGCATCGACGGACTTTGCGAAAGGCTGCCGGTTCCACCGAACAGGAGCGGCTTCGGAGTTCTCCCGCACAGAAGCAGGCCAGTTCCCTGCGGGCCCAGCAGTCCCTTATGACCCGGCATGGCAACAAACGCCGCCCCCCATTGTTTGAGCGAGACGGGCAGAACGCCGGCAGACTGTGAGGCATCCACAACCAACGGAACATTTTTTTGCCGACAGAGCGCTGCAAGCGCTTCCACCGGAAGGACGCAGCCAAAAACGTTGGAAACGTGCGTACATACGACCGCCTTTGCCGGTTCCGCAAGGGCTCGGCGGAATTCCTCCAGCCACTGCTCCGCCGAAAACAGCGGAGCACGCACAACTTCCACCTTCGCTCCGATGGCATGCAGCGTTCTAGTGACAGCGTTGTGCTCAAGGCCGGAAATCACGACACGGTCTGAACGGGAAAGGAGACTGAACAGTGCAATGTTGAGCGCATGTGTTGCGTTCAAGGTAAAGCAAACCTGGTCCGGCGAACATTCGAACAGCTTCGCAGCGAGGCGTCTCGTCTGATACACCGCGTCACCTGCCTTCATGGAGGACGCGTGCCCTCCCCTGCCCGGGTTTGCCAGGTTCTCTATCGCGTATCGAACTGCTTCCGACACTCCTGCCGGCTTTCTAAGCGTCGTCGCCGCATTATCCAGATAGATCATATCCCCCACTCCCGAAACGTTCCGTCCTTTGCACGCAGATACGGCCCCGCAAAGGGCAAATGATTGTCGGAAAACATACCGGCAGCCTTTACCGCATGCTCACGGCGGACAACAATCGCATAGCCGCAGCCGGAAGGGGCGATTTCACGCGGAGCTCTCAAAAGGCGGCAGGGAATCCCCGACTTCGAAAGCAGCTCCTTTCCTCGCTGTCCGAAGGTTACGGAGCGTAAAACAAAATACAAGTCAAACATATCCATTCCTCCCAGACATACTATGCGCCGCATCCATGTTCTGCGACGCTTTTCCCCAAGCCGCGAAGACCGGCAGCGTCAAAAAAAGAAAGAGCGGCCGATTCTGTGTCGGCAGCCCTTTTCCTCTGTATTATTTGTCGCATTTTTTTCAAATCATCCTGGACGTATGCATGGAGAAATAGTCCTCGCCGTGAATCACGAAATGATCCGCCAGAGCGATACCGAACATATCCAGCGCGTTTTTCAGCCCCTCTGTAAACACAATGTCCTCTCTGGAGGGATAGATGCCGCCGTTCGTATGGTTATGTGCCAATACCACAGAAGTTGCATTGACGTTCAGTGCCACTTCCACGACGCGTCGATACGGAAGATTGACCTGATTGACTGTACCAACGCAGATTTCCCGGCAATCCAGCATCCGACAATTGGCATCCAGACACATCAGCACTGCATGCTCTTCCCGAAGCGCTCCGAACCAGGTAGTCAGGTATTTCCCGAGCGCGTCCGTCTTTTTAAAGCACTTTTCATTCTCTTTGGAAGCGCGCTGTGCACGCAGATAGTATTCTCCGACAAAATGCAGCAGGACGGCGGATCTTTCTCCGATCCCGTCGAGCTTCATCAGCTGCTCTACCGGCGCCTCCATAATCCTGTAGAGATCACCGTACTCATCCAGCAGCTTATGGGCGATGGGATTTGTATCCCTCCTCGGAATGGCGAAGGCAAGCAGGAACTCCAGCAGCTGCACATCGGAAAACCCGGCAGCCCCGGTTTTCAGGTAGGACTCCATCATCCTCTGTCGGTGCCCACTATGCATTTGATTGTCATTTTTCCTGTCCATTCAGTCGCGGGTCCTTTCCTTTCCTTTACCAGACGGCAACAGATGAAAAACCAAAAACCAACAAAGCACGATTCCAAACAGCACTCCGGAGAAATCCAGAAAAACATCCGAAACCTGTCCGCTTCTTCCCTCGGACGAAAGCTGCAAAATCTCGTCCGCGGACGAAACCGCAAGGCCTGTTCCCAACGCCGGCAGCACAATTCTCCTTCCAAAGCTGCGGAAAGTGAAGAACAGAAGAACTCCCAGGAAGGCGAATTCCACGAAATGGGCCAATTTCCGAATCAAAAACATCGTCATGAACGGAAGGATCTTTTGCGCCAGCGATAACACGGACGCGCTCTCCTCAGAGGAAACTTCCGAAGGCTGCAGCGATCTGCAGAAAATAAAACAGATCCAGATCAAGTCCAGCCCGATCCAAATACTTCGTTGCAATACAATCTTTTTTCGCATCTGCTCACTCCCAATTTCTCAGATTCAGGATAACACACTTTCCGGAAAAATGCAACGTTTTCACTTTACAACGAATGAAATTATTGATATGATGAAAGCAGCACAATCGGAAAGGCGCGATAATTATGACTGGTCACGACAACGGCTGCAGCATCGGGCCAAGGCCTGACGCCGCGGCAGCTCATCATGGAGTTACGCTTATGAAAAAACTGATCTTTATGATTTTGGTCTTGCTCTGTACTGCGCTGTGCGTCTTGAGCGTCAGCGCGGCAGAGGACGCATCCCCCGGTCTTGAGAATCTGAAGGTGAACCCCTACGGCGGTGAGGAGTCTGACGTCGACACGATCTGCTGGTATGTCACTGGCGGAAACTGCTTCCTCTTTCTGCCGGCGGACGTCAATCTGGAAGAGGCGAAGCTCTATTTGGATACCCAGAATGAAGTCACGCTGGACGGGGCTCCCGTGTCCTCCGGGGACAGCGCAGCCGCCCTGAGCCCGGGTCAGCATGAGCTCATATGCGGGGAAACCGTCTATTCCCTCACCGTCTGCTGCTCCTCAAATCTGCCGGCGGTGTATCTTCGCACGGAATCCGGCAGTCTGGACTTCATTCACGCCGACAAGGAGAACAAGGAGCCCGGCGATATCCGCGTCTATGAAAACGGCGTCCTAACCCTTGAGAAGGAACTGAAGCAAATCAAGGGGCGCGGCAACTCCACCTGGGAGTACCCGAAAAAGCCTTACAACATCAAATTTGACAAAAAGACATCCCTGCTTGGGATGGATAAGGCGAAAAAATGGACGCTGCTGGCCAACTACATCGACCTGTCTCTGCTGCACAACGCCTACGGTTGGGAGCTGGCAGAGGCCTTCGGTCTCCCCTACACGAGCCAATACCGGTTCGTCGATCTCTATATCAACGGGAATTACCTGGGCAATTACGTAATCTGCGAGAGCATTGAGGTCGGAGAAAACCGCGTGGAGATTACCGATCTCGACAAGGCCAACGAGGTCGCAAATCCCGATTTGGAGCTGGATACCCTGCCCCGGGGCGGTACCGGTCCGGACAACACTGTGGAGCCCGCAAGTGTAAAAGGCTCCCGCAAATGGATTGAGATTCCCTCAGATCCCGAGGACATCTCCGGCGGTTATCTGCTGGAGTACGACTTCCAAAGCCGCTATGACGAGGAACTCTGCGGATTTGTGACCCAAATCGGTCAGCCCGTCGTGATCAAATCCCCGGAGTGCGCCTCCCAGGCAGAGGTCAACTACATTGCAGATTTGATGGAAGCGGGCAGCGAAGCGCTTTACTCCCCCACCGGATATAACGCAGAAGGAAAGCACTACAGCGAATACTTTGACGTAGAATCCCTGGCTGCAGCCTACATGCTGCAGGAGCTGTCCATGAACTATGACGCCGGATTTTCCAGTTTCTACGCCTTCAAGCCTGCGGACGACATGAAGATCCATTTCGGCCCGATTTGGGATATGGACAATGCCTTCGGCAGTCCCTATAAGCACTTCAGCGTGCCGCTGGTCACCACAAATCTTTGGTGGGCCAACCAAATGGGTTATTATGGCTTCCCCGGCGTCCTGGCTGCAGCCAACCGCCATGCGGATTTCCGCGCCCTGGTACGGGAAAAGTGGGAAGCTCTGCAAAGCAGCGGCACATTCGAGGCCGCCGCGCAGCGCATCGACCAGCTGGCTGCCTTACAGCAAAAGAGCGGCGTGATGAACGGCCTGCGCTGGAATCTCTACAAAACCGCCATCCCCGCTGCCGCAGAGGAAGCCTTGGAAGAAAACGTACAGATCTGCAGGAACTTCGTCTCCGCGCGAACAGCCATGCTGGATACAGGCTTTGGCCCGGAGGGAGCCTACCTGTACTATGACGTAAACGGCGCATCCGGCGGCGACTGGGCCACCGTCAATCCGATCAGCCGCGTAGGCGAGCTTATCACCGTGCGCGACATCACCGGCAACGGCAGCGTAAAGCCTCCCCAGGGCCGCCAGTTCTACTGCTGGAGCACAGAACCGGAGGTAAGCGGCGAGCTGTACTTCCCCGGCGACACGCTGACGCTGACCGGTGAGGAAACCGTCCTCTACGCTCTTTGGCTGACGCCCGACGAGATCCACTATCTGGAGCACACGCTGCCCTTCACCGATGTGAACGCAGATAATTATTATTTTGATCCGGTATTCTGGGCATACTTCCAGGAGCCCCGCATCACCAGCGGCACAGACGCTTCCCATTTCAAGCCCGGAGGTGCCTGTACACGGGAACAGGTTCTGGTCTTCCTCTACGCCGCGGCGGGCAAACCTGCATATTCAATGACCGACTGTCCCTTCTCAGACGTTCAGAGCAATAAATACTATTATGACGCCGTAATGTGGGCTGTGGAAAACGGTATTACCAGCGGTATCAGCAACGACAAATTCGGCACCGGCAGAACATGCACCCGGGAACAGGTAGTAACCTTCCTCTGGAAGGCCGCGGGCATGCCAAAGCATCAAGCCGCCGATTGTCCCTTTGTCGACGTCCTCCCGGAGAAATACTACTATGACGCGGTACTCTGGGCCGCAGAAAGCGGCGTTACCTCCGGCGTCGCTGACGGTCAGTTCGGCGTCGGTAAGACCTGCACCCGCGCCCAGGTGGTAACCTTCCTGTACAAAGCATATTCCTGACGGCAAAAACAGCCGGGCTCAATTACGGGCCCGGCTGTTTTCTTATTCTGTCTGTTTCCGCGAAAACAGACAAATCCGAAAAATACAACGTTTTCACTTTACAACAAAAGAAATAATTGATATGATTGGAGCAGAACTATCGGAAAGGAGTGGTTATTATGGCTGGTCACGGCATGGGCGGCGGCCTCGGTCCGAGGGGCTTTCTGACGGACGAGGAAAAGAAAAGCATGCCGAAGGTAACGAAGGGTTTGATCAAGCGAATCCTGTCCTATCTAAAGCCTTATTGGGTCCAGTTCCTGCTCGTCTTCCTGGCAATTCTCTTGTCCGCAACTGTCGGACTGCTGCCCTCGATCATTACCGGCCGGATCGTAGACGAAGCGCTGGTTGGAAGAAATATGAAGCTTCTGATTCAGCTTCTGCTTGCGGCCTTCGGAACCCTTGCCGTCTCCCAAATCATCGGCGTGATGGAAAGCTACATCAACGCCTGGATTTCCCAACGCATCATCTTTGACATGCGCAACCAGATGTATAACCATCTGCAGCACATGCCTCACGCGTTCTTTACCGCGGAAAAGCAGGGCGACATCATCACACGCATGAACACGGATATTTCCGGCGTCAGCTCCGTGATTTCCGGAACCCTGTCCAGCATCGTCAGCAACGTCGCCACAGTCGTTACCACCCTGGTCGCTCTGTTTACAATGAGCTGGCAGCTGGCTCTGGTCGGTCTCGTGGTCATCCCGCTGCTCATTCTTCCCACAAGAAGCGTCGGCAAGACACGATGGAAGCTTCTGAGCGAGAGCCAGGAGAAAAACGACGAGATGAATCAGCTCGTGAATGAAACGCTTTCCGTCAGCGGTTCGCTTCTTGTCAAGCTCTTTACCCGGGAGGCCAAGGAATATTCTCGTTTTGTCAACGTCAACGAAGAGGTCACACGGCTCAATCTCAAGGAACAGCGCAGCGGCAAGTGGTTTGGCGTCATCATGGGCATGTTTACCCAGCTTGGGCCTCTGCTCATCTATTTTGCCGGCGGATATCTCATCATCGCCAAGGCAGACCCCACTTTGACCGTCGGTACCATCACCGCAACGGTCGCCCTCATCAATCGGCTCTACCGTCCGGTACAGTCTCTGCTGAATATTCAGGTAGATTTCACCCGTTCTCTTGCTCTGTTTACGCGTATCTTCAACTATTTCGATATGAAGAACCCCATCGTGCAGAAGGACAACGGACTGAAGCCGGATCTTGAAATGGCGGAAATTACCTACGACCACGTTGCTTTCTCCTACGACCCTGCGAAAACTCTTCTCACTGACATCAACTTCACTGTTCCCGGCGGAAAAATGTACGCAATCGTCGGTCCCTCCGGTTCCGGCAAATCCACGGTCGTCAATCTGATTCCCCGTCTCTACGACGTCCTCGGCGGCAGCGTTCGCATCGCAGGTGTAGACGTGCGGGACATGGACCTCACCTATCTGCGATCCAATATCGGTGTAGTAACCCAGGAGACCTACCTCTTCAACGGAACGATCCGGGAGAATCTTCTGTATGCCAAGGACGACGCCACACAGGAGGAACTGGAGCGTGCCTGTAAGATCGCCAACATCCACGACTACATTTCTCGCCAGCCAGACGGCTACAACACGGTTGTCGGAA
>JAEEGL012297365.1_pt1 | contig 11078 bp, 8 predicted proteins | sample 9134231 | NCBI WGS metagenome assembly JAEEGL01 (sample SAMN16246548, study PRJNA631951) | gut metagenome | biome: gut microbiome; feature: rumen; material: fiber-attached | host: Bos | place: Iran: Karaj | collected 2018-10
AGATAGTATGTGAATACGCAAGTGAATGGACGGAAGACTTTTTTGAGTTACTGGCTTATTATAATACAAGAACAATTTATACTGCCAGTGTTAGAATCGGATCGTGCGAAAGTTATAGTTCTGATATTAAAGCAATTAACAGTGCAAAAGGCGTTTATGGAAATACCAATTTAGATTTAGGAGGATATTTACAATGAAAAAGATAATATGTTTAATAACTGCTTTTGCGTTTGTATTAATAAGTTTTGCAGGATGCGCAAATATGAGTGAATATCCACAAAACGACGTAATTCAAAACGATCAATCAGTAAATGAAGAAAATAAAAACATTGAAGATACAGCAATTGATATAACGAACGTTGAATCATCAGAAAAAGATTTGTTTTCAATGTATTACTACACTTATCACCCAGAATGGTTCGAAAAATACGGAATTGAGACCGACAATCCGAGAAACGTCCCAACAAAAACTCAGAACACTATAAATATTGAAGAATCCATTCCTAAAGAAAAAACGATTTCTTTTATGGGAAGAGATTATGAATGTAAATATCAATATACCTGCTCTAATCAATATGGATGCGGCCCGATGATTACATATGCTTGTATTGATGAACAAAATATCAAGTACGTATTTGTATTTGAAAAAGAAACGGAACGACTTGCAATTTTTTCGGCACACCGAGACATATATTGGCAAAAAGTCGAACACGATTGTATAACAAAAGAACAGGCAACAGAAATTGCGAACAATTTATATGAAGAATGGTGTACGCCGTACAATACCGATAATGCTTATTTTAAATTGGTAAGTATTTATCACGAACAGGCAGTTGAGAATTTTGAGGGGGAAGTTGACGATTTTCCTTTCGATTTCTGGTATGAATATACGTTCAGAGATCCCGATTATGATGATATATATCTTTACGGTCAATTTTGGGTTGAGATCGATCCTGACGGATTTGTTGGTCTAATAGAACTGACGCTTCCGAACAATATTTTTGATTTGTTCAAGACCGAAAACGAAGAATTGAAAAAATATTATGATGAATTGAACGGCTCAAAATACGATGATAGAATTAACGAATTAATCAAGACAATGATGAACGACAGTGATTTCCAGTTCGAGCATTATGAATTAACGGAAACTCATATAAAAACGGACTCGGACGGAAACCCGTATAAAGAATATTCAGTCAGGTTCTATAACGATTCTCAGAGTAAATACGAAACAGCAGTTGATGAAAGCGGACATACATATTATATTGTAAATGATATACCGGATCCCATATCGTTATCAATATATTTGTTTTTGAATCAGGACTGATATTATTAGATAAATATTATACTCCCTTGCGGAAAACCGCAAGGGGGTATTGTTTATATTTGCAATTTGTCAACGTTTGCTGCCGGGTTTTAGTTTGTTTCGGTTATTTCAACGAATCTTCGTATTGTCGACGTTCCGTATCTTGCCTGGTATAACAGCATTCCCTTGAACCTGCCGTACTTAAGATACACTATTGCAGGAGACTTCATAACAGGATCGGGATCGATCGTATAAGGCCCTTCCCAGGTTTTTCCGATATCATAACTCAGCATATATTTTACTGATTGATGAAGCGAGCCTGTTGATACTTCGTCGGGGGTTCTGTTATCTTCATCGGTGATAAAGGAACACAGCAGAACGTCATTCGGAAGAAGCGTTATCCATGGCTGGAGGGCGCTGAAGTTTTTGTCTTTCGGAGCGTACAGGATCTTTCTCGTGTCGCTCCCGTTTTTGCCGCTGAAGCTCCAGGTCTTCCCGTGATCGTCAGAGGTAACTACGCGTATGCATCCGCGGTAAGGGGCGGTCGTACGCACGCTTTCAAATACCGCGACAAGCGTTCCGCCGGACGTTTCTACGACAGCGCCCATTCCGTCTCTTGCTATTAAATTACCGATAGTACGGCTTACCGTTACTGCTTCCGACCATTCATTTGACTGCTTATCAAGCGTTTTCATCATCCACCACTGGTGACCCTGATGTCCGGCTTTCCAGCAAACGTTTTCATCGTCGTAGTAGCATTGTATCTCGCCTTCGGAAGTCTCGAAAAGGTACTGAGACCAGAGGCCGCGGATCTCGTTTTCGTTGTAGCCGGTCATATGAGCGGTGTGCGAAGCAACGGGAGGAAGGGAACTCCAGGTCTTTCCTCCGTCTGAAGAGACGGAGATCCTGATTTCGTGCAGAGAATTGCCTTTTGAAGGGTAATTATATTTATTGACTCTGAACGAGCAGTAAATCAGCCCGTCGGACGAAACGAGCATCGAGCAGTCCCCGAAATCGGCATCGTAACTCTCTTCTGCAACCGTTCCGATGGCGGAGCCTCTCGCGTTCGGGTTCTTGCTCTCAAGACAAACTATCCTTTTTACTCCGGCGGATTCATCCTTTTCCACCTTTGTGCAGATAATTGCTCCGTCAAGGCGTTCGTAAACTCCTCTTGCTCCGTCGCTTTGAAATAATTCTCCGAACTGAAGCGATATCTTTTTCGGCTCGTCTGATTTTTCCTTTTCCTCGGTCAGAACGGTTACCGCAGTTTTTTCATTTGTCGACGAAATAACGTCGGTTTTCATTTTATTGTCCTCTTTGACGCATCCGCTGAGCAGAATCAAGCCCGCTGCAAATACGGCGTAAAATGTTTGTTTCAGATTCATAGCTTTTATATTTGACCGCAGATCGAAGTCTGCGGTCATTGATGATTAATGTTTCTTCTTTTTAACGATAATTACTACGACAACGGCTATAACTGCTGCGGCTATTACCGAGGCTGCGATTATCGGAACGATTTTTACGTTGTTCGTCTTTTCTTCGGTTTTGGGCTGAGTAACAGTTTCCGGAGCTTTGTCCGTTGTTTCGGGATTGTTCGTCGTGGGATTTTTCGGAGGATCGGTTGCGGGAACGTCCGAGGTTTCCTCGGGCTTGTCGGTTACTTCTGCGGCATGAACGTCAAGATCGATATATCTGAAGTTTTTGATAAAGGCATTAGTATTCTTCTGGTCGAGGCTGATAAACTGTCCTTCGTAGGTCGGACCTTTGGATTCTTTTACCGTTACGGAACCGTCGTCGTTTTCGTAGGTGTCGTAGATGTTGCCCTCGTTGTTCTCGTCAAAAATCGTAAGGGTCGCGCCGTTTACGGTTTCGATCATCGTTACGTCGCCGTTTTCGTGGCGGATGAATTCAACGGTCATGTGAGCGGTTCTGGTAGTTCCGTCGTCCGTTGAGAAGTCGATCGTGTATGGAATGAAATGTCCCCACCAGTCTGCATCTTTCGTAATGCCGAACGCGCTTGTTCCGTCGCTCTTTTCCCAGATTGCGCCGATGTAAAGGTAATACGTACCGTGAGTGTCGGCGATAGAGAATCCTGCGCATGAGTTGTCGCCGGGAACGGTTATATCCGTGAAGTCCGCTTCAACAATAAAGTGATTGGAAACTTCTTCCGGATAGAAATAAACGTATCCTTCGTTTCCGGTCTTGAGGTGCCATCCGTCTTCGGTTTCTTCAATGGTTCCGGTGTAGTCAAACAAATCGGGGTCTGATTCGCGGGTGATCACCGTTCCTTCTTCAGAGCGAAGATTGTCGTTCGCAAATGAAGAAATCGGGAGAAGCAGTGCAAGGATAAGTGCGGATGCAATAGTCAAAATAACGGTTTTTTTCATAACTTAACTCCTTTTTTAAAATATTATTCTATAATTATTGAATAAAGAGTTCTTTAATGTCTTTTTGAACGTCTTCCGTTCCCTGGAGCCACTGCGTAGTGTGTTTTTCCAGAGCGGAGGCGATTCTCTTTGCTTCTGCGTTGAATCTTAAAAATCCACCCATATCCGGGAAGTAAGAAGTAAACTGCCAGATGTAAACAAAATCGGAGTATACCGATTCGCCCATAAGGTCGATCATGTCGGCGGCTCCCTGGTCGCGTGAATACATATATTTCAGCGCTTCGTCATAATAAATCGGGCGGACTTTGTAGTAATTTTCAAACGCGAGTTCTTCGAGAGTCGCCGCAGCAGCGGCTTTATTTTCGCTCGAATTGGAAATTGCGTAAAGGTTGATGGCGTCGTGAACCGATGATCTGTAGTTCTTCTGATCAGAATTGAGCTTCGGACAGGGAAGGATGTAATAATCGTGTTCCATGTTTTTCAGATAGGTCTCTGCCTGAACAAGTCTTCCGGGAACAAAGCACGCCCTGTCGGACGCCAGAAGTTCAAGCGCGCGGGGGTAATTGCCGCCTTCGGCGGTTCCGCTGTAGCGTATAACCCTGCCGTTGGTCAGGATCGTCCTGAACTTGTTGACGAAATCGATCATATTCGCGTTGTCTTTTGTAAAATCAAGCTTGATCGATCCGTCGTCGTTTCTTGACGACCAGTTAACGCCTGCGGCGAGAGCGAGCCCGTTCGTGTTGTCCCATACGGGGATAACCGCTCCTGCCAGATCGTCTTCGGAAAGAGCGTCGTTTCCGTCGAGGTTTTCATACGCCTTGAGGGTCATCTGATTCCAGAGGTCGAGAGTCCACTTTCCTTCTTTTACTAAAGAGTAAATATTGCCGTACTCGGCTTCAAGATATCTTTCGTAGACGTAAGAGTTGCAGAAAACGCAGTAAAAACCTCCTGTATAACGCAGGCAAAGGTCGCCGGTCAGCCAGTATACGGCGTCTCCGCATTTCATTGCGTCGATATAATAAGTCGACCAGTACGGCGCGCTGAAATTGATATAATCGATTTTTTGCGATCCGTCGTACAGTTTCGTAAGATCTGCGAGGTTTCCCTCGAGACAGACAGCCACGTCGTCAAACTGTCTTCCGCAGATAATGTCGTAATCTGCGTCTCCGTTGGCAAGAGAAATATTAACTTCAGAACTTCTGATATTTGAAGTTCCGTACCAGAGAACGTTTATCTCAACGCCGAGTTTTTCTTCAATTCTTTTGTTTCGCTCAAAAACCGCGGCGTCAACCTTATTTGTTGTATCGGGGTCGTCAAGCTTTATTGAGCGAAGGTGAAATCCGTCGTTGTCTCCGGATTCGGAAACCGCGAAGTTGATAACGGTTGTCCCGTCGGAATCGAATCTCAGTCCGTCCGGAACTTTTGTCCTGATATAATTGCCTCCCGGCTCGTCGGTAAGGACAACGGTAGAAAGCTGATTGGATAGTTCCGGCCGGCTTTGCTTTTCAGCGCATGAATAAAGAAAAAGCACCGTCGAAAGCAAAAGAACTGAAAGCAGAAACAATCCGAGAAGTCGTTTTTTCATATTACGATACTCCTTGACTATAAGAAAGTGAATATAAGAATAAACAGAGAAATTGATATATGATATTTCAACTTATCTGTTTTATATAGTATACCCCCCCCCGCGTGAACTAAGTGTGAACTCAATATTAACTCAATGTTAACAAAGCAATAAATGAGCAAAACAAACGGCGAAGAAAATCCCGGATGGAATCGCTTTTCGCCGTGAGTGATTTTATTTCGCAAGGGTATCAAAGAGCGTCTGGAAGAGTCTGTCGCGGTTGATATGAGTTACGCGGCGGATAAAATGCCTTCTTGAATCGTGTCCGTAATGATGGTCGTATTCCGGTATCGGAGAGGGAACGAGCTCGGACGACATATATGCGTTGTTGTCGTTGAGGAGCCAAGCGACTGCAGTCACGTCCCAGATAACGCGGCTCCATACTTTTCCGTCGGCGTAGGCTTTTACCTCATCGACAGTGTGTTTTACAAGATAGTCGCATAGAGGATTTTTTCCCTTCAGCCAGTATTCAAGCTCAGGACCTGTAGTAGTAAACGCAGAAACCACTCCCATGCAGGGAAGCTGTACAAGAGGACATCCGCACCCGAAAACTATTCTTGCGGAGGCAACGTCCTGCATCATATTGAATTCATGAGTGTCCGGCCAGAAATCGGCGTGTCCGCCGAGCCAGACGATTACGATTTTTTCTGCGATCTCCGGTTTCATGATCAGAGCCGAAGCGATATTCGTTATCGCTCCGATCGCTACGACGTAAAGCGGACGTTCGGTCGAATAATTGTCCGCTATTTCGCAGAGATGCCTTGCCGCGGGGCTTTCCTGCGGCGTTTTTTCATCTTTCAGATAATTTTTCGAGCCATTGTAAACGTTTCCGATCATATCGGTCCTGCCCATCAGGGTCAGAAGATTTATGATCTCGTCGTAGCTTTTTTCCATTCCGTCTTCCGGAGAGGTGGAGTGAGCATTGAAAAACGGAGCGGCGTAAATCGCTACGGGATTCAGCTTTTCGCTTTTCATCATGAGAGAAAGCGCAAACTGGTCGTCGATTTCGTTGTAAGTGTCAGTGTCGAGTATGCAATCGGTTTTTCCTTTCGGAACGGACAGGTTTCTGAGTCTTTCAATATCAGTCATAATTGCCTCCTGCTGTTGTTAAGCGGTATGCTGAGAAATACCCTTGATAGTGTTGATTACCCAATCGACGGAATCTACAGTAATGATACTGTCGCAGTATTCGCACTTCGCGCTCTTGTTGATATCGATCGGCGCTCCGCAGTGCGGGCAGCTGACGGTTCTTGTTCCGCCTGTTTCCGGAGTTGTTATAACTCCGCTCTTTCTCGTCAGGATGTACTCGTATTCCATGAATTTTTCTGCAGTCTGCGAGCCCTGAACGACTTCGCCTGAGTAATCGTCAGTTACGTAAACGGTTATTCTTGTGCGGACAGAAGCGACGATTTCGTCGTTTTCGCCCGACTGACGCCAGCCCTTGAGATCGATTCCGAGTACGGCAATACGTTCTATATGGCTTGTGCGGTGTTTTCTTCTGTAGTTCTCTTCAAGCTGTCTGTCGTACTGAGCGTAAAGAGCGTCTGTAAAGTACGGACGGAGCGATTCGATATTTCTTGCAGACCAGCAGTTCTGCATCTGAACGTAAATATTGGAGAGTTTTTCCTGAAGAGCGGTTGCGTCGAATTTCGGATCGAGCTCTGTATAACTGTTCATAGGCCGGAGAGCAGAATAATCCGTTTTCGTCGCGCCCTTGACCGTCGTGTAGGTTTTGTTTGCGTTCTGAGTATAATTTCCGCCGTTCTTCGACTTGTTCTTTGATATTACTACGATGACGACGACTACGATTATTATGATTATAATAATTTCAAACGGACCGATTTTTCCGTCTCCGTCGCTGTCGCCCGAGAAGAAAAATCCTCCTCCGCCGTCACTGTCCCAGTCGGAACCGCCGAAATCGGAATCACCGCCGAAATCGGAATCTCCTCCGAAGTCGCCGAAGTCTGCCGTTGACGCGATCGTGACAGCCGTCAGTACAGAAACGACAAGTAAAAATATTATTAACTTTTTCAAAAAGTTTCCGTGCATTTTTAATACCTTCTGTTCAAATGTGATATAACTTAAATCCAAGTGAATTATATCATAGTTTGAAATAAAAACAAGTATATTAAAGCAAAAAAATAAAACTGCAAAATAAAGTTTATTCAACTAATTATCTTTATACGGTTGAAAAAAGAATTGTTTTGTGATAATATTTATTTGTAAAATGCCGAGAGAAAAGATACTTGAGACGTCTTTCCGGCAGGAGGTGAATATGAAAGAAAATTCGGGTAAAAAGAAAGGCGGAACCGTGCTTCTCGTCCTTCTCGGAATCCTGTTCGTTCTGTCCGTTGTTTGCCATTCGGTGAAGCTGTTCATCGGCGGGGTCGCCCGCTTCTATCCTTTGCCGTATATATTCGGAATCGACGGAGACGGCTTGACGGATTACTTCACGTCCGTCTTTCCGACGCTTATTTCCGCGGTGCTTATACTCGCTTCCGCGGGACTGGCAGTGTTTGTTTCGATCAGAAACAAAGCGGATACCGTAAAGGTTTTCGCCGTTTACTGCGCGGTTGCCGCAGGAATTCAGACGGTACTGTGTTTTACCGCAAAATTCATTATTATGCTTTTCGGAGCAGACGCAAAAGTGTTTTTCTCTGAAAAATACGCGGCGTTCTGTGATATTTCAATGATATTTGCATTGATACTTTTTATAGCATGCGCGGTACTGTTTTCCGTTTCGGCTTCGATAAGAGCCGCAAAAAAGAAACTGGCGAAGGGGGACAACTGAAATGAAAGGTGATTTTACTGCTACTTTAAAACGTATTTACAAGCCTTTTATCTGGGCGCTGATCGCGATTGTAGTTTTATTTGTCCTTTACGTTGCGATACGCGTAATATTCTTCTCCGGCTTGTTCTTCAACAAAAACGAGGAACCTCCCGTAACTGATTACTACAAATCGCTTGCCGAAGAAAACAAAGCGATCTCTTATGATGAAGAGTCGAATACTCTCTTTATGAATCAGGAAGCGATCGTCGTAATGAAGGTCGGAACGACTCTCGAAGAGGCTGAAGCGATTGCAGAAAGACACGACGCTACCGCCGAAGGAGTTATGGAAAATATCGGTTATTTTAAGTTTTCGTTTACGAATCCGATGTCGTACGGAAAACTTACAAAGGCCGTTAAAGAGCTCACCGAAGAAGAGCTCGTCGACGACGCATATCTCAACGTCGTTCTTATGACAGATACCGAAGACGAACCTGTCTATTATCCTGACGACCCGTGGAACGGAGCAACCTGGAGCGTAAAAGTTCCGAGAGGCGCAAACTGGGGTATGGAAGCGATCAACGCTCCCGGCGCATGGGCTTATACCGACCGGATGACGACAGTCAGAGTAGGATTGATCGATATGACTCCAAAATTCGATCACGAAGATCTTACTTTTAAAGGATATCAGGCGTTATTTAAAGACGGTGATACCGGAGACTCATCAATAAATACTTATAGAATAAATCAGAACGCTCACCGTCACGGAACACACGTATCGGGAACGATTGCGGCAAATCCGAACGACAAAGGCGTTACCGGAGTTATGAACGGCAAAGGCGAGCTGTATTTTTCGAAAGCTTTCTTTAAAAATAAAGAAGGTTACTATGAGGAATTCACTACGATTGACGCCTGGATATTGAATCTTGATTATCTTATCAATAACGACGTCCGCGCAATTAATATAAGTATGGGATATGCTGACGAATGCATGATTTTCGCTGCCAGTCACGGAAATAAAGACGCCATTAAGAGAATTCAGAATCTCGCCGACTTTTTTGAAACGTATTTGAAGAGAACAATAGAATACAGACAAAGTAACGGTAAACCTGATTTTGTGATAGTTATTGCTGCAGGAAACGCTAACAGCAAGGCTTTCTACGAGAGCAGGGATAAGGATAATTCCTCATTTGGCTATACTGAAGATCCTGCTTTTGCAGACGCATTCAAAAATGCCCTCGGACTTGCTGTTAAACATTCCGGCGGAGTTGACGCAAGGTACTCGAATCCGATTTCATGCATAGAAGACGAAGACGTAAAATCCAGGGTCATCGTTGTAGGTGCGCTTCAGATAGATTCCGAAAAATCAACTTCGACGTCCACCGCTTATAAAGTGTGTGATTTCTCAAACGGAGGCTCACGCGTTGACGTTATGGCTCCGGGCCATCAAATATACAGCTGCCACTCAACGTATATCAATCCGTATACCGGTAAAATAAACGACAATGATTACGAATATCTGATGGGCACTTCGATGGCAGCACCTCACGTTACCGGCGTAGTAGGTCTTATTTTCGCGACAAACCCGAATCTGACAGGTCCTGAAGTTAAGAATATTATAATTAATACCGAAAAAGGCCGTTATTATTACAACGACGGTTACAGCGGAATGGTTCAGGCTGCTGCTTCCGTAAACGTTGCATTGTTCTCAAAAGATGCAAGAGTCCCTGAAATGGGCAGAGGAACCGCGACGGAAGGAATCGATCTCTGCTTTGTTGTCGACACTACCGGTTCAATGGGCGACGATATAGCCAACGCCCGCGAGAATATGAAGGGTATTCTTACAACGCTTTCCGAAAAGACTGAAAATTACCGTGTTGCGATCGTCGACTACAGAGACTTCCCGACGAGATCGGGATGCTCTTCTTACGATTATCCGAGCAAGGTACATCTCGGATTTACAAATTCCGCTGATGCGATTCAGACCGGAATCGACAGTCTTGAACTCGGCAACGGAGGTGACACTCCCGAAACGGTTTACTCAGGACTGATGGAAGCGGTCGGTCTTGAATGGAGAGAAAGAGCGAAAAAGGTAATTATCGTGCTCGGCGACGCGCAGCCGCTCGATCCCGAGCCTGTTACAGGTTATACGATGGATGACGTTCTGTGCGCTTTGAAGACAAAGAAGATCGGTATCGACTACGACGAATCCGACAAGCGCGCGATACTTGAAAGAGAAGACTCCGAAATTTCGGTATTCTCTGTTGTCACTGCCGCAGGAAGCTCGGTAAGCGCAAGCGCTAAAGAGTACCTCGAAAAGATCGCTTTGGGAACAGGCGGATCCTACGCCGACGTAACCGAATCTTCTGAAGTTGCAGACGCGATCATTTCCTCGATTGAATCTATCGAGCTCAAATCAAACAACGTCCGCGTTGACCTCGGTTATATGCTTGCGGGCAAGACCGTCAGCATCTACGACAAGAAGGGATTCATGTTTGAAAAACAGGTCGGACCTGACGGCGTTCTTACGCTGGAAGCGTTTGAAGAGGGAAATTACACATGGAGCTGCAACGATTCGAAACTCGGAGGAGAAATAAAAGTTAAACCTTCGTCTTCAAGAGCGGCGATCAGGGAAGAGTACAAAATGAAATACTCCGGAACCGCAGACGCAATCAAGGACAACAAAGCCGCGGTTATCGTCTCAGTGATCGCTGTTGCCGGACTTGCGGTAGCTGCTCCGTTCGCGACCTCGGGTATTACCGGACTGACGATGAAACTTAAAGCGAAGAAAGCCGCTAAAACCAATTCTTCGGAAGACGGTAAAAGCGAATAAAAAAACAATATGACCGGCTCGGATCTTAAACCGGTCAAACGGTCGGGAAGACGCCTTCGGGCGTCTTCTCTTTTTTGAAATAAGCTGATGCTTTATATTATTGACTTACGTTCTTATTATGTTATAATACAATTGTAATTTCCGGCAGTTTCAGGAGGATA
>JAEEGL012350121.1_pt1 | contig 11078 bp, 8 predicted proteins | sample 9134231 | NCBI WGS metagenome assembly JAEEGL01 (sample SAMN16246548, study PRJNA631951) | gut metagenome | biome: gut microbiome; feature: rumen; material: fiber-attached | host: Bos | place: Iran: Karaj | collected 2018-10
AGAACGTCGGCGTGAAGCACGCCAAGTGGGACCGCGAGGACGGCTACTTCGTGCCCCGCGACTGCTACAACAGCTACTTCTACGTGGTGGAGGACGACTCGCTGAGCGTCATCGACAAGTTCAAGCTGCACGGCGCACCCTACATCGAGCACCTCACCGGCGGCTCAGCCCTGCACATGAACCTGGAGGAGCACCTCTCGAAGGAGCAGTACCTGCAGCTGCTGAAGGTGGCCGCCAAGGAGGGCTGCAACTACTTCACGTTCAACATTCCCAACACCGTGTGCAACGACTGCGGGCACATCGACAAGCGCTACCTGAAGGAGTGTCCCCACTGCCACTCGAAGAACGTGGACTACATGACCCGCATCATCGGCTACCTGAAGCGCGTCAGCAACTTCTCCCAGGCCCGACAGGAGGAAGCCGCCCGCCGCTACTACGCAACGGCGTAAGCCATGCTGAAGTACGTCAACACCGGCATTGTCTTTCAGGAGATCCCTGACGAGGTGACACTGGCAATCAACATTTCTGGTTGCCCGTGTCGCTGTCCGGGATGTCATAGCCAGTATCTGTGGGAGGATGTCGGACTGCCGCTCGACACCAACGCCATCGACGATTTCCTCGCCGAGTACGGCAGCGACATCACCTGCATAGCCTTCATGGGCGGCGATGCCGACCCGAAGGCTGTTAACCTGCTGGCTCAGTATATACACGAAGAGCACCCGCAGTACCATGTGGCATGGTACAGCGGGCGCATACGTATTCCTTCCGTCGTCCACATCACCGACTTCGACTATATCAAGGTGGGGCCCTTCATCCGCCATCTGGGCCCGCTGAAGTCGCCCACCACCAACCAGCGCCTCTACCGCATCTTGCCCTCAGGCGAGAAAGAGGACATGACCGACAGGTTCTGGAAGAAATGAGGATTTGTCGTAAGCGTAAATGTGTATCTTTGCGCCATGATTCTATTTGCCGCCAATCTGACATTCATCGTCACCCATCTCTACGGGTGGCTGCTGAAATGGTTCTACAAGCCGAAGGCCTACCGCGAGCACTTCCACGAGCTGTTCCCGGCACAGCGCGCCGTGGGCCTCATCTACCTGTTGCAGCTCTTTGAGCTGCCCTATCTCCTGCAGATTGGCGACGACGACGCCCTGCTCTATGTCAACACCTTCGCCCTGATGTGCTTCTCGTTCCAGATGCTCGTCATGTGCGAGGGCTATTTCTTCCCGAAACAAAACCGCCCCCTCCCAGTGAGCAAGGGATGGGTGTGGGTGTTCCTGCCGGCCGTCGCGGTTGTCCTGCCACTGCTGGTGCAGGCCGTGTGCCATTTCCGCATACCTTCCGTCTTCGGCTTCAGCTACCGTCTGTTCGTCTTCGTCGCCGTCACCATTGTCTTCGCCTACTACTTCTGGCTCAACATCCGCATGGCGCTGAAGATAGGGCGCGCCATCCGTCAGGCCAACGAGGACACCTATGCCGACAGCGACGACTTCCCCCTGCAGTTCGCCCAGTTCATCCAGTGGGTGCCCACGCTCCTGCTGCTGCTGCTGGCCATCAACTTCTACGCCGACGACCCGTGGGTGAAGTTCGGCCGCGACCTCCTCTTCACCGGCTTCAGCGTCGCCTTCTGCATCTACACCCTCAACCCCTGGCGCAAGGGCATCAGCAGCCAGGCGGGAAAGGCTGGCGCCCTCGCCAGCGGGAGAGGGGCCGGAGGCGAGGCCCTTTTCGACAATCTTGTCCGCCGCCTCGACCTCCTGCTCACCGAAGAACGCATCTTCACCGAGCAGCACATCACCATCGACACCCTCGTCTCGCGCCTAGGCACCAACTCCAAATACCTCACCGAGGTCATCCGCCGCAGCGGCTACCAGTCGTTCTACGACATGATCTCCCAGCACCGCGTGCGCCATGCCATCGCCCTCATCCACCAAAACCCTGGCGAGCGCCTGGCCGACATCGCCATCCGCTGTGGCTTCTCCTCTTCCGCCTCCATGACCAAGGCCTTCGCCTCCCAGGGCAAGGAGCCCCCCTCCCGCTACCGCAGCTAGCCACCCCCGTCCCTCCTCCTCTCCCTCTGTCCCTTCTCCCCCGTCCCCATCCCCCGTCCTCCGTCCCCCGTCCCCTATGCCGCAACACAGTTGCGGCAAAGAAAAAACCCAAAAAGCAGCCCCCATGGACAAAGAAGCCTTTGAGAAGCACAAGCCCTTCGCCGGCGAGAAGAAGCCCTCCATGCTCCGCCGTCGCGTGGGCCACGACTACGAGTCCCGCCGGATCTATCTCATCACCATGACGGTGGAGGGCCGCCGCCCCCTGCTTGGCACCCTCATGGGCAACGCCGAGGCTCCCGACGACAGCCCCGAGGCCCCCAGGGTAGTGCCGTCGCCCTTAGGCGAGGAGGTGCAGCGTTGCTGGCTCTCCATCCCCACACACTACCCCGAGGTGCATGTGTTGGCCCTCCAGCTCATGCCCGACCACCTCCACGGCATCATCTTCGTCACCCGGCAGATGGAACAGCACCTGGGCATCGTCCTCAAAGGCTTCAAGATTGGCTGTAACAAAGCCTACCGCCAGCTGGCCTACGCTCCCTTCCCCCCTCCCGGTCCCCCTCCCTTCCCTCCTCCCGGTCCCCCTATGCCGCAACAGTGTTGCGGCAAAGAAGACCACCTCTTCTCCCGCAACTATAACGACCACATCCTCGAGGGCGCGGGCGAGCTGGAGCGCTGGTTCCAGTACCTCCGCGACAACCCCCGCCGCCTCGCCATCCGCCGCGCCCACCCCGACTATTTCCGCGTGCGCTTCGACGTGACCGTCGCCGGTCAGACCTATGCCGCCATCGGCAACCGCTTCCTGATCCAGCACCCCCAGAAACTGCAAGTGCAGTGCTCGCGCAGCCTCACCGACGAGCAGGTGGCAGCCACCGTGGAGCGGATGCTGGCGAAAGCCCGCAGCGGCACAGTGCTTGTCTCCCCGGCCATCTCGAAGGGCGAGCAGGCCGTGATGCGCGCCGTGCTCGACGCGCACCTTCCCCTCATCTTCCTCACTCCCTGGGGCTTCAACGCTTTCTCCCGTCCCGGCCACCAGTACTACGAGGCTTGTGCCGAGGGCCGCTTCCTCATCCTCGCACCCTGGGAGCATCAGAACCAACGCCTCCCTCTCACCCGCGACATGTGCCTGCAGCTAAACGCCATGACCGCCGCCATCTGCCGTTAGTCATGGCTGCAACAGTGTTGCAGCAAAGGGGAGCACCCTTTCCTTTCACGGAAAAATCTTTCCTTTCGCGGAAAAATCGCTTTCCTTTCACGGAATTTTCCGTTAGAGGAAAGACATTTCCCCTCTTTTTCCGTAATTTTGAAGTCAAATTGACAAAACTAAAGGCTACCCAGCTGATGCGGCACGACAAAAGCATAAATCATTAATCAACCAAAAACCATACCATTATGCAAACAAAAACAACCTCTTATCTGGCGCGGGCAGCCATGACGCTGCTACTCGCCACGCTCAGCTCCACGGGGGCGTGGGCAGACAAAACCTACACGGCTGGAGAGTCCTTTACCAGTGTCACTTGGGGAACCGAGACGGTCATCGTGCAAGGCAGTGGGAACGTCACATTCAGTAGCAGAATCACTATCAGTGGCAGTACAACGCTCAAGGTCGCATCGGGCACAACACTCGTTGCCGAGGGAGGCATCTATGTGGGTAATGGCAATACGCTGACCATTGAGGGTGGCGGCACAATCAATGCGACCGGCAAGAACAGTGATGCCGCTATTGGTGGCATTTATTATACTAATCCCACCTGCGGTACCATTATCATCAATGGTTGCACCATCACTGCTAACGGTGGAACAAATGCCGCCGGCATTGGCTGTGCCGATCAAGGTACAGGTGGCTCTGTGACCATCAACGGCGGCACGGTAACCGCTAAAGGTAGTGGTTCAGATACTGGAGGCGCTGGTATCGGCAGCGGACAATATGGCAGTTTTGGCAACATCACCATCAATGGCGGCATCGTCACTGCCACTCCATGTCCTTATGCTGCCGGTATTGGCGGTGGCCGGTATGGCGGATGCGGCACCATCAACATTTATGGTGGTATCGTTACATGTAATAATACTGGTGGATACGCCTATTACTCTTTCGGCCCTGGAAAAGATTATGATGGTAATAGCGGCACCTGCACCGTGACGTTTGGCTGGACCAACTCCACGGACAAGATTGATGGTTGTCAAGTCTCGTCGAATAACAACACTCTTGTCTTCGTCAAAGGCAAGCATTTTATTAATAGTAATAATAGTGTTGTTGAAACAGCAAGTAATTCTTTTTATAATTCTACTTTTACGCTCACACCGAGGATTGTGGATGCTGAGCATGACATTGCCAATGCCACACTCACCGGCCACAGTACATATACAGAGACCAACTGTGTCTATAATAATGGCTCAGACATTCCCTACGGCGTCGAGATTGACGGAACCGCACTCACTGCCAGTACGAACTACACCGTGGACAAGCTGACCTGCAACGGCACTGCTGTCACAGCACTGAAAGAAAAGGGCGACTACGAGCTGACCATCCTCGGCACGGGCGCCTATTGCGGCATCAAGACGTTCCAGTTCACGGTGAACGACGAAGTAATCCTTTCATCAAGCAACAAAGTCACAAGTTGGGTGGACGGCACTACTTATATTGCATCAACCTATGTGCCTATGAAAGATGCCGGCGACATCACCGTCACTGGCAATGTGCACCTTCTAATCCTCGGTAATGAGGGCAGTCCCTTATTTACATCATCCATCAATGTGAGTGCAGGTAATACGCTCACCATCAGCGGTAATGGCTACTTAACTATCGATGTCGAGGGCGAGAAAGCTTCTCTCGGTGCCTATTCGGGCAACTGCGGTACCATCATCATTAACGGTGGTAACATTAATTGTAATTGGAGTTCTGGCACTGAAAGTTTGATAGGAAGTAATAATACTAACGCAGGAACCGTTGAAATCAACGGAGGTGTCATCCAAGCAAGACAAATACGTTGCAAGGACATTAAATATAACGGAGGTCAGGTGACGCTAAGCAAAACAAATACTGGCGCCTATGGTTACATTGCCTGCACAAACCTGACGCTGGGCTGGACGGACGCACAGAACGACTTCATTCAGGCAATCGGCTACAGTCCTACCAACTTAGCCTTCGTGCCCGGCAAGGCTTTCATGGTGGATGGCGAGTACACTACCGTCACCGCAAGTAATATCAACAGCCTAGGCAGTAAGAAACTGGTGCCGAAGAGGATTGACATGAGCAAAGACATCGCATACGCCATCATCAGCGGCATCAACGCCACTTATGAATATACCGGATCTGCAATCGACATCAGCGACTACACCGTGACAGATACCAAAGATAACACACTCCTTAGAGACTTCGATTACACAGCCGCGCTGACGCTTGGCGGAACCGCTGTATCCGAAGTGAAGGATGCCGGTGACTATGTCCTGACCGTCACTGGCCAGAACGGTTATACCGGGGAAAAGTCGGTGAACTTTACCGTTGCTGTTAGCGCACCGTCAAACCTGAAGCAGACAGCGTACACTGCCACTTCCGCCACGCTCAGCTGGACGGAAAGCAGCACGCCGACGAACTGGACATTGGAATACAGCACCGACAACACCTTCCCCACTGGCGTGACTACGATCGTGAATGTCACCTCGAACCCTGTCACCCTGACGGACCTGGCTGAAGATGCCACCTACTATGCCCGTGTGAAGATTGTTTCAGGAAGTGTTGAAAGCGATTGGAGCAACACGGCAGAGTTCGTCACCACGGCCAAGCGATGGATAGGTTACGATAAAGACGACGGTGAAACGAATTATGTTATTTTAAATAGTTATTATAAGTATAATATTTCTGAACAAATTTATCTTCAGTCAGAAATAGGTGGAGCCGGCGTTATCAGAAGCATTGACTTCTTTGTAACTAAAAATGGCGGCCAAACACGAAACATAGATATTTATATGGTTCATACGCCAAATAATTATTTTAATAGCAATAAAGCATGGATTAATCCAACGTCAACTAACTTGGTGTTTAGTGGAAATGTTACATTCGCTAACGGATGGAATACCATTACGCTTACCACCCCCTTCGAATATGACGGCAACCAGAACTTGGCTGTCATCGTCAACGATATAACAGGAAACTCCTCGGTAAATGCTAATGATTATGCTTTATATTTCAGGACACTCAATGATAATGATAATATGTGCATTTCAGGTCTTTCAGCCACGCCATACGATCCCAGCACAATATCAACTACTGGTTCTCAACGAAAAATTAAAAATGAGATCCGCTTAGGAATTGACGAAAGTGTAAGCGTGGCCATGAACGCCGACGGCATCAGGACCTACGCCAGCCCCTTCGCCCTCGACCTGAGCAGTGTGAATGCCTACGTGGTGAGCGACTTCAATGGGACGAATTCGACGCTGACGCTGACGAAGGTGAACGAGGCACCCGCCAACACTGGCCTAATGATAAAGACCGCTGACGACAGCCAGAAGGGTCAGTCGATTGATTTGCCCATCCTGAGTTCCGCGGACGCAGTCGGCAAAAACTGGCTAAAGCCCGTGCTCAGCGACGAGACGGTGGTGGATCAGACAGAAGGCTCCTACACGAACTTCGTGCTCGCCAACGGTGTCAACGGCATCAACTGGTACATCCTGAAACCTGTCGGCGAGGGCAATGACGGCAAGATTGGCGCCCACAAGGCCTACCTGCAGCTGCCCACGGCTGGCATCGGTGGCACCACCACCTCCCGCAGCTTCACTTGGGTCTATGAAGACGCTACGGGCATCAACGACGTGCAACGTTCAACGCCCACCGTTGAACGTGACACATGGTTCTCGCTCGACGGTGTGAAGCTGAACGGCAAGCCGACGACGAAGGGATTGTATATCAACAACGGCAAGAAGGTCGTTGTGCGCTAGACAGACGCTAACCGTCTATGATACAGGAAGAAACCTTTATTCACCGATTAAACAGACAAGCATTATGAAAAAAGCATATCAGAAACCCGCAGTACAGGTCTTTGCCATAGAGACCTCACGGTTTATTGCAGGCTCAGAATTCGACACCCACAACCCCGTAAGTGCCGATCAGGCCCTCGGCCGTCGCGGCCGCGACTGGGACGACGACGATGACTTCTGACAGTATGAATCCAATATGAAACTGCTCCCGTACCTTAGTGGTGCGGGAGCAGTTTCTTCTAAGTGCTACTTGTCGTAGGCGTGGACGGGATAGTCGATGGTGTAGTGCAGGCCACGGCTCTCCTTGCGCTCCAGGGCGAAGCGGGTGATGAGATAGCCCACGTTGATCATGTTGCGCAGCTCGCAGATGTCCTTCGATGCCTTCACGCGCTTGAAGAGGCGTTCCGTCTCCTCGTAGAGCATGTCCAGACGGTCCCAGGCCCGGTGCAGGCGCAGGTCGGAGCGGACGATGCCCACATAGTTCGACATGATCTGGTTCACCTCCTTCACACTCTGCGTGATGAGCACCTTCTCCTCGTTGGTCATCGTTCCCTCGTCGTTCCATTCGGGCACACGGTCGTTGAAGTCGTAGAGGTCGACATGCTTCAGCGAGTCCCTCGCGGCAGCGTCGGCATAGACCACGGCCTCGATGAGCGAGTTGCTGGCCAGGCGGTTGCCGCCATGCAGCCCCGTGCACGAGCATTCGCCTAGGGCATAGAGCCGCTCGATGCTCGACTGGCCGTTGAGGTCGACCTTGATGCCGCCGCACATGTAGTGGGCCGCTGGACGAACGGGGATGTAGTCGGTTGTGATGTCGATGCCCATCGACAGGCACTTCTGGTAGATGTTGGGGAAGTGGTGGCGCGTCTCGGCGGGGTCTTTGTGCGTCACGTCGAGGCACACATGATCCAGACCGTGGATTTTCATCTCCTTGTCGATGGCGCGGGCCACGATGTCGCGCGGCGCCAGCGAGAGGCGCTCGTCGTACTTCTCCATGAACGTCTCGCCGTTGGGCAGCTTCAAGATGCCGCCGTAGCCGCGCATAGCCTCGGTGATGAGGTAGGCGGGGTGCGTCTCCTTCGGGTTGTGGAGCACCGTCGGGTGGAACTGCACGAACTCCATGTCCTGAACGGTTCCCTTGGCACGGTAGACCATGGCTATGCCGTCGCCCGTGGCAATGACGGGGTTGGAGGTGGTGAGATAGACGGCACCGCAGCCGCCAGTACACATCACGGTAATCTTAGCCAGGTAGGTGTCGACACGGTAGCTAGGCTCTTTTGCTCCTCCGGATTCTCCGGAAAGCACGTATGCCCCGTAGCACTGTATGTGAGGCGAGCGCCTGGTAACACGCACCCCCATGTGGTGCTGGGTGATGATTTCCACGGCGAAATGGTTCTCCTTCACCACGATGTCGGGACAGGCACGCACGGCGGCCATCAGCCCGCGCTGAATCTCGGCGCCGGTGTCGTCGGCATGGTGGAGGATGCGGAACTCCGAATGCCCGCCCTCACGGTGAAGGTCGAAGGTGCCGTCCTCCTTCTTGTCGAAATTCACCCCCCACTGCACCAGCTCCTTAATCTGCTCCGGTGCGCAGCGCACCACCTGTTCAACGGCGGCACGGTCGGAGATGTAGTCACCGGCAATCATCGTATCCTCGATGTGCTTGTCGAAGTCATCGACGGCCAGGTTCGTCACCGAGGCCACGCCACCCTGGGCAAACGAGGTGTTCGCCTCGTCGAGGCTCGTCTTGCAAATCAGGCACACGGTGCCCTTCTTCTCACGCGCCACCTTGAGCGCGTAGCTCATACCGGCCACGCCAGCTCCAATAATCAGAAAGTCGTACTTGTAAACCATAGCTTTAAGTTTAATGGTGCAAAGGTAAGAATTAGCGGGCGAAATACAAAATAAATCACGATTTATTTTTCTTCCCGAAAGCGTCTTTTCGTTATCATGCTTACTTTTTTCGTGTTGAATGGGAACGACAGCCCAAAGTCTGACGAGAATGATTACTTTTGCAGGGACAAACAATCATCAGCGCATGAAAGGATTCATTGGAGAAATGCTGGGGACGTTTATCCTCACGCTTTTTGGCTGCAGCAGTGTGGCTGTAGCCGTGCTTTTCGGAGAGTATAACAGCATCTTTCAGATTGGACTCGTGTGGGGTATCGCCGTGACGCTGGCCGTCTTCCTGACGCGGCACATCTGCAACGCCCATCTGAACCCCGCAGTGTCGGTGGCGATGGTCGTGGCGGGCCGCATGCAGGCGAAGATGCTGCCGGGCTATCTTGTAGCACAGCTCGCGGGCGGCATCATGGCGGGAGCGATGCTCTACATCCTCTTCGGCCCGTCCATCGCGCAGTATGAGCTGACGCACGAGATTGCGAGGGGCACCGCCGCCTCGGTGGACACCGCCCGCATGTTCGGCGAGTTCTATCCCAACCCCGGCGATGCCATCGCCACCGTCTCGCTGCCCCTTGCCATGCTGGCAGAGGGCTTCGGCACGATGCTGCTCGCCCTCTTCATCTTCGGACTGACAGAGGACTGCAACGTAGGCAAGCCCTCGTCCGACCTGCAGCCGCTGTTCATCGGCCTCACCGTGTCGAGCATCATCTTCTTTGTGGCGCCGCTCACGCAGGCCGGCCTCAATCCCGCCCGTGACTTCGGCCCGCGCCTCGTCGCCTTCGTCGCAGGATGGGGCAATGCCGCACTGCCCGATGCCGTCGGCGGCTGGTTCTGGGTCTATATCCTTGCGCCCATCCTCGGCGGAGCCATTGCCGCGCTCATCTTTAAATATATATTAGAACCCATCAACAAAAACAAGAATGAATAAAGGTATGAAACAGACCAGACTGATTATCGCTGGCGGATTCCTCGGTGCCGGCAAGACCACCCTGATTTGGGATGTAGCGCAGAGGCTGATGGCCAAAGGGCTGCGCGTAGGGCTGATTACCAACGACCAGGCGCCGGAACTCGTCGACAGCCGACTGCTGCGGCAGGCCAACTTGCAGGTGAAGGAGGTGGCGGGCAGCTGCTTCTGCTGCAACTTCGACGGCTTCACCAACGCCATCAAAGGGCTCCGCAAAGAGGTGGAGGCCGACGTGATACTGGCAGAGCCGGTGGGCAGCTGTGCCGACCTGACCGCCACCATCATCCGTCCGCTGAAGAAGTACCTCGACACAGAGGTGCTCGTGTCGCCACTGACAGGTCTCTCAGACCCCATACGCCTGAAGTCAATCATCTACGGCGGCGACGGCGGACTGCACGAGGATGCCGCCTACATCTACCGTAAGCAGTTGGAGGAGAGCGAGGTGATACTCATCACCAAGACCGACCTGCTGACGGATGCCGAGCTGGAGAAACTGAAGAAGGACACCCAGACCTGCTTCCCCCACACTACGGTAATGGCCGCCAGCGTGCAGAACGGCATCGGCGTCATGGAGTGGCTCAATGAGGTGGCCAACCGTCAGGGCAGCGGAAAGAAGATTCTCGACATCGACTACGACAAATACGCCCACGGCGAGGCTGTCCTTGGCTGGCTCAACGGCACCGTGGCCGTCGCCAGCAGCGCGCCCGCCTATTGGGACACGCTGCTGAAGGACATCATGAACGGCTTGGCCAAGGCGGTGAAGAAAGAGAAGCTGCGCGTGGGCCATATCAAGGTGATTGCCGAAAACGGGGCACAGTATTCCGTAGGCAACATCACGGGCGACGCCGCCTCCCTGCAGCTGCGCGGCACAGCCGGCTCGAGCAAGAACCTGAAACTCATCGTCAACGCCCGCGTCGAGACCACGCCCGAACACCTGAACGAACTGGTGAAGGACGTACTAGCCACCGCCATCGACGACCAGTACGACAACGAAATCCTCGCCTGGCGATTCCTACAGCCGGGAAGACCGAACCCCACGCATCGGATTGTTTAACCCGCATTGCAGCTAAGTCCTACGTATCTTTCTGATTTTCAAGATGCGGATTTTTTGGAGGTTCATTTAGGGGTACCACAGATTTTACTTTTCCGATAGGGTTGGGATTGACCTCCAGTAGGCTGTAGATTGCGGC
>JAEEGL014917131.1_pt1 | contig 11078 bp, 10 predicted proteins | sample 9134231 | NCBI WGS metagenome assembly JAEEGL01 (sample SAMN16246548, study PRJNA631951) | gut metagenome | biome: gut microbiome; feature: rumen; material: fiber-attached | host: Bos | place: Iran: Karaj | collected 2018-10
AGCTGGCGAGGGATTTTAAGTCCCTTGTGTCTACCATTCCACCATCCCGGCTTTGTCGCTTTTTTTTGCAACGAAAAATATGTTATCAGCAAAAAGTGGGTTTTTCAAGAGATTTGTTGAAAGCGAATCCTTGTAATTGCAGATTTTAGTAATTCTAAAAAAATCGCAGCATAATTTTACATTGGTATGACAGATTTTCTGTTGAATTTTCCTGATTTTTGGTAAGATTAGACATGTTCAGTGACACACACTTTCATTTTCATTATCTGGTTGATGAGCGTGGACTTGATGGAAAAGAAATCATAAATGGCCTTGTTTCTCGAAATACCTTCTTTGGCCTTGATATCGGAACTAAGTGCGAGGATTTGCTTCTCCGCTACAATCAGATTCAGAAAATAATCTCGGATTTTCCTTCTCCGCAAAGAAAGCTTGCGGATGACATGATTTTTTACAGTGCTGGAATCTGGCCGGATGTTGAAGCAATCAAAAATCGGCGTGAGAGTGTAACCCTTTTAAAGGAGCAGGTTTCTTCTTTTAAGAAGATTGCAAGTGAAAAACTTGTTGCCATAGGTGAGTGCGGCCTTGATCACCATTGGAATCCGTCAGGAGCGGACGGCAGGCGTGAGGAAGATTTTGACAAGGACGTTTACGAAGGAGAGCGTGAGCTTTTTGAAATGCAGATTGATTTTGCAAAGTCCCTTAATCTTCCTGTAATCGTGCACAGCCGCGATGCCTTTGAGGATACCCTTTCAGTCATCAAAAACATGGGCTATAACAATGGAGTCATTCACTGCTATTCATATGGATTGGATGAAGCACGCTCTTTTCTTGACTTGGGCTGGCATATTGCTTTTGGGGGCGGCGTGACTTACACGAAAAAGTCAAAAATGGACGACATGATTTCACTTTTAAGATTTGTTCCTGATGACAGGATTCTGATTGAGACTGATGCTCCATATCTTGCACCAGTTCCATTCCGCGGTCAGACAAACACTCCCGTTCTCGTGGAGCATGTATATAATTTTGTTGCATCGGCAAGAGAGATTACACCAAAAACTTTAAGCGAGATTGTCGACGAGAATATCAGAAAGCTTTTTTCGCTTTAGGAATGATTTAACATGAAAAAAATTAAGGTAATAAAAATACTTCTTCTGCTGACTTCTTCTTCTTTTTTGCTTTCATCTTGTGAAGATTTGGTTTCAACAGACACAGCTTCTTCAAATGATTTATTGAATTATATCTTGGCATCCTCTCTGACAGCTTCGAGTGATGATGTTGAGATAAACGGAACTGCAAACTGGAATTATTCTGAGGCAAACAATATTTTTTTGCTGGACGAGAATGTTGGTGAACTTAAAATTTACGGCGACTTGAGGGGAAAAGAAATCTACTATGTTCCTGTAAACACCTCAAGTCGAAATGTTTCAGGTGAATATGTAAAATACTTAAAAAGCGGCTCTTTTACGCAATCTGGAAACAGTTCAATCAGCTCAAGTTTTTCTCCGTCTGACATGGCTACTGCTGTAAGCGGCCTTTCAGAAAGCTCAGGCATCGGTTATTCCCATTACAAGGGATATGATTTTATGCCGGATACAAAAAACATCTCATCAAAATTCTCTTATTATTCTGTTTCGTCGAATTCCACTCAGATTGAAACCTATACGGATGGCGTAACGAAAAAAAACTTCTATGTTTCGCTCGATGAAAATGAGAACAGCCCTTCCTACGAGCCTGCAACTTTGCGTGCGCACAATGACGTATGTAATGTATGGGTTTTGGACGATTATTATGCTGAGACTTCAGAAGCAGGAAAAGTCAATTCCGCAAAGGCACAATCTTTTGCAGACGCTTTTGCAAGTTTTTATCCACTTATAACGAATATATTTGGAAACGAGTCAGATTATGTCTATTCCTGGCACAACTATGGATATCTTACGACTTCTGATATGAATGCTGTCAGCGACACCAAGAGAAAAATCAACATAGTGATTTATGATTTGTTTGGTGATGCTGATAATGAATCCAATGGAAAAGTCCTTGGCTTTTTTTCAAATAGAGATTATTTTTCGAATAGGCTTCTCAATGCGATGGGATATGCTTCATCTTCCAATTATGGAAAGTACTTTTATATAGATTCTTATTGTGCCAATACTCATGCGGACACCATAATTTCAACTCTTGCACATGAATTTCAGCATATGATTCATTTTGGTAAAAAAACGATGAACGACCTTGACAGCGACACAAACTTCAACGAAATGCTTTCAATGCTTTGTGAGGACATGATGCAGGATTTTCTGGGAATTTCTGATTCTGATTCTCCTCGCGGCAGGTTCAGTCAGTTCATGGCAGAGTACAGCCTGTGCGGAATCAGGGATTATGATGATACAGCCCGTTCCTATGCAAATGCCTATGCTTTTGGCTCATGGCTTTGCAGACAGTACGGCGGAGCAGCCCTTGTAAAGGAAATGATGTCCAATGGAAAAGTAAACAATGACTGCATTGTATCTGCCGTAAATTCATTAAACGGAACGTCATTTTCATTTGACGAACTTTTCGGTCAGTTCATAAAGGCGTGTCTTGGAGACGCGACTTATACATTCAATCAAAATGCGGCTCAGACGCTGACTTATTCAGGATATTCATATCCGATGACGGCCATCAATCTTTGGGAAAGAAACTCAATATACGATTTGTCAAGAATTTTTAATAATGACGGCGAATCTTTGAAACAAATTATGCAGTCAAATTTTACGACCTCTTCCGGTATACTGCTGCTTGCAACAGGTGTTTACGATTACTTTGGACCTTGTGTCTTTATAAACGGAACTTCTTTTTACAATATCGCTCAAAATTACGGAATGTTCCTCAAGTATATTGCTACTATTGAAGAAGCCACAAGTTCTTTGACTCTCAATTTTGCAACAGAAAAAGGCAGTACAAAAACCGGCCTTAAAACTTATGTCTACATAAAATAAAATGCGAGGAGCTGATTCTTATGAAAAAACTTTTTCTTTTATTACTCGGCATATTTTTCTGTGCGTTTTCCCTCATGGCTTTCGGAAAAAGGGATTCGGAATGTGTTACTGGCTACATAAACTATTATGGAAATGCTCCATTTGCTTTTCCGGGATTTGAGGCTGTAGACGGAAGAGTTTTTGCCCTTAAGGTTAAGAAAGGCTCCTCATTCACTGTAAAGGACATCGCCTTAAAAAAAGGCAGTCTTCTTGAGCTTACTGGAAAAATCGACACAAGCGCACTCAATGGACCTGACGTCCTTTCTGATGGAGTTTTTGTTGTTTCCAAATGGAAAGTCATTTCTGAGTAAAATCACTGCGTTGATTTTTACTCAGTTACGTTTCTGAGCCATTTTCCGCTTTTCATCCTAAATGCGCCTAGAATCATCTTGAGGAACTGCTCTGACTCAAGGCATAAAAAAATTCCCCAAATCGGAAAATGAAATATAAAGGCTCCTGCCATTGCCAGCGGAATTGATATCAGCCACATCGCTCCGTTGTCTATTATCATTGAAAAAACTGTGTCACCTCCAGCCCTGCACACTCCGACAATCATAAGCATGTTGAACGAGCGGAATGGATAAAGAAAGGCCATTAAATAAAGCATCATTCTTGCGATTGAGATTACTTCGCCCTCAACATTGAAAAGCTTTGGAAGCAAATAAGAAAGCGGAATTAAAAATGTTCCCAAAATAAGTCCCATCAGCGGCATGAACCAGGCGAATCTGTGGGCGTAGGCCTTTGCAGCTTCATTTTCTCCGGCACCGATTCTCTTCCCGATCAGGATTGCAGAAGCGTTTCCGACACCGATAAAGAAAATCCATGTGAGCTGGCTGACTGTGTTTGTTATGTTGAATGCGGCAATTGCCTGTGTTCCTGTGCGGGCATAGATTCCGTTTTGAAATGTGATTCCAAGTCCCCACAATGTCTCGCTTAAAAGGACTGGAAGTGCAATTTTTACAAGTCTGAGTAAAAATCCACCGTCAAATCCCAAAAGTTCCTTTAAGTTTCCGCATGGCTCGAATTTTTTTGCATATGAATATGGGACTGCGATGAGGCTTTCAATTATGCGGGCAATAATCGTTCCGATGGCAGCTCCGATTACACCGAGCGGCGGAAAAACAAGCGGGATGCCTGATGAAGTCAAGTCAAATCCAAAAATAAAAAGGTAGTTGCAGATTAAGTTTATTGTCATGGAAATCGCAGTGCATGCGGTCGGAAGATATACATGTTCTGTGCTTCTGAATGCCATCTGAAAGCAAAAGCTCAGTGCAAAAAAAGGGTAGCATAAAGAAACCATTCTCAGATATTTTGCTCCGAGATTTATGACTTCGCTGTCGTTTGAGTAAAGCGAGATTATTTTTTCCGGGAGCAAAAGGCAGAGTGATGTAAAGATAATTGAAGAAGCGAGTGCGAAAAACAGTATGACGCCTGTAGTTTTCTTGATTCCATCAAAATCATGTCTTCCCCAATACTGCGTTATAAAAATGGAACCGCCGCTGGAAATGCCAAAGACAACCATGTTGAGCATGAAGAAGATCTGGTTTCCCAATCTTACTGCCTCAATTTCGACAGAGCCGAGCTGTCCGACCATTATGGTATCGAGCATGTTTATGAAAGTCTGCAGTAGATTCTGCAGGATGATGGGCAGCGCAATTAATGCAAGATTCTTGTAAAATGAGCTGAGTACGTCGTTTTTCATTGTTTGTTCAGGCAAAAGAGAGCTATTTGTGGCTGATTTTTCCTGCAAGCGTGAAAATGATGAACGTCAGGATGTCGATTGCGACTATTGTCGAGCCGACTGGCGTTCCCGCAATAATTGAAAGCAGCATTCCGATTAAGGCCGAAAGAACGGAAAGAATGGCTGAGCAGATCGTTACTGACTTAAAGCTCTTGAAAAATCTCATTGCAGAAAGTGCCGGGAAGATTACGAGGGCTGAAATCAAAAGTGAGCCGACCAAGTTCATCGCAAGGACGATTATGACTGCGATTATTGTCGCTATCAAAATGTTGTAGAGCCTTGTATGAGTTCCTGCAGAGCGTGCAAAGTTTTCGTCGAAAGTCACTGAAAAAATCTTGTTGTAGAAAAATACAAAAGCTGACACAACGATTATTGAAAGTATGATGCAAAGGACAACTTCTTCCTTTCTGAGCGTGAGTATCGATGTTGAGCCGAAGAGTGTCGTGCATACGTCTCCGCTTATGTTTGCTGAGGCTGAAAAGACATTCATCAAAAGATAGCCGATCGCAAGTGCACCTACGGAAATCATGGCGATTGCTGCATCTCCGCGTATTTTTGCGTTCTGACTTGTCTGCAAGAGGATTATGGCGCAGAGAATTGTTATTGGAAGGACAAGAATCATTTTATCGGTGAGGTTAAGGATTGTGGCGACTGCCAAAGCTCCAAATGCAACGTGACTCAATCCGTCGCCGATAAAGGAGAATCGTTTTAATACAAGGGTAACTCCTAAAAGTGAGGAGCACAGTGAAATCAAAACTCCTACGATTAAGGCATAGCGCACGAAAGGATATTCGAAGTAACTTAAGAAATCATCAAGAACAAAACTCATTTTACACTCCCTGAGAAGACAGATACTGCTTTCCGATGCTGCTTTTCAGATATTCTTCTTTTGTTCCAAAGAAAATGTGTCTGTCGATGTGAAGAATATGCGTCGCATACTGAACTGCTTCTTCTATGTCGTGGCTTACCATTATGATGGAGATTCCGTCGTTCTTGTTAAGGTCTGAAATCATTCGGTACATGTCTGAAGTTGCTTTTGGATCAAGTCCTGTAACGGGTTCATCAAGGAGAAGCATTTTCTGAGTCGCGCACAATGCCCTTGCAAGAAGTACACGCTGCTGCTGTCCTCCTGAAAGCTCTCTGTAACATCGCTTTCCAAGCTGGGTTATGTCCATTTTTGCCATGTTCCGTGCGGCAAGGAGTCGCTCTTCCTTATTATAAAAAGGCCTCCAACCGGCACGTCCCTGACAGCCTGAAAGCACTATTTCGCGCACGCTTGCCGGAAAGTCCTTCTGGACGACTGTCTGCTGCGGAAGATATCCGATTTCTGTTGGCTTTATGTCATCTCCAAGAAAAATCTCACCTTTAAGCGGATGCTGCAAATGAAGGATTGTCTTGATGAGGGTAGATTTTCCCGTACCGTTTTCACCGACAATGCAAAGATAGTCGCGTGAATTAACTTGAAAAGAGAGGTTCTCGACTAGAATTTTCTCTCCGTAACCCAAAGTCAGGTTTTTACAAGAAAGCTGTACCATAGAAGAATCAGTATATAAAAAATCATGTTTGGATTCAATATGAAAATTGTTTTCAAATTTGCGATGAGTTTTTATTTAAAATAAAAAAGGCTGCCCTTTTTAGAAGTTTTGCTTCGTTTCGGACAGCCTTTTTAGAATGAGCTTTGTGCCTGTCAGATGAAATGAATCAGTCTACAAGTCAAGAAGCTCTGTGTATGCCTTTAGCGCACCTTTTGCTTCTCCAGAGAGAACTGTCTTTGCAAGTTTTTTTCCAAGCTGAACGCCTTCCTGGTCGAAACTGTTGATGTTCCAGATGAATCCCTGGAACATTACTTTATTTTCGTAATGGGCAAGAAGTGCTCCGAGAGTCTGCGGAGTAAGTTTTTTTCCGTAGATGAGGCTTGAAGGTCTTTCACCGGCGAACGTCTTGTTCGGATCAGAATCTGATTTTCCGCATGCAAAAGCCATAATCTGAGCGGTTACGTTTGCGCCAAGTTTTTTCTGGCTGGTTGAGCCTTCGATTGTAACATCGTTTTCAGTCTGATTCTCTTTGAATGCGATGAACTGAAGAGGCACGATGTCTGTTCCCTGATGCAAAAGCTGGTAGAAAGAGTGCTGTCCGTTAGTGCCAGGCTCACCGAAAATCACAGGTCCTGTCACGTAGTCGATTTTTTCTCCGAAACGGTTTACGGATTTTCCGTTTGACTCCATGTCAAGCTGCTGAAGGTGAGCCGGGAAGCGGCTCAAAGCCTGTGAGTATGGAAGTACCGCCGTTGCAGGATATCCCTGAACGTTTCTCTCATAAACACCGATAAGTGCATCGAGAAGGGCAGGGTTTTTTAGAATGTCTTCGTTTGTTGCAAGCTTGTCTTCTTCTGCGGCTCCCTTTAAAAAGTCATCGAAAACCTTTGCTCCGAATGCAAGCGAGAGGACTGCGCCTCCAACTCCAGAAGTGCTTGAATATCGTCCGCCGATGTAGTCATCCATGTAAAATGCTTCAAGATAGTCCGGGTTGTGGGCGAGAGGGGATGTCTCAGAAGTTACTGCAATCATGTGTTTTGAAGGATCAAGTCCTGCTTTTTTGAGGGCATCTTTTACGAAAGACTCGTTCGTGAGTGTTTCTAGAGTTGTTCCTGATTTTGAGACGAGGATGAAAAGCGCGTGAGATAAGTCGGTTGATTTTAAGACCGCAGTAGCATCATCTGGATCTACGTTTGAGATGAATTTTGCTTCCATCTTGAAAGTGGAATTTGCTTTTGCCCAGTTTTCGAGGGCAAGATACATTGCGCGTGGACCCAAATCTGAGCCACCGATGCCAATCTGTACTACAGTTGTGAATTTCTCACCCTTTGCATTTGCAATTTTTCCAGAGTGAACTTTTTCTGCAAATTCAGCGATTCTCTTCTGTTCGTTGATGTAGAAGTCACGCTTGTTTTTTCCGTCTGCAGTTACGTCATTTCCAAGCTGCGAGCGGCACAGATGATGCAGAACCATTCGTTTTTCGCCTGTGTTTACGACGCCGCCATTGTAAAGCTCAGCATATTTTTGAGTGAGCTGTGCTTCTGAAGAAAGCTCCTTTAATACTGCAAGAACTTTTTCGTCAACCTGCTTTGCAGCGTAATTGTAAGTGAGGCCTGCGCCCATCGCTGCTGAATATTTTTTTACGCGTTCACTTGCAGTGTCTTTTGAAAGCTCTGCTGCTACAGATACAGCTCCTTTTAATGACTGTAACTTTTTGTAAGATTCGAGTTTGCTTAGATTTTCCCAAGAAAGTGCCATATTTTAAATCTCCATATTTTTATTATTATAGCATGATTTTTTACATAATGAAAAAAAAAGAGATGTAAGCTGAAAATTTTTACTCTGCGGGACAGTAGTCGTGGCTTTGTGAGGCTTGAGCTGATTTTTCGCCGTCATCACTAAGCCCCAGCATCTCCTTCATTGTGCGCCAGCCAAGAACCGCACATTTTACGCGCGCCGGCATGTGGGCTATTTCTTTAAGGGTGCCTGCTTCGTCAAGTTCTTCAATCTGCTCGTCACTCGCCTTTCCCTGAATCATGTCCATGAAGATTTGGGCGATTCTGAGAGCCTCGTCCTTTTGCTTTCCGATTACGAGGTCAAGCATCATGTCGACGCTGGCCTGAGAGATTGCGCATCCGCTTCCTGTAAAAGTGCCGTCAGTGATTTTGTCACCTTCAATTTTTAGCTTTAGAGTGATGTTGTCTCCGCAGCTTGGATTTACACCTTGAAGCGAGTGCGTCGCCTCTTCCATGTCCTTTTTGTGGAGCGGATTTATGTTGTGCTCATTTAATATCTCTCGATAAAGATCTTTTACGTCCATTTTATTTTCCTTATGGGGCAGTCGTTTTAAGTTCATCCTATCTTACTGTTTTTTTGGTTTTTTGGGCAGAGCCAGAGTGAATTCCGTGTATTTTTCAAGTTCGCTTGACGCGGTAAGTGTTCCGTCGTGCTTGGTTGCAATAGTCCTTGCAATGGAAAGACCAAGACCGTAGCCTCCAGTTTTTTTTGACCTCGATGAATCCGAGCGGTAAAAACGGTGGAATATTTTTTCAAGCTCGTCTTTTGAAATTCCTTTGCCCGTATTGTGGACTTTAAGGAAAATTTTATCTTTCTCAGTGTAGGCGCTTACCGAGATTGCAGCCCCGCTTTCTGAATTTTTTATTGCGTTGTCTACGAGGATGACTGCAACCTGCTTGATTTCCTTTTCGTTTCCACAATAAATTATGTCAGGCTGAATCATTATGTTGAGGCTCATGTTGCTTTCAAATGCGACGACTTCAAAAGGAAGAATTGCATTCTCAACGGCGTTTGAAAAATCAAATTCCTCAAAAACAACGTCATCCTGTCCCGAGTCATTTTTTGAGAGGTAGAGAAGGTCTTTTACAAGCTCTCCCATCCTTCGGTTCTCATCCTTTATGTACTTGAACCATTTGTTTTCGCCGATTTCCCCTTCAAGGACATCGATGTTTGCGCCTATTACCGCAATCGGAGTTCTGAGCTCGTGGCTGACATCCGCTATGAACTGGGTCTGATAGTCTATCATCTGCTGGGCAGGTTTAGTGATTGCAAAGGCGATTGCGATTGCGATTAAGCTTGTGAGGAAATCAACCGTAAGGAAAATGAGGCATGAGTAATTAAAGAACTGATTGAGCATCAGTATGCCGCTCTTGATGTTCAGCATGCAGATTAAGTCATTTCCGTAGATTGTAGGCGTTATGAGGAACTTTATGTCGCCGACGATTCCGGTATACTTTCCGGTCTCGCGGATTGATATGACTATGTTTGAGATTTCCTCGTCTGTGTAGTTGAGCGGAAAATCCTTTATGACTTCGTTCAATGCTCCTGCGTAAGAGACGTTTACCGCAAAATAGTTTCGCTGAACCTCATCAATACCTTCAGGAATGGAAAATATGTTGAATTTCTGCTTGCTTGGCGCGGGCTTGTTTTTTCTTCCTGGAAAATATGCGATTGGAATATAAGGCTCGTTTTTTTCCGGAGGCATAGGCCTGTGTCCGCCATTTTTTGCAAGCGTCTCAAGAAAATTCTGTGACTTGTTGTATTCGTTTTTCCTGAAGGCATAATTCACGACCCCCAGCATGAGCGCAAGAACGGACATCTGGACGAAAATAATTGCGATGATGACCTTTACCTGAAGCTGCCGGATGACTGTCATTTTTTAGCGGGTCTCGTCTTCCAATGAGTAGCCGATTCCGCGTGCCGTTCGTATGCGGATGTTTACCTTGAGGTTTTCAATTTTTTTTCTGATGAACGATATGTAGACTTCGACATTATTGTATTCTGCATTTGAGTCGCCGCCCCAGATTTTGTCGATGAGCTGTTCCTTTGTGATTACTTGGTGAGGATTGTCAAACAGAAGGTCGAGAATCTGATATTCCTTGAGGGAAAGCTTTATCGCTTCTCCATTTGCAGCCTGAAGCTCGCAGTTCTTTTTGTTGAGGGTAAGCTCGCCGAACGTTACCGAATTGTCTTTAAGCTCACCTTTTCGCCTTGTGAGAGCGCGAACTCTGGCCAGAAGCTCGTCTGTTGAGAAAGGCTTTGTAAGGTAGTCGTCGGCTCCGGCATCCAATCCTGCAATTTTATCTGATATTTCATCGCGGGCTGTCAGAAGGATTACCGGAACGTTATTGTGGCTTTCGCGAAGTGTCTTTAGAATCGTTATTCCGTCAATTTCCGGAAGCATGATGTCGAGTATGATTAAGTCATATGTGTGTGACTGCGCCTGCCTTAAGCCTTCGCGACCATTTAAGGCTGCATCGATATTGATTCTGTTCTTTTTGAAAATTTCGGTAAGAGCCTGAGAAAGTCCTTCTTCATCTTCAATAAGCAATATGCGCATAAGTTCTCCTGATGAAATTGTGATCAGCCTGTTTTTTTAGGCGAATTGCATATCGTTAATTTTTGAATGCTTTTCTTTATATTATAACTAAAATCCAAAGAAATGGTAATTAAAAAAGAGTAAAGATTTTGATTCTTGCTGCAGAAAATGCGCTAAGGATAGTAGCGGCGGCAAAGCCGTTCCTGAGCGCAGCGCAGGAATGAAGCGAAAGCGGAACCGCGGATAGCCTGCCCGGACTCCAAAGGTGTCCGGGAGCGCCCTTATTTTTCTGGTTTAATCTTTTCTATACTTTTTTTTTGTTTTTATGTATAGTAATTGCATTATGGCAAAAATTCAGATGAAAAATGCAATCGCTGAGCTTGACGGCGATGAAATGACCAGAGTTTTGTGGGCGGTTATCAAAGAAAAACTTCTTGAGCCTTTCGTTG
>JAEEGL015252135.1_pt1 | contig 11078 bp, 7 predicted proteins | sample 9134231 | NCBI WGS metagenome assembly JAEEGL01 (sample SAMN16246548, study PRJNA631951) | gut metagenome | biome: gut microbiome; feature: rumen; material: fiber-attached | host: Bos | place: Iran: Karaj | collected 2018-10
AATATTACGGGACAGCTTCACATGGGACATGCTCTGGACAATACAATGCAGGACATTATTATCCGTGTTAAGAGAATGCAGGGCTACAATGCTCTTTGGCAGCCGGGAACGGACCACGCCAGTATAGCAACGGAAGTTAAGATATTAGCTCAGCTTAAAGAAGAAGGCATAACAAAAGACGATTTAACAAGAGAAGAGTTTTTGGAACGTGCCTGGGAGTGGAAAAAAGAATATGGCGGAAGAATCATTAACCAGCTTAAAAAGCTTGGTTCTTCATGCGATTGGGACAGAGAACGTTTTACAATGGATGAAGGCTGCAACAATGCGGTAAAAGAAGTATTTGTAAAGCTTTATGATAAAGGACTTATCTATAAAGGATCGAAGATTATCAACTGGTGTCCGGTATGTAAAACATCTATTTCGGATGCGGAAGTTGAACATGAAGAAAAAGCCGGACATTTCTGGCATTTAAGATATCCGATTGCAGGAACAAATGATTTTATTCAACTTGCGACAACAAGACCGGAAACAATGCTTGGAGATACGGCGGTTGCTGTAAATCCTAAAGATGACAGATATAAAGATTTAATAGGCAAAAATGTTATTTTGCCTCTTGTAAACAGGGAAATTCCTATCGTTGGCGATGAATATGTTGATATGGAATTCGGAACCGGTGTGGTAAAAATTACTCCTGCTCACGACCCTAACGATTTTGAAGTCGGAAAACGTCATAATCTTCCGGAAATCAACATTATGAACGATGATGCCACAATAAATTCACTTGGCGGCAAATATGCCGGAATGGACAGATACGAGGCAAGAAAAGCAATCGTTGCGGATTTGGAAGCCGGCGGATTCCTTGTAAAAATTGAAGACCATACCCATGCGGTGGGTACACATGATAGATGTAAGAGTGTAGTTGAACCTCTTATCAAGCCACAGTGGTTTGTTAAGATGGATGAGCTTATTAAGCCTGCCGTTGAAGCGGTTAAAAATAAAGAAATAAAGCTTATTCCGGAAAGAATGGATAAGCTTTACTATAACTGGACGGACAATATTCGCGATTGGTGTATTTCAAGACAGCTTTGGTGGGGACACCAAATTCCTGCGTTTTATTGTGAAGAATGCGGTGAAGTAGTTGTTACAAAAGGAACACCGGATAAATGTCCTAAGTGCGGATGCACACATTTTAAACAGGATGAGGACACCTTGGATACATGGTTTTCATCAGCTCTTTGGCCTTTCTCAACACTTGGATGGCCGGAAAAAACAAAAGATCTTGAGTATTTCTATCCTACGGATGTTTTGGTAACCGGATATGATATTATTTTCTTCTGGGTTATCAGAATGATATTTTCAGGATATGAACAAATGGGTGATAAGCCGTTTAAATACGTGCTTTTCCATGGTCTTGTGCGTGACAGCCAGGGTCGTAAAATGAGTAAATCCTTAAATAACGGTATCGACCCGCTTGAAATAATTGCAAAATACGGTGCGGATGCTTTAAGATTCACATTAATTACGGGAAATGCACCGGGCAATGACATGCGATTCTATATGGAAAGAGTAGAAGCCAGCAGAAACTTTGCAAACAAGATTTGGAACGCATCAAGATTTATCATGATGAACATGCCTGAAGAAGGTATCAAAACAGTGGATAAATCAGCCCTTACGGATGCGGATAAGTGGATTATTTCAAAGGCCAATAAGCTTACAAAAGATGTTACGGATAACATTGAAAAATTCGAGCTTGGTATTGCCGCAGACAAGATTTATGACTTTGTATGGGAAGAATTCTGCGACTGGTATATTGAAATGGTTAAGCCACGTCTTTATAATAAAGATGATGCAACAAGAGATGCGGCACTTTATACTCTTAAAGAGGTTCTTATTACAGCCTTAAAGCTTTTGCATCCTTATATGCCGTTTATTACCGAAGAAATCTTTTGCACGGTACAGTCAGAGGAAGAATCAATCATGATTTCAAAATGGCCTGAGTACAGTGCCGAAAAAGATTACAGTGATTCGGAAGCGGAAGTTGAACTCATAAAAGAAGCGGTTCGCGGAATCAGAAATGCAAGAAAGAACTTGAACGTTCCTAACAGCAAGAAAGCGGAAGTAATTGTTGTAAGTGAAAAAGGTTTTGTAAAAGATACTTTCAACAAAGGAAAAGTTTTCTTTGCAACCCTTGGTTTTGCAAGTGAAGTTAAAGTTCAAGGTAACAAAGAAGGCATAGGTGATGATGCCGTGTCTGTAGTAATAGAAGATGCGGTAATATATATTCCGCTTGATCAGCTTGTAGATACCGAAAAAGAAATTGCACGTCTTAAAGAAGAAGAAAAGAAATTGACGGCAGAGCTTGAACGTGTTAATAAAATGCTTGGAAATCCGAACTTTGTATCAAAGGCACCGGAAAAGAAAATAGCGGAAGAAAAGGCAAAGAAGGAAAAATACGAGCAGATGATGGAGCAGGTTAAGATGCAGTTGGAAAGAATGCAGTAGTTTGTACGCCTGAAAGGAGTAGGACATGATTAATTTTGACGAAGAAGTAAAGAAATTTTATCCAAGCCTTGAAATTGACCAGGTAGAAGATGCAATATATAACGAAAATAAAATAACCGACATGACGGATGTTATGTTGCAGATGATGGAAGATATGAAGAAGAATAAATAGTGTGAAAGAGGACGGATTATGCAGTGCTATAAATGCGATAATCATCTCACCGAAAGCAACCATTGCGAATTTTGCGGGGCAGATGTTACATATTATAAAAAATTAGTTTGCACCTCTAACGCATTATACAATGTTGCGTTGGAAAAGGCTCAGACAAGAGACTTGTCGGGTGCAATATATTTTCTTCATCAAAGCTTAAAGATGAATAAGAAAAACATCAATGCGAGAAATCTTTTAGGCCTTGTTTATTATGAAGTAGGCGAGGTTTCCGAGGCACTTTCTCATTGGGTAATCAGTAAGAACTTTCAGCCGGAGGACAATGTTGCCGTTAAGTATTTAAATGCAATACAGAACAATCAGGCAAGGCTCGAGACTGTAAATCAGACAATAAAGAAATATAACAAAGCCCTTGAATACGCAAAACAAGGTAATTATGATCTTGCGATTATTCAGCTTAAAAAAGTGCTTACAATAACACCGAATTACGTTAAGGGCAACCAGCTTTTGGCGCTCCTTCATATGCATGCAGGTGAGTATGATAAAGCCAGACGAGCAATTGTCGGTGCATTAAAAGTAGATAACACAAACACAAAGAGTATAAGATATCTTACGGAAATCAGAGAACAGCTTGCGGCAACGGAGGCGAATATTTCTCCGAGAGAAAAGAAGGAAAAACGTGCTCTTGAAGCGCAGAAAAAGCCGCTTAGCGGAAATGATGTAATTATTCCGAATTACAATTATAAAGAATACAGCAAGCCTACAATGACAATAATCAATATTATTATAGGTGTTATAATAGGTGCGGCTATTATTCTTTTCCTTGTTACACCGGCAAAAACTGCGTCGGTTCGTTCGGAATATAAGCAGGTTGTTTTGGAATATGAGACAAAGATTACAGCCTTAGAGACCACAATAAGTCAGCTTTCCGAAAACGATACACAAACGGCGGATGCAAAGGCAACATACGAAACAACTATAAACGATTATGATTATCTTATATCCGCATATAACAAATATGCAGCAAAATCCTATGTTGAGGCGGCCGACTTGTTGTATGGTGTTTCGACTCTTGAAGGAAAATCGGAAAACTTTGTTGCTTTGTATAACTCCTTTGCGGCGGATTGCCTTGCACAAGCAGCGACACAGGCAAACAACACAGCTTGGAACGGTTATAACAGTGGAGACTACGACACAGCAATTGCATATTTTGAGAGATGTGCAAAATACGATTCCACAAACCCTGAGCATATGTATAACCTGGCAATGTCATATGCTGCCAAAGGTGATACGGACAATGCAAATGCAACATATCAAAAGGTTGTTGAAACATATCCGGGCACCACACAGGCAGAAAGAGCTCAGGCTGCTTTACAGTAAAGTTTAATTAATATTAAATAAAAAAAGAACATGAACAAAGTTCATGTTCTTTTTTTTATATTTAGCAATCTTAGGTCTATATTGTTGTAATTTTAAGCATATCAGAAGGAGCACGTTTAACAACCGAACCTCCGGCAACGATTACAACAGTATCGCCCGGTTTAATTTCCCCGTTCTTTCTGGCGATTTCCAAGGCATACTCAAAAAGACTTTCTGCCGAAGCTTGGTCTTCAACCACATAGGCCGAAACACCGCGGGCAAGAGCAAGCTGCCTTGCGGCCTTTTCTTTTGTAACGGCTGCAATAATAGGGCAGTTAGGATGAAAATCAGCTATTAAATGAGCTGTACGTCCGCTTCTTGTTACAACCAAAATTGCGGAAGCGTCTATATATCTTGCTGCATCACATGCTGCAAGGGAAATGGTTGTTGCAATATCCTTTTCAAGCTCCAGCTTTTCAAATGGAATTACAGGCTTATATGATGATTCCTTTTCGGCAGCAGTTACAATATCCGACATAGCCTTAACCGCTTCGATAGGATATTCTCCTGCGGCGGTTTCGCCGGAAAGCATAACTATGGTTGTGCCGGAATAAACCGCATTTGCAACGTCCGAAACTTCAGCTCTTGTAGGAATAGGGCTTGAAGTCATGGACTCGAGCATCTGCGTTGCGGTAACCACCGGAACACCCTTTTTATAGCATTTTCTTATCATTTGTTTTTGGATGCCCGGAATAACGGTATAATCCATTTCGACACCCATATCACCGCGGGCAATCATTACGCCGTCGGCATATTTAATGATTTCATCAAGACTTTCAATACCCGATGCATTTTCTATTTTAGCTATAATTTTGATTTTTTCGCCGCCGTTGGAATTTAAAAACTCTCTTAAATCTATAATATCCCAGGCTGTTCTTGTGAAAGAAGCCGCAACAAAGTCAACGTCGTTTTGGATACCGAATAAGATATCATTCTTATCAACTTCGCTTAAGTATGGCATAGGGATTGTAACATTGGGTATATTAACACCCTTGTGGTTGGATACTTTACCGCCTATAACCACCATACATTTAACGTCTTCACCGTCAATATCGGTAACGTTAAGTACTATATGTCCGTCATCTATAAGGATTTCAGAACCGATTTTAACGTGTTTTGCCAGATCCGGATAAGTAGTTGCAACCTTTTTGTCGTCTCCCAAAAAGTCGCCGGAAGAAAGGATAAACTCCTTGCCGGGTACTAAAACAACTTTACCGTCTTTAAAATCTTTTACACGAATTTCAGGACCTTTTGTATCAAGTAATATGGCAACGTTTGCGTTTAATTTCTCGCGAATGCGCTTAACTCTGTCAATTCTTACTTTTTGTTCCTCATGACTTCCATGAGAAAAGTTCATGCGGGCACAGTTCATACCTGCATTAATAAGTTCTTCAACTTTCTCGTCGCTATCAACTGCGGGACCGAGTGTACAAATAATTTTAGTATTTCTCAAAAATTATTCCTCCAATCTGTATTCTATTTAAATTGTATCAAAATCGATACAATTATTTGCCTTTTATTAGTCCCTAGTATAGCATATTTATTCAGCGTTTGCCACTAAATTATTGACTTTGGCATCGTAATTTATTGTCAATTTTTGGCCTGCGCAAATATCTCCTTTTAAGATTTCCGTAGCGGCAAGTGTTTCCACATGCTTCTGTAAAAATCTTTTAAGAGGTCTCGCACCGTAAACAGGGTCGTAACCGTTTTCTATTATGAAATCTTTGGCACTATCCGTAAGAACAACTTTAAGCTCTTTCATGGCGAGACGCTTGTTTAATTCGGCCATAAGCAAATCAACGATGCCGCCGATGTTAGCCTTTGAAAGTGGATTAAACATTATGATTTCATCCAACCTATTTAAAAACTCAGGCCTGAAGTGAGCTTTTAACTCGTTCATAACCAAATCTTTTGTTGCATCGGAAATGGTAATATTTTCATCAGATGCATTATCATCTATATCCTGAAGGATAAAAGGTGAACCAAGGTTTGATGTAAGAATGATAATAGTGTTCTTAAAATCAACCGTACGGCCTTGAGAGTCGGTAATTCGACCGTCATCAAGGACCTGCAAAAGTATGTTGAATACATCCGGATGAGCCTTTTCAATCTCATCAAAAAGGATAACGCTGTAAGGTTTGCGTCTTACGGCTTCCGTTAACTGACCGCCTTCATCGTATCCCACATATCCCGGAGGAGCTCCTACAAGGCGTGAAACGGAATGTTTCTCCATATATTCACTCATATCGATGCGCACAATGTTGTTTTCGTTATCAAAAAGGCTTTCCGCCAAAGCCTTTGCAAGCTCTGTTTTACCTACACCCGTAGGGCCCAGGAAAAGGAAAGAACCTATAGGCTTTGTAGGATCCTTGATACCGGCTTTTGAACGCATGATAGCCTCGCTTATAAGGGTTACGGCATTGTCCTGGCCGATAACTCTTTTGTGTAATATATTAGGCAAGTTAAGGGTTTTGCTTCTTTCCGATTCCGTAAGTTTGGAAACGGGTATCCCTGTCCAACGGGAAATAATCTGCGCGATTTCCTCTTCGGAAACCGATTCGCGCACAAGGCTTAAATCCTTATCTTTAACCTGCTTTTCAGCTTCTTCCAAAGCTTGCTTTGCCTGTGGAAGTCTACCGTATTTGATTTCCGCAACTTTTTCAAGGTCGTAGTCACGTTCCGCAATCTGAATTTGGTTGTTTAAATCTTCGATTTCTTCACGAAGTCTACTTAAATCGGCTACGCTGGCCTTTTCATTTTCCCATTTTGCCTGCTTTTTATTATATTCATCCCTTGTTTCGGCAAGCTCTTTTTGAAGACCGGCCAAGCGTTCTTTACTTAGATTATCCGTCTCTTTCTTAAGAGCCGTCTCTTCGATTTCCATCTGCATTACTTTGTGTCTGAGTTCATCGAGCTCCGTAGGCATGGAATCAAGCTCTGTCTTAATAAGGGCACAGGCCTCGTCAATAAGATCTATAGCTTTGTCCGGAAGAAAACGATCCGAAATATAACGGTCGGATAAAACCGCTGCCGAAACCAGGGCAGAGTCGGTTATCTTAACGCCGTGAAACACTTCGTAACGTTCCTTAAGACCGCGAAGAATGGAAATGGTGTCTTCCACATCCGGCTCATCAACCATAACAGGCTGGAAACGTCGCTCCAAAGCAGGGTCTTTTTCAATATATTTACGATGTTCATCAAGGGTAGTGGCACCTATACAATGAAGTTCACCTCTTGCAAGCATAGGTTTAAGCATATTGCCGGCATCCATGGAACCTTCGGTTTTGCCTGCGCCTACAATTGTATGAATTTCGTCGATAAATAAGATGATACGTCCGTTGCTTGCTTTAACTTCATCAAGTACGGCCTTTAGTCTTTCTTCGAATTCGCCGCGATATTTTGCACCTGCTATCAGGGCACCCATATCAAGAGCAAATATTTCTTTATCTTTAAGGCCTACCGGTACGTCGCCCTGAACGATTCTTTGGGCCAGACCTTCCACAACAGCGGTTTTACCAACTCCGGGTTCACCGATTAAAACAGGATTGTTTTTTGTCTTTCTGGACAGTATACGAATAACATTACGAATCTCTTCGTCACGACCTATAACGGGATCCAGTTTCTGTGACCGGGCCTTTTCCACAAGGTTTGTGGCATATTTTTCCAATGTATTGTATGTATCCTCGGGATTTTCGCTTGTAACTTTTTTGGAACCTCTTACTTCTTGCAATGCACCAAGAAAACGGTCTTTTGTGATATTAAAATCTTTAAAAAGTGTTTTAACCGCATCATTCGGATGCTTAAGGAGTGAAATGAAAATATGCTCAACAGAGATATATTCATCCCCCATAGCTTTTGCTTCGTCCTCCGCATAGCGAAGAACCTTGTCAAAGTCCTGAGTCGCATAAAGGTTACCGCCGGAAACCTTAGGGCGTTTCTTTAGTAAACCTTCGAGCTGAGCTGTAAAAACTTTAAGGTCGACATCCATCTTTGTAATGAGTTCGGGAATAAGGCCGTCCTCCTGATTTGTAAGCGCATATAATAAATGTTCAAGATCTATTTGCTGATGCGAAAAATCATATGCAACCTTCTGGCAATCGGAGATGGCTTCCCGTGATTTTTGTGTAAACATCTCTAAATTCATAATAATTACCTCTCTTTCCCCAGTGTTCAAAATATCGGATAAATCAAATTATTGAAAAAAATCGTATTTTAAAAATATATTTGTTCTATAAGTAATATAACATTTACAATATCAACTGTCAAGCCTTTATTTTCGCAAAAATCTGTAAATATGCGTACAAAGAGAAATACTGTATGTTATAATTAATTAAGGCGAATTCGCCATAATTAAAATAAAATTACAAGCAGTTGAAAAATTATTGTGAAAAAGAATTAATCAACCGCTTTAAAGAATATACGGAGAAAAAATGACAAAAAGAATTTATGATACAGACAGCCACAAAACAGAGTTTGAAGCTCTTATTAAATCCTGCGAAAAAGCCGATAACAGATATAGGATAATACTTGATGAAACGGCATTTTTCCCTGAAGGCGGCGGACAAGGCTGTGATAAGGGTAGGCTTAACGGAATAGAAGTCGAGGATGTGCAGGAAGAGGGCTTAGAAGTTATTCATTACACAAAAAGTCCCGTTGAAGAAGGCCAAAGAGTTTGTGGAGTAATTGATTGGGACAATCGCCTTCGTTGTATTCAACATCATTCCGGAGAACATATTATTTCGGGACTGATTCACGAAAAATTCGGATATGACAATATAGGTTTTCATTTGGGCGATGAGGTTACAATGGACTTTAACGGCACATTTACAAGAGAAGAGCTGGATGAATTGGAGGATGAGGCAAACAGGATAATTGCCGAAAATGTTAAGGTTAACATAAAATACCCAAGCCCGGAAGAATTGAAAAATATGCAGTACAGAAGCAAGTTAGACTTAGAAGATAATGTGCGCATAGTAGAGTTCGAAGGATATGATGTTTGCGCTTGCTGTGCACCTCACGTTAATTACTCCGGTGAAATAGGCCTTGTAAAAATAATTGCAAGTGAAAGCTACAAGGGTGGTACGCGATTATACTTGCTGGCGGGGCTGGATGCCCTTAATAATTATAGAAGCCTTCAAACAAACAATGACTCAACGGTTGCTCTTTTGTCCGCAAAGCCCGATGAAACGGCAAAGGCGGTTAAGAAACTTAAAGATGATTATGAAGCGATGAGACTGGAGAAGGACGAGCTCTTTGGGGAATTGATTAACTATAAACTTATGAATATAAAGGAAGGTCAAAGAAATATTGTATTTTTTGAGCCGCTGTTTAATAATATCAGTCTTCGAAAGCTTATAAATAAAGCTATGGAGAAGTGTGAAGGCATTGCTGCCGGCTTTATCGGCAACGAGGAAAAGGGATATAGTTATATTATGGGAAGTAAGCAGCTTGATTTAAAAGAAAAAGCAGCCGAAATAAATGATAGATTAAAAGGCAAAGGCGGCGGAAACAAAACAATGATCCAAGGAAGCGTTAAAGCTTCAAAAGAGGAGATAATTGCTTATTTCAAAAGCCTGTAAAGATTATGGATTAACCGGTATTGTAAGGAAACGAGGGTATTATGGCAAAGCAAAGTTCAACATGGTACAAGTGCACATCAAAAAAAGAGGCTCTTATGACTTTAGGTTTGGGGCTTAACGCTTCGGCAGAAAGCATAAAAAGAGCTTATAAAAATTTGTGTAAAAAATATCATCCCGACGCAAAAAGCGATATAGATGTCAAACTACGAAAAGCCATGTTTCTTAGGATAAACGATGCATATGATTATCTTATTGAGCATACGCCGGAATTAAGGGGCGGACAAAGTTCTTCGAAAAAGGCTAAACAAGCTGCAGAAGCCGAAAACAGAGGACCGAAGGTTTACGGCTCAAAAGTCAGTGCCAAAGACAGTGCGGAAAAAATGAAAAAACTGTCCCAAAGAGCCGATGAGCAAAAAAGAGCATTGTTGGAAAAAGAGATGGCCAAATCCAGAGAAAAAGCAAATCAGATAAAAAGTGCGGAAAGAGCTGCGGAAATCATATCGGATATGATGCGTTCGCAACATCAGGATCAACTGCGTAAATTGCAGCAAATAAACGACAGAGCAAATAAAAAGAAGTAAAGAATTATAAAAAAGGAGCATGTATTACATGCTCCTTCTTTTATATCGTGATATTATTAAAAAATCATAATTATTGTTGTGGAGGAACATCTCTGTATTCCACATCTACAGCATCTGCGTCACCGTTTTTGTTAGCGGACTTGTTTTTGCCGCCGAAGAAGAATTTCTGAGCCATCGCTCTTAATGTGGCCGAATAAATAAGGCCCGTAACACCGCTGAATATCATTGCAATTCCTACCAAAACAAGCATAAGTGCGGATATTGTAAATGGAAAAAAGATAAAGAATACGCCCAATGCAATATTAATAATTGCGATAAGTATTTGAATCTTAGCTCCCTTTTCGCTGATTTTATGAACCGAAATGGCTGCTTGGAGTTTGAAAATACCGCTTATTAGAATAATTATTCCCAAAATGTATGGAAGAAGAATAAATATAAATGAAGAATAAGCAAGTATATAAACAACCGCGGCAATTACGAAAGAAATAATCATTATCGTAAGGTCGTGCTTGTATGGCTGCTCCGTGCCCCTCTTTTTAAGAAAGCTGATTAAATATATTACACCCACAATAACTGCGGCAAGAGCGATGATGCCACATACAAACTTTACAGCACTGAAAGGTCTGATAACAAGCAACAAACCAAATACTATAAAGACGATTGAAGCAAGAGTTGACTTAGCTTTTAAGTCTTTCTTTTTTTTCTCATTATTATTATTTGAATTAACTGTTTGGTCCATAAATAGCCCTCCCATTAAGTATTTTGCATATAATCAGTATAACACCTTTAAAATCAATAGTCCACTTTTCCGCCAAACATACCGCATTC
>JAEEGL016004581.1_pt1 | contig 11078 bp, 4 predicted proteins | sample 9134231 | NCBI WGS metagenome assembly JAEEGL01 (sample SAMN16246548, study PRJNA631951) | gut metagenome | biome: gut microbiome; feature: rumen; material: fiber-attached | host: Bos | place: Iran: Karaj | collected 2018-10
AATTCCTCACCAATCCGCTTTCCTTCAACGGCGAGAACGGAAGGGTCACGTCCATCACGCTGCAAGTGATGGAGCTGGGCGAACCCGACGCGTCGGGCAGACGCAGACCCGTTCCCGTGGAGGGAAAGACCGAAGAAATCGCGGTGGACAGCGTGATTCTCGCCATCGGTCAGAAGCTGGTGCAGGGCGACGTGAGCGAATTGCAGCTCAACGAGCGCGGCAACATTGAAGCCGACGCGGATTTCTTCACAACAAGCATTGACGGCGTTTTCGCCATCGGCGACGCGACCAACAGGGGAGCGTCTATCGCGATCGAAGCCATCGGCGAAGCCGACCGCTGCGCCAAGGCGGTTGACGCGTATCTGAACGGTCAGGCTCTTGATACAAGAGTTCCCTATGTAAGCCGCCGCGACGAAAGCAAAATCGACTACTCCGACCGCGAAAAGCAGAGCCGCATCACCCCCAAGGTGCTGCCCGCCGATGTGAGAAACAAGAATTTTGAAGAAGTGTCGCTCGGCTTTACCGAGGAAGAAGCCAAAGCCGAAGCCTCGCGCTGTCTGGAATGCGGTTGCCGCGAATACTACAAGTGCAAGCTGCTGAACACCGCGCAGCGCTACGACATCCATCCCGAACGCTTTGCGGGCGAGATGCCGCAACTATACACCCGCGACGAAAACGCCTTCATCGAGCGCAACACCGCGAAGTGCATTCTCTGCGGACTCTGCGTGCGCTCTTGCCGCGAGGTGATGGACATCCACGCCATCGGCTTGATGGGACGCGGCTTCAAAACCGACGTTTCTCCCGCCTTTGCCCTGCCGCTCGACCAAACCAAATGCAACAACTGCGGACTCTGCGTGCAGCTCTGTCCGACGGGCGCGCTGACCGAAAAGGCGAATCTTGTCAAGCAGGTGCCGCTTGACGAGGAATATACCGAACAAACGATAGAAATCGACGGCAAGCCTGCAAGCGTGCTTGTTGCCAGATACAACGGCAAGGTTATCAGGGTCATCCCCAACGACGAGCTGTCAAGAACCATGCAGTTCAGCCGCGAGGAATTGATTGAAAAATTGAAATAAGACGATTCATCATCGCTTTACAACAAAAAACAACCGGAAGGGATAGGTATGAACCAGAAAACACAGCCGACCGGAGCCGGCTTGCTCCATCGGAACGAATTTGAACATGAAAACTGCGGCATCGGCGCGGTCGTCAACATCAAGGGCGTGCCGTCGCACGCCACGGTTGAGAACGCGCTGACTATAGTTGAAACGCTCGAGCACCGCGCCGGCAAGGACGCGGAGGGCAAAACAGGCGACGGCGTGGGCATTTTGCTGCAAATCTCCGACCGGTTTTTTCAAAAGACCGCCAAGCAGCTCAACATCCCCATTGCCTCCAAGCGCGACTACGCGGTGGGCATGTTCTTCTTTCCGTCAAACGAGCTGCGCCGCAACCAAGCAAAAAAGATGTTTGAGATCATCGCGGAAAAAGAGGGCGTAAAGGTTTTGGCGTGGCGTGAGGTTCCCTGCGACCCGTCCGTTTTGGGAAGCAAGGCGCGCGCCTGTATGCCGCACATTATGCAATGCTTCATCAATCGTCCGCAAAATGTCAATCGCGGCATTGACTTTGACCGCAAGCTTTATGTTGCACGCCGCTTTTTTGAGCAGAGCAACGAGGATACCTATGTGGTATCGCTGTCGAGCCGCACCATTGTATATAAGGGCATGTTTTTGGTGGGAGACCTCAGAAACTTCTACCTTGATTTGCAGGATCCGGACTATGAATCCGCCATTGCGCTTGTCCACTCGCGCTTTTCGACCAATACCTTCCCGAGCTGGCAGAAGGCGCACCCTAATCGCATGATCGTCCATAACGGCGAAATCAACACCATCAAGGGCAACAGCGACAAAATGCTTGCCCGCGAGGAAAACATGGCAAGCGAGCACCTGATGGGCGACATGGATAAGGTGCTGCCCGTGGTGAATCCCGACGGCAGCGACTCCGCAAGGCTCGACAACACGCTTGAATTTTTGGTGATGAGCGGAATGGACTTGCCACTTGCCGTGATGATCACTATCCCCGAGCCGTGGGACAACAACCACGCCATGCCGCAGAAGGAGCGCGATTTTTACCAATACTACGCCACGATGATGGAGCCTTGGGACGGTCCCGCGTCGATTTTGTTTTCCGACGGCGACGTGATGGGAGCGGTGCTCGACCGCAACGGCTTGCGTCCCTCGCGCTATTACATCACCGACGATGATAATTTGATTCTGTCCTCCGAGGTTGGCGCGCTCGAAATCGCGCCTGAAAAGGTTGTAAAAAAAGAGCGCCTGCACCCGGGCAAAATGCTGCTTGTGGACATCGTTCAGGGCAGATTGATCGACGATGAGGAAATCAAGCTGCGCTACGCCTCACGCCAGCCCTACGGAGAATGGCTGGATGCGAACTTAACACGCCTTAAAAACATGAGGGTTCCCAACACAAAGGTGAAAGAGCATATCCGCTCCGAAAAGCGCAAGTTACAAAAGGCATTTGGATACACCTATGAGGATGTCATGACGACGATCCTGCCGATGGCGCGCGACGGCAAAGAGTCGATTGACGCGATGGGCTGCGACAAGCCGTTGGCAGCACTCTCCAAACAACCGCAACCTCTGTTTCATTATTTTAAGCAGAGCTTTGCACAGGTAACAAATCCGCCGATTGACGCGATCAGGGAAGAAATTGTCACTTCAACTACCATATACATCGGAAAAGACGGCAACCTGTTGGAGGAAAAGCCCGACAACTGCAAGGTTATTAAGGTTGTTAATCCTATCCTCACTTCGGTCGGTATGTTAAAACTAAAAAGACTTAACGTTCCAGGATTCAGAGTTGCTGAGATACCGATATTATATTACAAAAACACAAAGCTCTCCAAGGCTGTGAAGCGGCTGTTTGTTGAAGCGGATAAGGCATGCGGGAACGGCGCGAATATATTGATCCTCTCAGACAGAGGAGTGGATGAAAACCATCTTGCCATTCCCTCACTGTTAGCTGTTTCCGCATTGCACCAACACTTGGTTGCTTCCAAGCGGAGAACATCACTTTCCATTGTGTTGGAAAGCGGTGAGCCGCGCGAAGTGCACCATTTTGCCGCGCTGCTTGCCTACGGCGCAAGCGCTGTCAATCCATATCTGGCACTGGAAACGATCCATGAACTGATACATGACGGATTACTTAACAAGGACTACTATGCTGCTATAGAGGACTATAACGACGCGGTTTTGCACGGCGTTGTCAAGATAGCGTCTAAAATGGGGATTTCTACCCTGCAATCCTACCAAGGCTCAAAGAATTTTGAAGCATTGGGGCTTGGTAAAGAGATGATTGATGAATACTTTCCCGGAACTGTCAGCCGGATCGGGGGCATTACAATAGAGGATGTGGAAAACACCGTTGACGCGCTGCATTCCGCTGCTTTTGATCCGCTTGGACTTTCCGTAAATGAGGATCTGCCCTCGTGTGGAGGTCACAAAAGCCGCAGCGGCAAGGAGGAACACCTCTATCATCCGCTGACGATTCACGCGCTGCAAGCAGCAACAAAAAACAATGATTATAAACGATACAAGGAATACAGTCGTCTGCTGACAGAGGACATGGAGCCTGTCAGCCTGCGCGGTCTGCTCGACTTCAACTACGCCGATACTCCGGTTCCGCTCGACGAGGTGGAGAGCGTAGACAGCATTGTTAAGAGATTTAAGAGCGGCGCGATGAGCTATGGCTCCATTTCGCAGGAGGCGCATGAGGCGCTGGCGATTGCCATGAATAAGCTGGGCGGCAAGTCTAATTCTGGCGAGGGCGGCGAAAGCGACGAGCGCATCGCCACCAAAGGAACAAAGGAAAACCGCTGCTCGGCAATCAAGCAGGTCGCGTCCGGTCGTTTCGGTGTGACCTCCGCGTATCTTAATTCCGCCGACGAGATACAAATCAAAATGGCGCAGGGTGCAAAGCCCGGCGAGGGCGGACATCTGCCCGGAAACAAGGTCTATCCGTGGATTGCCAAAACCCGCCATTCCACTCCCGGCGTATCGCTCATTTCGCCGCCGCCGCACCACGATATCTATTCTATCGAGGACTTGGCGCAGCTCATTTATGATTTAAAAAATGCCAACAAACAGGCGAGAATTTCCGTCAAGCTTGTTTCGGAAGCGGGCGTCGGCACCGTCGCGGCAGGCGTTGCCAAGGCTGGCGCGGAGGTTATTCTGATTTCCGGTTATGACGGCGGAACCGGCGCCGCCCCGAGAAGCTCGATCTATAACGCGGGTTTGCCGTGGGAGCTGGGACTTGCCGAGGCGCATCAGACCTTACTGTTAAACGGTTTGCGCGACAAAGTGATCATCGAAACCGACGGCAAGCTGATGACAGGCAGAGATGTTGCGATCGCCGCCATCTTGGGAGCGGAGGAATTCGGCTTTGCCACCGCTCCGCTGGTGACCCTCGGCTGCGCGATGATGCGCGTGTGCAATCTCGACTCCTGTCCCTTCGGCGTGGCGACGCAAAATCCCGAGCTGAGAAAGCGCTTCAAGGGCAAGCCCGAATATGTGATGGATTTCATGCTGTTCATCGCGCAGGAGCTCAGAGAGTACATGTCAAGGCTCGGCGTACGCACGGTAGACGAGCTCGTCGGCAGAACCGATCTGTTAAGAAGAAACGACAAGGAGAGCGAAATCGACCTCTCGCTCCTGCTCAACACCGATTTTGCGGGAGAGAAAATCTCCTATACAAACAAAAACAAATTCGATTTCAAGCTCGGCGAGACCCTTGACGAGAAGGTCATCGAAAAGAAGCTCAAAAAGGCGAAAACCATTGAGATCGACATCAAAAACACCGACCGTTCCCTTGGCACCGCCTTCGGCTCCGAAATCACCAAGAAATTCGGCGATAGCCTTCAAGACAACACTTACAGAATTATCTGCAACGGCTCGGGCGGTCAAAGCTTCGGCGCGTTTATTCCCAACGGCTTGACAATGGAGCTGCGCGGAGACTCAAACGACTACTTCGGCAAGGGCTTATCCGGCGGAAAGCTGATCGTTTACCCACCGAAAGGCTCAAAGTTTAAAGCCGAAGAAAATATCATCATCGGCAACGTCGCTCTCTACGGTGCGACATCCGGCAAAGCCTTCATCAACGGCGTGGCGGGCGAGCGGTTCTGTGTGCGCAATTCGGGCGCGACGGCAGTCGTTGAGGGCGTGGGCGAGCACGGCTGCGAGTACATGACAGGCGGCACGGTCGTCATTCTCGGCAGAACAGGCAAAAACTTTGCCGCAGGCATGTCGGGCGGCGTGGCATACGTCATCGACGAGCACCACCATCTGTATAAAAGGCTCAACAAAGAGCTTGTCGAGTGCGGAGAAGTCACAGAGCAGCGCGATATCGACGAGTTAAAGGCGCTCATTTCGGAGCATGTTGCCGCGACAAATTCCGAAAAAGGCAAAAAAGTTCTGGACAGCTTTGAAGAATATCTGCCGCTTTTCAAAAAGGTCATCCCGCACGATTACAAGCTTATCACCGAAGCGATCGAGCAAAACGAGCGCAGCGGCATGAGCGCCGAGCAGTCAAAAATCGAGGCGTTTTATCAGCTGATCCACACGAAAAAGGAGGAGAGCGAATGAACAACCCGTTTGGATTTATGGAGTACGAAAGGCAGGACGCGCCCGCGTTTTCAGCCTTGGAGCGCATAAAAAACTACAATGAATTCCACACGCCGCTCTCCGAAAACGAGCAAAAAACACAGGGCGAGCGCTGCATGAACTGCGGCGTGCCGTTCTGTCAGTCGGGCATGAAAATCAACGGCATGATCTCGGGCTGTCCACTCAATAATTTAATTCCCGAGTGGAATTGTTTAGTCAGCCTCGGCGCTTGGAAGCAGGCGTATCAAAGGCTCTGCCTTACAAATCCGTTCCCGGAGTTCACCTCGCGGGTCTGTCCTGCTCTTTGCGAAAAAGCATGTACCTGCGGCGCAAACGGCGACCCTGTGACCGTTCGCGCAAACGAGTACAGCATAATTGAAACCGCCTATAAAGAGGGCTTTGCGCACGCTAATCCTCCAAAGGTGCGCACAGGCAAAAAAATAGCCGTCATCGGCTCTGGTCCCGCAGGGCTTGCCGCCGCCGACCTGCTCAACAGACGCGGTCACAGCGTGACTGTCTTTGAGCGCAGCGACCGCCCCGGCGGACTGCTGGTGTACGGAATCCCGAACATGAAGCTCGAAAAGCAGATCATCGAACGCAAGCTCAACAGCATGAGCGAAGAAGGCGTGACCTTCGTTACCAACACCAACGTCGGCAAGGAACTTTCCGCAGAAGAAATAAAAGAAAGCTTTGACAGCATCATCCTTGCCTGCGGGGCCTCCCAACCGCGCGATATAAAGGTCAATGGACGTGAAGCAGAAGGGGTAACTTTTGCGGTGGATTTTTTGAAGTCTACCACCAAAGCGCTGCTAGACAACGGGTTAAAAGAAGGAACCTTTCTATCGGCAAGGGATAAAAACGTGATTGTGATCGGCGGTGGCGACACGGGCAACGACTGCGTGGGCACCTGCGTGCGGCACGGCGCGAAAAGCGTTTTGCAGCTCGAAATGATGCCGAAGCTGCCCGACGTGCGCACCGAGAACAATCCGTGGCCGGAATACCCAAGAATAGCGAAAACCGATTACGGTCAGGAGGAAGCGGCGGCGGTCTACGGCAGCGACCCCAGAGTATATCAGACGACCGTCAAGGAATTTTTGAAGGACGAAAACGGAAAGCTCTGCGGAGCTGTTTTGGTTAAGCTCGAGCGCGGCAAAGACGGCAGAATGGCTCCCGTTGAAGGCTCCGAATATGAAGTGCAGGCGGAGCTTGCGCTGATTGCGGCGGGCTTCCTCGGCTCTGAGAGTTATGTAACCCAAGCCTTTGGCATTGAAACCGACGCGCGTTCCAACGTCGCGGCGACGGGACACCGTACCAACGTCGAAAACATCTACACCGCAGGCGATATGCACATTGGTCAGTCGCTTGTCGTCCGCGCGATCAGAGAGGGAATCGACTGCGCAAGAGAAGTTGACAAAGACTTGATGGGATATACGAATCTGTGAGGAAAAATATATGACAAAATATATCTTTGTAACCGGCGGCGTGGTGTCGGGACTCGGCAAGGGCATCACCGCCGCGTCACTCGGAAGGCTGTTAAAGGCGCGCGGCTTGAAGGTCGCGGCGCAAAAGCTTGACCCTTACATCAACGTTGACCCCGGCACCATGAGCCCGTATCAGCACGGCGAGGTTTATGTCACCGAGGACGGCGCGGAAACAGACCTTGACCTCGGACATTACGAGCGTTTTATCGACGAGGATTTGAACAAATACTCCAACCTCACCACGGGCAAGGTCTATTCCAACGTGCTCGCAAAGGAGCGCAAGGGCGAATACCTCGGCAAGACGGTGCAGGTCATTCCGCATGTCACCGACGAAATCAAGCGCTTTATCTACTCCGTCGGCAAAAAGACTGACGCGGATATTGTTATCACCGAAATCGGCGGCACCATCGGCGATATCGGGAGCCAGCCGTTTTTGGAGGCAATTCGTCAGGTGGGGCAGGAGGTAGGACAGGAAAACCGCCTGTACATTCACGTCACACTGGTGCCGTATCTCAAAGCCTCGGGTGAGCACAAGAGCAAGCCAACCCAGCACTCCGTCAAGGAGATGCAGAGCTTCGGCGTCTCGCCCGACGTGATCATCCTGCGCGTCGACGAGCCGATCACCGACGCGAATATCTTTGACAAAATCGCGCATTTCTGCAATGTTCAAAGAGATTGCGTTATCGAGAATTTAACTCTGCCCGTGCTCTATGAGGCTCCGCTCATGCTCGAAAAAGCGGGCTTTTCCGAAACCGTCTGCCGCCGCCTGAATATCAAGGCAGCTTCTCCCGATTTGAGCGACTGGGAGCAGACGGTCAGCCGTATCAAAAGCTGCGAAAATACCGTCACCATCGGCTTGGTCGGCAAATATGTGGAGCTGCACGACGCGTATCTGAGCGTAGCCGAGGCGCTGCGCCACGCGGGCTATTCCTGCGGCGCAAGGGTCAATATTGAATGGCTGGACTCCGAGACCGTCACCGATGAAATGCTCCAAAAGGTGGACGGCATTATCGTCCCGGGCGGCTTCGGCAAGCGCGGCATCGAGGGCATGATAAGCGCCGCCAAATACGCCAGGGAAAACCGCGTACCGTATTTCGGCATCTGTCTTGGCATGCAGGTCGCGGTGATCGAGTTTGCGCGCAATGTCGCCAACATCAAGGATGCCCACTCGGGTGAGTTTGCGCAGAATGTGCCGAAGGTGATCGACTTCCTGCCCGATCAGAGCAAGGAAACCGCCAAGGGCGGCACACTGCGGCTCGGTGCTTACCCCTGTGTTTTACAGGATGACACCGTGATCAAAGCGGCTTACGGAAAAACCGAAATCAGCGAACGCCACCGCCATCGCTATGAATTCAATAACGAATTTCGCGATGCTCTGCAAGGAGCGGGCTTGACGCTTTCCGGTTTGTCGCCCGACGGCAGTTTGGTTGAAACAGTGGAGCTGAGCGACCGCGACTTTTACATCGGCGTGCAGTATCACCCCGAATTCAAAAGCCGCCCCAACAAGCCGCACCCGCTGTTTTCGGCATTCATCAAAGCCGCTTTGGAAGGAGCAATGTCATGAAAGTCAACCGGAATTTTGACAATTTAGTACCCAATTATCTGTTTGCCGACGTGGCGCGCAAGACGAACGAATTTGCCGCCGCTCATCCCGAAAAAGAAATTATTAAGCTCGGTATCGGCGACGTCACCCTTCCTCTTGCTCCTATCGTTGTTGAGGCGATGAAGAAGGGCTGCGAGGATTTAAAATATAAGGAGACCTTCAAGGGCTATCCCGAATACGAGGGCTACGACTTTGTCAGGGAAGCTGTTTCGGGCTATTACAAGCGCTTCGGCGTTTCCGTCGCGCCCGACGAGATCTTTGTTTCCGACGGCGCAAAGTCAGACTGCGGAAATTTGCCCGACATTTTTTCGCAGGACAACACCGTGCTCGTCACCGACCCTGTCTATCCCGTCTATGTTGACGCGAACCTTATGGCAGGAAGAAAAATAATCTACGCCTCCTCAAACCGCGATAACCATTTTCTCGCCATGCCCGACAAAAGCGTAAAGGCGGACATAATCTACCTCTGTTCGCCCAACAACCCCACGGGCGCGGTTTATTCCGCCGAACAGCTAAAGGAATGGATAGACTACGCGGCAGACAACAACGCGATAATTCTCTACGACGCGGCATATGAGGCGTTTATCGAGGACGACAGCCCGCGCTCTATCTTTGCTGTTGAAGGCGCGCGGGAGTGCGCTATAGAGCTGTGCTCGCTCTCAAAAACCGCCGGATTTACGGGAACGCGCTGCGGCTACACCGTCATTCCAAAGGAATTAAAGCGCGACGGTCACAGCCTGCACGCGCTTTGGTACCGCCGTCAGGCTACCAAGTTCAACGGTGTTTCGTGGCCTGTTCAGTGCGCCGCCGCCGAGGTGTTCAGCAACGAAGGTTTGCGCCAAATTCAGGAAAACCTCAACTACTACAAGAAAAACGCAAAAATCATTTCAAACGCTCTTGACGAGCTTGGTATATATTACACGGGCGGAAAAAACGCGCCCTACATCTGGCTGAAATGTCCAAACAACATGGGAAGCTGGGAATTCTTCGACTATCTGCTCCAAAACGCAGCCGTTGTCGGAACCCCGGGCGAGGGCTTCGGCGAAAACGGAAAAGGCTACTTCCGACTCACTTCTTTCGGAGACCGCGATAAAACCGTTGATGCGGTGGGAAGAATAAAAAACTTGCTGCAAAACATCGTTTCAATTTAAAAATTTGATGTTCATTAAAACATATTGTTCAAGGTTTCTTCTATTCCTTTTCAAATGGTACTTCAGCATTTGAAAATACATTCATAACTCTGAACAAAAAATGTAAAAAGGATTGCTACAGATATCGTTTCTGTGACAATCCATTTTCTTTTATCCAAAATATTTCTCAGCAATTCTATCCGTGACTGCTTTCATCTTATGTCGATTTTCCTGAACAAGCTTTTTTAGTTCGTTATCAATGGGCTTCTGCTGTTCGCGGTAATCGCTGACGACTTCCCTAATAATGGCGGCGCACTGTTCCTGTTCCGTTTCAAACTGCTGCATATCACTTGCTTCAATGCGCATGAGCGTTAGTTTGCGTTTGAGTGTACGGACATAGGTGTTATAGCTATCTATCAGATTGCGGTAGACATCTTGTTTGCGGCTCTCACGATTTTGCCTTTTATACGTCAATCTTTTAATTTGCTGACATATGGGCTTTGAGCAATATCCTCTATCTTCGGTATTGAAATATAGCCCTTTACAATTTTTGCAGACATAGATATTGGTGTTACTTGCATTCAAATATGCGTCGAAACCTTCAACAAGCGGTTCCAACGATTCGTTCAATCCGCAATAAATGATACTTTTTTTATCCTCAAGAAAGATGATATAACCTTCATTAGATTCAAAAAATGCACCCTTATCTGCTATGTTCAAGTTACCGCAAAGCATAAACTCGAATGTCATCATATTAAATTCGAGTTCTTCAAACTTTTTCTGCATGGCTTTTTTTGCCCGTAGTATATTGTAGTTAGTAACGGATTGAAGGGTGTTTTTTGCATTCAAAGCAAGCAATTTTTCTCGCTGCTTTTGATAGACAATCTCCATTATATTCAAGAAAATGAGCGCGAAAATATTGTCAGCCATCATATTTTTCAGCCCCGTGAGCTTTGCCCGAAAGATAGCGTTTTCTTTTTTGCCGAGTTCAACATATTTCTGCATTTCCTCCGAAACAGCTTTCAGAGCTGCGCCTTGATTGTCGTGATAATCCTTTATCAGTGTGAAAAAATCATCAAACCTAATCTCTGTCTTGACGAAAGAATCCCTTTTTTCACCGTAGTAAAACGACGCAAGTCTTTTATCTGCATCTATCTGAAAAAAATATTTTTTCAAAATTTTCACCTCTCGC
>JAEEGL016572608.1_pt1 | contig 11078 bp, 8 predicted proteins | sample 9134231 | NCBI WGS metagenome assembly JAEEGL01 (sample SAMN16246548, study PRJNA631951) | gut metagenome | biome: gut microbiome; feature: rumen; material: fiber-attached | host: Bos | place: Iran: Karaj | collected 2018-10
GACCTTCGATTTCCCCACCGACGCCGGACTTCTCAACTATCTGCGGGGCCGCAGCTTTACCGTGGAAAACGTCCCGTTCCGGGAAAAATACTTCTCCAAAACGTAAACTGACACGAAGGAGGGATGGTTTGCACCGTTTGATGCAGTCCATCCCTCCATTTTCAAAAAAACGGCAGTATTTTCCGGGCTATCCATTGACAATTCGACACAATTTCTATATATTGAACCTACCGCATTTCAACGGAATGCCGCCGTCTCGCTCCGGACGGCGGATCATCGGAGGAGAGAGGAACATCACATAATGAACGGGGGAGGATAAATGTCCAAAGAGTTGATTCGTCTGCACGATCTGTGCATGGCGTATGACGACGAGCTGGTTCTCGATCACATCAATCTTTATATCAAGGATTCCGAATTCCTCACACTACTGGGCCCCAGCGGCTGTGGAAAGACCACAACGCTGAGGATTATTGGCGGTTTCACGACACCTACGTCGGGAGACGTCACCTTTGATGGTGTGAGGATTAATGATGTCCCGCCGCATAAGCGGCAGATCAACACGGTGTTCCAGAAGTACGCGCTGTTTCCCCATCTGGACGTATATGAGAACATCGCTTTTGGTCTGCGCATCGCCAAGGTGCCCGCCCAGAAGATCGAGGAGCGGGTCATGGAGATGCTGGAGGTCGTCAGTCTGAAGGGCTTTGAGCGCCGCCGGGTGGATCAGCTCTCCGGCGGTCAGCAGCAGCGCGTGGCCATCGCCCGCGCCCTGGTGAATCGACCCAAGGTGCTTCTGCTGGACGAGCCCCTGGGCGCCCTGGATCTGCGTCTGCGCAAGGATATGCAGATCGAGCTCAAGCGCATTCAGCAGCAGATGGGCATTACGTTCATATACGTTACCCACGATCAGGAGGAGGCCCTGACCATGTCCGACACCGTGGTGGTGATGGATAAGGGGCGCATCCAGCAGGTGGGTTCGCCGGAGGATATCTACAACGAGCCGAAAAACGCCTTCGTAGCGGACTTCATCGGCGAATCCAATATCCTCAACGGCACCATGGTCCGCGACGGCGTGGTGCGCATGTACCGCAAGGAATTCCCCTGTGTGGACAGCGGCTTCGCTCCCAACGAGCCGGTGGACGTGGTCATTCGCCCCGAGGACATCGATATCGTGCCGGTGGACCAGGGCCAGCTGGTGGGCACAGTCACCAACGTCACCTTCAAGGGCATGCAGTACGATATCATCGTGGATCTGGGCGGCTTCAAGTGGCTGATCCAGACCACCGACCATTCCCCGGAGGGCACGCAGGTGGGGGTGAAGATCGACCCCGACGGCTTCCATATCATGAAGAAGAGCGAATACTCCGGACTGTTCGGCGACTACTCCTCCTATTCCGAGGAGTATGAGGAGCTGGCTGACGTCAGCGCGCTGGAAGAGGAGGAGAGCGGGGATGAAGAATAAGCTCTCCCGGTTCGCCGTGCCCTACGAGATCTGGATGGCGCTTTTCGTGGTGGCGCCTATCGTCATCATGGTGATCTACGCCTTCACCTCTCAAAACGGCGGCTTCTCCTTTGAGAACTTCGTGAAGATGGGCGACTACACCGCTGTGTTTCTCCGCTCCTTCAAGATGGCGCTGATCGCCACGGCTATCTGCCTGCTGATCGGCTACCCGGTCTCCTACCTGATGAGTCGGGAGGGGAAGAGATTCCAGCGCATCGCCATGGTGCTGATCATGCTGCCCATGTGGATGAACTTCCTGCTGCGGACGTACAGCTGGATCACCATTCTGGACAACAACGGCCTTCTGAACCAGCTTTTCCAGAAGATCGGGCTCATTGCCCTGTATAACAATCTCACCGGCAGCAATCTGACCTATTTCCCCATGATGAACACGCAGGGAGCCGTGGTGCTGGGCATGGTGTATAACTACCTGCCCTTTATGATCCTGCCCATTTACTCCGTCATCATCAAGATGGACTACTCGCTGCTGGAGGCAGCCCGGGATCTGGGCGCCAATTCCTCCACGGTGTTCCGCAAGGTGATTCTGCCCCTGAGCCTGCCTGGCGTGCTGTCCGGCATCACCATGGTATTCGTGCCATCGGTGTCCACCTTTGCCATCTCCCAGATGCTGGGCGGCGGCACCGATCTGCTGCTGGGCGATCTGATCGAGCGCCAGTTCCTGGGCGGCGCCTACAACCCGCAGCTGGGCGCGGCCATCTCTCTGGTGATGATGATCATCGTCGTTGTCTGCATGATCGTGATGAATCGCTTCGGTGAGGGCGAGGAACAGGCGGTGATGCTATGAAGCCGAAAGTCGAAAACCGCCTGGGCGACCGGATCCTCATGGGGCTGGTCTTCCTGTTCCTGTACGCGCCCATCTTTATCCTCATCATCTTCTCCTTCAACGCCGGCTCCTCCAGCTCCGTGTGGAAGGGCTTTTCCCTGCACTGGTATGAGGAACTGATCCACAACCGGCTGATCCTCAGCAGCGTCTACACCACGCTGCTGGTGTCTCTGCTGGCCACCGTCATCGCCACCATCGCCGGCACCTTTGCCGCCATCGGCCTGTTCAGCATGCGGCGCAAGTCCCGCGACGCCCTGATGGCCGTGAACAACATTCCCATGATGAACGCCGATATCGTCACGGGCGTCAGCCTGTGCCTGCTGTTCGTGGTGTTCTTCAACGGATGGGGCGTCTTTGCCGGCTGGATCAATTCCATCCAGAGCGCAGTGACCCTGCCCACCAAGCTGAGCCTGGGCTTTGGCACCATGCTGATCGCCCACGTGTGCTTCAATATCCCCTACGTGATCCTGGCGGTGGGTCCCAAGCTGCGGCAGATGGACCGGAACCTGATCGACGCGGCCCAGGACCTGGGCTGTACCTGGATGCAGGCCTTCTGGAAGGTCATCATCCCGGAGATCAAGCCCGGCATCGTCTCCGGCGCGCTGACGGCCTTCACCATGTCCGTGGACGACTTCATCATCAGCTATTTCACCGCGGGCTCCAGCACCTCCACGCTGGCCATGACCATTTACGGCATGACGAAAAAGCGTGTCAGCCCCCAGATCAACGCCGTGTCCTCTCTGCTATTTGCGACGGTGCTGATTCTGCTGGTCATCATCAACGTCCGTGACGCCAATATGGAGCGCCGTGTGGACCGCAAAACCAAAAGGGTGGTGGCCCGCCAGCCCAGCAAGAGCATGCGCATCCTGGGCCGCGTGGCCGCCGGCGTGCTGGCACTGGCACTGCTGGTGACGCTGATCGTCACCGGCCGGGCCGCCAACGCCCGTCCCGTGGTCAACGTGTGCTCCTGGGGCGAGTATATCGACGAGGATCTGATCACGCAGTTTGAGGAGGAAACCGGCATCTCCGTAAACTATCAGACTGTGGAGAGCAACGAGGCCCTGTACTCTCTGATCGAAATGGGCGGCGCCGATTTTGACGTCATCGTTCCCTCTGACTACATGATCGCCCGACTCATCGAGGAGGACATGCTGGCGGAGCTGGATTATGACAACATCCCCAATTTCGATCTGATCGACGAGCAGTACAAGAACCTCAACTACGACCCGGAAAACAAATACACGGTCCCCTATACCTGGGGCACCCTGGGCATCATATACAACACCACCATGGTGGACGAGGAGATCACCAGCTGGGACGCCATGTTTGATCCTAAATACGCCGGGCAGGTGCTGATGATCAACAACTCCCGCGACGCCATGGCCGCTGCGCTGCTGGACCTGGGGTACAGCATCAACACCACGGACGAGACGGAACTGCGCGCCGCATTCCAGCGCCTGAAGGACGCCAAGGACGCCGGCGTCTACCAGGGCTTTGTCATGGACCAGGTGTTCCAGAAGATGGAGGGCGGCAACGCCGCCATCGCCATGTACTACGCCGGCGACTATCTGACCATGCTGGACAACAACGAGGATCTGGCATTCGTGGTACCTGACGAGGGCTCCAACTGGTTCGTGGACGCCATGTGTGTGCTGAAAAACGCCCAACATAAACGGGAAGCGGAGGAGTGGATCAATTTCATCGCTTCCACCGACGCCAACCTGGCCAATATGGACTTCATTTGGTATGCCTCCCCCAATGCAGAGGCTCTGGAGCAGTACCCCGACTACTACTATGATCTGTATGAAGAGGAGCTGGACGAGTACGCATTCGAGGTCATGGCCCCCGGTGAGGACGTACTGGAACGCTGCGAGATCTACGAGAATCTCCCCAAGGAGACGCTGCAGCTCTACAATGATCTGTGGAACAGACTGGGTATTTGAGGAGGCAGTTATGATCGAGATCGGCATGACGCATACGATTGAGAGCACCGTTACGCAGGACATGACGGCCGCAGCCCTTGGCTCCGGCGCGCTGCCGGTGTTTGGAACGCCCTTTCTGGTTGCGCTGATGGAAAACGCCGCCCTGCTCTGCATGCAGCCGGAGCTGCCGGAGGGGAAGGGAAGCGTCGGCGTGGAGATCGCCGTCAAGCACACGGCCCCTACGCCCGTGGGGATGCGCGTCCGGGTGACGGCAGAGGTGACGGCGGTTTCCGAAAACGGAAAGCTGGTGTTTTTCCGCATCGGCGCCTGGGATGCCTGCGGCCCTATCGGAGAGGGCACCCACACCAGGGCCATCATTTCCAACGAGCGGTTCCTGCAGCGATGCAATGAAAAACTGAAATGAGAAAAACGTCCTCTGCCGACTGGGCGGAGGACGTTTTCCATGCCGCACTGTTTATTGAGATACAATAAATGCGTTTGACAGCTCCGGCCGGATGTGTTATGCTTTCGGTATCAGACGACCGGTGATAAAGAATATGGATACGCAAAGAAATCCGAGGTTACCACATGTTTATTCGAAACGGTATACGCACCAATCTGCGCTCCGGAGGACGGACGGCTCTCTTTATCGGGATGATACTGGTCCTGACTCTGGCCATGGTCCTTGCTCTGGGGGTGCGTCTGTACAGCGACGCGGCCCTTGATAAATGTGACAAGTCCTATCGCTCCATCGCTGTGGTGGAGTATATGGGATCGGAATACCCTTCTTCGGATGAGCCGGATCCCGCCGCCCGTGCTGCCGCTGCGGCCATCGATGACAACGCCCTGCTGTCTTTGCCCGGTGTCCGGGCCTGGTATCGCGAATGCCATACCCTCAGCAGGGTGGAGGGCTTCCGCCGCCTGGGCAACGACATGCCGTACAAGGATCGAGGCGTCATCGTCGTCACCCATCTTTCCCCGGTATACGCCAAGGTGCTGCTTGAGCCCGGATACGATCCGGACGCCCCTTACCATGAGCCGGAATACGTTGAGACGGACAAGGTCGATTACTATACCGCCATCATCACCCGCGCCCTCTACTCGTATACGGGAAAGGAGAACATTTTTATCAGCGTTCTGCCGGACTATCTGCCGGCGGACGTGGAATACAGCGGAAACTACGTGCTGCACGGCACCTTCGTGGACGGCGACGACCTCGGCATACACAACGGCGTCCCGGCGTTTCTTGTCCAGAGATTTTCCAGTTCTGATCAGTATCCCGTTGCCGGGCTGGAGCCGGGGATGGAGCCGGAGGAACCGTTCTGGCAGGCTGCGGAGCATTACCGCACCATCAACAATTACATCCACACGGTAGTCTGCGGAGATCTCAACGATCTGTGGGAGTTCCATCAAAGCGTCGTGTATCTGCAGGAGGGCAGGATGCCGGAGAGCGCGGATGAATGCGTCATCAGCGGTGATTTGGCCGAGAAGCTGTCCATGGAAGCCGGTCAGCAAATCGACGTCACGGCATTTTCCTCCTCAGTGACAGATCGCTACGACATCACGCTGACAGACAGAAAGACGATGCTGACGGTCGTCGGCATCACCAACGTCTGCCCGGAATACACGGCCTATATCTGGCGCCAAATGGAGCCGCCTGAAAACACGCTGTTCGGTTATCGCATCGGTATTGCGGAGCTCGAAAACAGCCGGGCGGTGGATGCCGTGGAGGCCATGGAGGGCCTCGTGCCGGAAAACGTTCGGATTTCTCTGTTGGATCAAGGATACGCCGACGCAGTGGAGCCCTTTTTGGCGCTGCAGTCCACCGCCGCCAATGTCCTGCTTCTGTGTACCGTGGGCACGGCAGCCGTGCTGGTGCTCTTTGCCCTGCTGTTTGTCGGACGCCAAAGTGACACGGTGCGGATCCTCGTATCCCTCGGTACGCCGCGCCGGAAAATCGCCCTCTGGCTTCTCTCCGGCGCCCTGGTGATTGCAGGCGGCGCCTCACTTGCGGGCGGCGTACTGGGTCTGGTGGGCCTGCCCGCTGTGTTCCGGAGGATTCAGACGCAAGTGTCCGGGGAAGAGGAGCTTCTCCGTTTCAGTGAAACCCTGATCAGCACCGTGAAAAAAGCGGAAATCAACGCAAATGCGCCGGTCTGGCCATTGGTGCTGACAGTCGCGGCCATCCTTCTCCTGGCACTCCTGCTGTGCTTTTTGTTCCTGCGCGTGGCCTATCGGGGCGGCACGCTGCGCCGCGGCAGGAGCCGCGTCCGTGTCCCCAAGGGGAAGACGAGCACCTTTTCCTCCGGAAGCCTGCGGTTTGCCCTGCTCTCCATCCGCCGCGGCGGTCCCCGGGCGCTGCTGGTCACAGGCGTTTCGGCGGCCCTCGCCGTCGTTATCATCATCCTTGGCAGCATCTACCGCGGCTGGGAGACCAAGCTGGACGAGGCGCTGAACGAGACGATGCTGGAGGGTCAGGTAACCAGCAGCGACGGGAGATACTATTCCGGATTGACGATCCCGATCAAGTCGCTGCATGAGGTGCTGGCGCAGGATGACGTGGGCGACATGTACGTTTCTCTTCGAGACGTCTATTGGATGCCGGAGGACATCCCCGCCTTTGGCGAGGGTGGCTTTGCGCAGGAGCGCCGGGACGCCTGGATTGCTGCGCAATCACAGCTCGTCGGTGTCAATAACCTGAAAGGCGCAAAGGAGTATTACTTTACAGATCCTGTTATTGAATGGGTCGATGGTTGGGATGCCTCGTGTCTCTCCGACGACAGCTATCCGACGATTTTCGGCGCGCTGTTGAGAATAGAGGGAGATGGAAAGCTGGAGCCCTATCCGGCGATCGTCGGAGATTCCTTCATGGAGAGCCACGGACTGACGCCGGGCTGTGAGTTTTCCTGTCTGATGCGCGGCAGCGCCTTGCTGGGAGCGGAAATATCCATACCGCTGCGCATCGTGGGCGTCTATCACCAGAGCAGTACCCGCGCACACATCTATCTGCCGCTGAGCGCTTACATCCCGCTGGACGTGATTTTCGGCGAGGTACCGTCCGGCGGAGACAGCTATGCATTCCGGTACGGACGTTTTACAGCCGATAACTACAAGGCATACATCTACAATTATTACACGGTGACCACCTGCCGTTTCATGCTGAGCTCGGCATCTCATTTGACTGAGACACGCGAATCCCTGGCCAGGGCGGGCTTTGGATGGCCGGGCCATCTCGGCGCAAACCGCACGACGATCGTTTTGCGGGACGCTTCCTTTGTGAAGCTTACGGAAAACCTCGGCCGTTCGCTCTCCATGGGCAGAACGATACTGGGACTGATTTTCGGCGTAGTGGCACTGCTGGGCTTCATCATCTCGTGGCTGCTCATCAGCGGCCGCAAACGGGAATTCGCTGTGATGCGCGGCCTGGGTGTGAGCCGAGGGAGGCTCTTCCTGTCCTTCTTCTGGGAGCAGGCGCTGCTGTGTCTTCTGGGGTGTGCAATAGGCTGCATGGCGCTGTTTCGATTTTACGCCGGCGGCCCGCTGCAGTGGCTGGTACTGGGCGGTTATGTGATCTGTTATCTGGCCGGCTGTGCCCTGTCCGTGAAGCTGATCGGGCGGATGAACTTGATGGAATTGCTGACCGTGCGGGAGTGAGGAGGAAAGATGAGCGTTTTTGAGCTGCGGGACGTGAAATACGTCTATCAATCCCAGTATCAGCGCGTGGAGGCCATTGGCGGCATCTCCTGCGCCTTTGATTCCGGCCGGGTCTATGCCATCATGGGCACCTCCGGCAGCGGGAAAACCACGCTGCTGTCCCTGATGGCAGGAATGGACGTTCCCACCGAGGGGAGCGTCCTGTGTGAGGGAACCTCTACGTCTGACATGGATCTGGAGCGGTACCGCCGGGAAAAGGTGGCCGTGATCTACCAGGATTTCCGTCTTCTGCCGCTGCTGACAGTGGCGGAGAACGTCATGTACCCCATGGAGCTGCGGGGAATGCGTCCTGCAGCGGCCAGGGAGCGGACCATGGCGCTGTTGGCTCGTGTGGGACTGCCGGAGACGACAGCGGATCGCTTTCCCGCCATGCTGTCCGGCGGCGAACAGCAGCGGGTGTCCATCGCCCGCGCCCTGGGGATGGATACCAAGGTCCTGCTGGCCGACGAGCCGACAGGCAATCTGGACAGCGACAACAGTGAAAAAATCTTTCAGATCCTGACGGACCTGGCCCATAAGGACGGATATTGCGTGGTCATCGTGACACACGACCCGTCTCTCGGCGACCGGGCAGATCATCTGCTGCACCTGCGTGACGGCCGGCTCTGCTGATTCCGACCGCATACCGGCGCAGAAGCCGGCATACGCTGTCCCGAAAGGGGCGTGTGACATGAAACAACCCGTATTGCGTTTCACCTGCCTGGCGGTCGTTCTGGCGACGCTTCTATGCCGCCTCGTATTGCCCGTTTACGGCGTCCAGAATGCCCCGCTGCTGATCCTTGACGCCGGACACGGCGGAGAGGACGGAGGGGCCGTAGCAGCTGACGGAACGCCGGAGAGCGGCATCAATCTGGCCATCACCCGGCGTCTGGCCTCGGTATTGATCTTTCTGGGGCACCGGGTATGCATGACAAGGGAAGGGGAGGGGGCCGTCTATTCTCCGGAGGCAAAAACTCTGCGGGAAAAGAAGGTCTCCGACCTGCGGAACCGTGCGGCGATGATCAACGAAGCGGAGAACGCCTTCGTGATCAGTATCCACCAGAACAGCATTCCCAGTCACCCGAAGGTACACGGCGCCAAGGTGTTTTACAACGGCGTCAGCCCGGCGGAACAGGCGGCTATGGCGGTACAGCGAGCCCTGGATCTGGCCGCCAACGGCGGTGAGCTCCGGCACGTCACAGCTATCGACAGCAGCATCTATTTGATGAAGGAATCCCGCCACGGGGCCATTTTAGTGGAGTGCGGCTTCCTAAGCAATGCGAATGAGTGCCGCCGATTGCAGGACCCCAATTATCAGACAAGGCTGGCCGCGGCCATTGCGGCGGGCTGCGAGAGCTTTTTTACAGAAGAGAGGGAACGAGTCCATGAAGAATAAAACCGTCTTCTTTTGCACGGAATGCGGCAACGAGAGCCCCAAATGGGCAGGGAGATGCCCCAGCTGCGGCGCCTGGAATTCCATGGTGGAGCAGGCTGCCGAGCGTACAAGCAAAACCGGTGGGTATCAGGCAAAAATCAAATCTGTAAAGGCAGAAAGCATTACAGATATCCGCGACTCCGAGGAGATCCGGTTTTCCACGGGAATGGGCGAGCTGGACCGCGTTCTGGGCGGGGGAGCCGTCAAAGGGTCCCTGGTTCTGGTGGGCGGCGCGCCCGGTATCGGAAAATCTACGCTGATGCTGCAGATCTGCAAGCAGCTGGGCGCCTTTGCCAAGGTACTATATGTATCGGGCGAGGAGTCCACTCATCAGTTGAAAATGCGGGCTCGGCGCCTGCAGGTGGACAGTCCCAATCTCTTCGTCCTGTCGGAGACCTGTCTTGGAGACATCCTGGCCTGCGTGGAGAGGGAGCAGCCGGACGTGCTGATCGTGGATTCCATCCAAACGCTCTATAACCCGGAGCTGGACTCTCCCGCCGGCGGCGTGGGACAGGTCAAGGACTGCACCATGGCGCTGATGCATCTGGCAAAGGGGCAGGGGACCACGGTGTTTGTCATCGGCCACGTGAACAAGGACGGCGCCATTGCCGGGCCCAAGGTGCTGGAGCACATGGTGGACTGCGTGCTGTATTTCGAAGGGGATCAGCACATGTCCTACCGGATCCTGCGGGCTGCGAAAAACCGCTTCGGCGCCACCAACGAGATCGGCGTCTTTGAGATGCTGGATCAGGGCCTCAAGGAGGTGCAGAATCCCTCGGAGATGCTGCTCTCCGGCCGGCCCAAGGACGCGCCGGGCACCTGTGTGACCTGCGTCATGGAGGGCGCCAGACCGATCCTGGCGGAGATCCAGGCTCTGATCGCCCCCATGGCGGGCGGCAAGCCCCTGCGCAGCAGCAACGGCTTCGACTATAACCGGGCGGCCATGCTGTTGGCAGTGCTGGAAAAACGGGGCAGTCTGAAGGTTTCCCAATGCGACGCCTATCTGAATATTATCGGCGGCTTGACGCTGGAGGAGCCTGCGGCGGATCTGGCTGCTGTGGTGGCCATCGCCTCCAGCTATCTGGACAAGCCCGTGCCCAACGATATGGCCGCTATCGGCGAGGTGGGCCTCTCCGGCGAGGTCCGCAGCATCAGCCATCTGGAGCAGCGCCTTTCGGAGATCGAGCGGCTGGGCTTCACCAAATGCATCGTTCCGGCCAACCGCGCCCGGGAAATCAGAGAGCTGTCCCGCCTGGAATTGCTGCCGGTTCAGAATATTGCCCAGGCGCTGCAGCTGCTGGCGAAGAGTTGACAGGGAGGTAGTGGACACAGGTATGGGCCATGTCGGGCTGTCCCGGCGCCGTGCAGCGATCCAGCGTACACAGGCCGTCCCTTTGATAGCGGCAGTTTTCGGTGCAGGGGATAAACGGCATACGGTATCACTCCTTGGCGCTATTATGCCGCAATCGTGCTGCAGTATAACGGGAGGGGAGAGGACGATGAAAAAAGCAAGAGCTTTTGCGGTATTCTGTCTGTTATGCACCGTGCTGCTGTCCGGCTGCGGTGAAAAAGGCGGCCATATCAAATACTACGCCGAGCCGACAGAGGAGTTTACCCCTGCTGTCATTTCCGGTGAAGCGGATCTGACGGCAGCCCAAGCGCGGACAGTCCGCCGCGTGATCAGAC
>JAEEGL017130686.1_pt1 | contig 11078 bp, 9 predicted proteins | sample 9134231 | NCBI WGS metagenome assembly JAEEGL01 (sample SAMN16246548, study PRJNA631951) | gut metagenome | biome: gut microbiome; feature: rumen; material: fiber-attached | host: Bos | place: Iran: Karaj | collected 2018-10
CCTATATCAAGGCACACAAGGCAAGCGCGGGTGCCGAGAGAGGGGGAGGAAGATAGCCAAAAGGCGGAAAAGAACGCCACCCAGAAGAATCAATGCATCGGAGTCAGTCGCGGCGGCAGAAGCACCAAGATTCATGCAGTCGTGGACGCTCTTGGCAACCCCATCCATGTCCAGCTCTCAGCCGGAAACGTGCATGATGTGAAGGTTGCGCAGGAAATGCTGGAAGCGGTCAAGCTGCGGCCTGGGATGGCTGTTTTAGCCGACAAAGCCTACGGGAAATGGGAACTGAGGGAGTTTATCGCCAATCTCGGCGCTGATTTCTGCATCCCTCCCAAGAGCAATGAATCCGATCCCTGGTATGTGGATTGGTGGCTCTACAAGGAACGTCATTTGGTGGAGACGTTTTTCTTGAAGTTGAAGGAGTTTCGCCGTGTCGCTACCCGCTATGATAAGCTGGCTGACCGTTTTCTGGCCTTTGTCCATCTGGCTTGTATTCGCATACTTCTTGCATAATACAGGCGGCTATGCTTTTGGAAACACACTCTAATAGCGTCAGCAACGGTCATACAACTGACACTATGCTTTGAATCGTCATAATACGTAATAACTATAGAAGGATTATGGCACCATGGACACAAGCTTTCATTATGATATTCCGCCTCTGCATTCTGAAGGGGACATCAGGATCATCGCAACCGCCAGCACCGCCAGCGCACCCCACAGCTTCTTCATTTCAAATCCTTCCCGTATGTTCACAAAACACATGCATTGCGTCAGGCTCTTTTGCCGGGCTCTTTCCCGGCGGATCGAAGGGTTACATGTCGGTTGATCATGCGCGTCGCTTTGCGTCCTCCGCGTCTGTTATTCTGCGGCAGCGCCTGCCGGTTGCCTGCCGGGATCCGCAGACAGGCGTCCCGTTCCCGGTCATTCCGGAAGATGGCAGACGGGCTGATGACGCGGCCTTTTCCCCCGGTTATTCGCAGGGCCTTCGTTCATGGAGATACAGGGGTGTTTTCGCGTATTCAATTCAAGGTTTTTCCTCGTCTCCACAGCGCAGGGACAAGCTTGTATCATGGCTGAATTCCATATGCCCGCAATATCATTTATTCGATGGAAATGACGTCCTTCAGGATGTAATGGAATGTGGGGAAGGAGGTTTTTTCATTCTCCGCGAACCCGTTCAGCAGGTTGATGGTATCGTTGGGATTTTCAGGATCGACGCCCGTGTAAGCTCCCTTGAAAACAAAGTCGGTTTTCCCGCGCCGGAACAGCTCGATGGCGCTGTCCAGGGCTTCCTGCGTGCCGGGAGCAACGGCCTGCTGGTTCAGGTCGACCATCTCCACCCACCCTTTTTCAAAGCCCGCGGACACATCCGTATTATGGATATGGCCGGAAACCGCCTGTTCGATCTGCCTGCCGGTCATGACCGCGTCAACCGCCGACAGCACGTACGGCTCCCAGCAGATGCGGGCAGTGATCAGCGAGGCGGTGGGCGCCACCTCGGACATGCTCTGATTGTAGCCCACGAAATAGACGCTGTAGCTTTGGGAGGCCTCCTCGCAGGCGATGGCCGGGCCGATGGTGTCCGTATGCTGGGAAAGGATCACGCAGCCCCTGTCGATCAGCTGCTGCGCCGCGCTCTTTTCCTGGGCATAGCTGCTCCACGTCTGCGTATAGCAAACGCGCATCACGGCCTGCGGCACCACGGAGCGCACGCCCAGCAGAAAAGCGGTATAACCGGAAATGACCTCGGAGGTGGGAAAAGACGCCACAAAGCCGACCACCGCCTGATCCTCCGTCAGGATGCCATCGCCGATCATCTGCTCAATTTTCATGCCCGCCGCGATACCGCTCACGTAGCGCCCCTGGTATGCCTCGCCCTTAAAGGAATGGTAATTGGCGGGAACGGTCTGATCGCTCATATCCATGTAGGATGCCTGGCAGAATTCTATTTCAGGGTACTCCGGGGCCAGCTCCCTGACCAGCTCACTATAGCCGTTGAAGAAGATGATATTGCAGCCCTTCGCGGCCAACTCCCGGATAGGCTCCTCCATTTTGTCATCCAGCACGTTGCTGCAGGTCAGGATCTCCACCCGGTCGCCGTACTTCTTTTCCACCGCGTCCTTGGCCAGGGAAAAGTTGTAGGTATAGGGCGTGCTTTCGTCGTTGTCGTATATGAAGCCGATTTTCAGATAGTCGCGCCCGCCGTCCAGCTTGAAAAACCGAAGGCAGCCAACGATTGCGGCCAGCAGCACCAGACAGGTCAGCGCCGTCGTCACATAAACACGCTTCATACCTTACGCTCCTTTCTCGTCCGTCGGGGCGGGCTTGCTTTCGCTTTTCATTTCGGCGGCCTGGATCCGCTTGTCCTCCTCCACGCGGCGGTTCAGCTCCTCCTGGGCTTTCTGATCTGCGTTCTGAATCTCCGCGCGTTTCTGGGCATAGATTGTATCCAGATTGATGACGCCCTTTTTCACCAGCCGCAAGAAAGCGTCCAGCGCGTCGGGATCAAACTGCGCGCCGCGGCCGCGCACCATTTCGTTCATGACGTAATCCGTATCCATATGATTGCGGTACACGCGGTTGGACGTCATGGCGTCGAAGGCGTCGGCCACGCCGATGATCCTGCCAAAGAGCGGAATTTCCTCTCCCTTCAGGCCGTCCGGATAGCCGCGGCCGTCGTAGCGCTCGTGATGATACCGGGTTCCTTCAAAGACGTGATCCACCAGGGTAAAGTCCTTGAGGATATCGGCGCCGCGCGTCACGTGGGATTTCATTTCCGCGTATTCCTCATCGGTCAGCCGCCCCACCTTGTTCAGCACGCTGTCCGGAATGCCGATCTTTCCGATGTCGTGCATCTGCGCCGCCTTCCGAAGGCTGGAGAGCGCTTTGCGGCGCTGCCACCACTTGAAGCAGTTCATTTCCTGAGCGATCAGCACGGAATACTCCGCCACCCGCATGGAATGCTGGTGGGTGCGCACGTCCTTGGCGTCCACCGCGTTTGCGATGGCCATGACCGTTTCGTTGGCCATGTTCAGCTTGATTTGCTGTTTGTTCAGCTGCCGCTGCACTACGAACCAGGTAAACCACGCGATAAACAGGGACAGCAGCACCACCAGGTAAGCGACAAAGCCGGGCTGCTCGTAGAATTCGCCCTCCTTGACGAGCCCGAACTTCTTTTCCTCCAGCACCTGCTCGCCCGCGCTGTCGAAGATCGCCAGATGGAAGGTGTATTCTCCGGCGGGCAGATTGGTGTAAATGATATTGTTCAGGCTGCTTTGCGGCACGATGGTCCACTGGGTGTCATGCCCTTCAAGGTAATATCCGGCGTTGGGATCCTGAATGGTATAGTTCAGGATTTCCGGGCCCAGCTCCACGCGGCTGACGCCCTGGCCCACCGTGATGGCTCCCGTGCGGGCCGGGGGCTGCAGCACGCCGTCCAGCCGGATGGAGGCAAGCTGCATCCGGTAGGAGCGCACGTCGCTGTTGTATTTCTCCACGTCGATGATGTATACGCCCGTGTCGCAGGGCAGGAAAAGCTCGCCGCTGCCGTCATTGTAATAGTTCCAGGAATTGGCGGTCAGGGAGGTGCCCAGGCCCCGCCTGGCGTCCAGCAGCTCCCAGGCGATGTCTCCGTTCGCCACCAGCTCGTCCCTCTCCACCACATAGATGCCGGCGCTGGACATGACAAAGAGCGTATCCTCGTCCTTGACCCAAATATCGTAATTATTAAAGTAAGGAAATCTCTCCAGCACGCGGATGGCGCCTTCCGGCTCCATATAGCACAGGCTGTTGCTGGTAACGATGAATACGCCTTCGGATTTTGGGTCTTTGATCATGCGCAGGATCACGCCGCTGCTGAGGCCGTCCTCCCGCGTCAGGATATCAGCCACCTGACCATCCTTCAGCACCGCGATGCCGTCGCCGTCCGTCCCGGCCAGGATGGTGCCGTCGCTCCGCTCCAGCAAAGTGAGGATCATGGAATTGATCAGCCCGTCCTCGTTTCGGATGGTGCGCTGGATTTTATGATCCCTGATATAGCTGATGCCGGTATCGCCCGCCGCGATGACCGTCCCGTCCAGCAGTCCCCTTACAATGCGCGCCCGGCTGCCGAAGCCGCCGTTTTCCGCGTTGTAAATCCAGGACTGACCGTCCGGCGCGAACTCCATCAGGCCGCTGCCGTATGTGCAGACCCACAAATGCTGCTCCCCATCCACGTACAGGCACCGGATGCGTTCGCCGTTCAGCTGCGCGGTCAGCTCATTGCTGATCTGACTGCGGCACGCTTTGTCCACCACGTCCAGCCCCTTGTCCGTGCCGATATAATAGCTGCCCTGCCAGGTGACGATGGCGTTGACGACCCGGCGCTGCATGCCAATGGCCCCGTATACGTCCTTGAAGGCGGATTTGGCCAGCCGAAGCAGGCCCAGCCGGGAGGAGGTGAACCAAAGGTTGCCCTGATAGTCGCACAGCATGTTGTCGATGGAATTGTTGAAATCATTGGTATTGATCCGATGATAGCCGTTGGCGTCCATATAGGATATGCCGCGGTCGGTAGAGATAAACAGCGTGCCGTCGCTCAGATAGTTGAGATTATTGATGCAGGCGACGTCCTCGCATGTAATCACGTCCAGCAGCGTAAAATCGCCGTCCGAGACATCGTAACAGTAAATGTGATTGGTGGAGGAGCCCACCAGGAGGGTCCCGTCCGGAGCAAAGGCGCAGCAGTTGAATATCTCCTGCTCCTCCGTCAGGCGAATGGAGCAGAGGATCCGCCCCTCGTTCAGCAGGAAAAGCCGGCCGCCGGAGGCAATGGCCGCCACGTTTCCGCGGCTGTCGGCGGTGATGCTGTCGGCATAGTTGATTTCCTGCAGGGTGTTGGCGACCTTCAGGCCGTTGTTCATCACCAGCATCTGCATGCTGCCGGTGGTGCCGACGTAATAATACCCGTCCGACGCGCGGATGATGCAGCGCACGGAATTGGAAGGAAGACCGCTGGACTGATCCAGCACATTCACGACCTTTTCACGGATCACGATGGTCAGTCCGTTGTCGTTGGTGCCGATCCACAGACGGCCTTCCTCGTCAACGTACAGGCAGTTTACGTTCCGGACGGATTCAAAGTTGTCCACCCAGCGGAATTCGCGTCCGTTGTAACGGTACAGACCCGCGTACGTGCCGATCCAGAGCACGCCGTCGTTGGTTTGGGCGATATCGTTGGCCTCGCCGCAGGGCAGGCCGTTATTGCTGCTGTAAACGCTCTGGACATAATCATTATAATCCTTTGTCTCAATGAACGCGGCTTCCTCCGCCCTGGCGGACGAGGACACAGCCAAAGACAGGCCGAGGATCAGGACAGCCGCCGCGGCGCTGCCCCGCCTGATTTTTCTGTCATCGTCACGGCTGTTTTTCCAGCGCCGGATCAGGATCACCAGATATACGGCGGCTATCGTCAGCACCTTATCGGCAAACTCGATCGCCAGCTGGCCCAGAATACTGCAAATGAGCGGAGGCCAATCCTTTTCCAGGAAATATCCGATCACGCCGTTGCCCCATGTATTGCCGGTATAGCCGTTATCCAGCAGCAGATTCAGCGGCACAGACACCGCCATCGCCACGAAAATGCACAGGGAAGCGGTCTTCATAAATCCGTAAAACTGATTGAACCACTGCCTGCGCGCCGCAATGCCGACAATCACGCCCAAGGCGATGCTTGTGATCGAATAGGCGGCGGAAAGGCTGTTGATCACGCTGTAAGCCAGGTTCCCCGTCAGCCCTACCAGCGCGCCGCATACCGGCCCGGCCACATAGGCGCAAAGCGCCGTCCCAAACGAATCCGCCCAGAGAGGCAGATTCAGCCAAACGGATAAAAGCCTTCCGCCCACATTCAGGATCACGCACAGGGCAACAAACAGAATGATCTTCCACGTTTTCCAATGATTCATCCGATCCAGCCTCCTGTCCTCCGCCGTCTCAGTTCAGGGCGGCGCTGTGATGGGCGTAGTATTCAAACCAGTCGGCATACTGCCCGGATGCAAGCACCTCGTCGATCACGCCGTTGACGAAATACATCAGCTCGATTTCACCCTTCCTTGCCGCGACCCGATCCCCCGTGTACTGGGGCTGTACGGCAAAGGTCACGCCCGGCACGAGCATGAGGCCGCAGCCGGGATGGCTTTCAATATATACCTGGGCAATGGCAATGTCCACCACGCCGGCATCGGCCTTTCCCTCCATGACGGCCTCGTACACATCGTCCGCGGCGGAAAGCCTCCGGAATTTGCGGTAAAAAGCGATGTTGTCGGCGGCCATGGTTTCCTGCAGCGAGCCGCTCAGGGCCACGATATCCTTATTCGTCAGATCGGCCGTCGAACGGATAGATCCGGCGTTTTCCTCCCTGATCACCAGCCCGCTGGACGATTGCTCTCCGGAAAAGTAATATCCCTTGGACATTTCCAGCACCGCGGCCCGGCCCGACGTGAAGGACAGCGCGGAAACAGCCAGGTCGTACATACCGTCGGCAACGGAGGATATCACGTCGGTAAACTCCATGGGAATGATTTCCAGCTCCACGCCCATGCGCCGCGCGATCAGCCGCGCCAGCTCCATATCCGCGCCCACGAAGCGATCCATGCCGGTTTTTGTTTCGTCAATGAATTCCTGCGGCGGGTAATCCGGCGAGGTGGCCACGGTCAGCTTCCCTGCGTTCCGTATCCTTGCCAGCCGCCCCGTCGCGTCTTCCGGAATGCCTTTTGATATGTCCATGGAACCGTCCACATAGTTCCATGCGTTTTCCATGTAGGAAGGATTATCGCCGGCCAGGCCCTGAACCGGCGCCGTCATCCAGATCGCCATCAGAAGCGCCAGCGCCATGACCGTGCGGCAGACGGACCGCCGCCTTTCCCGGCGCTTTCTTTTTTCCCCGACAAGAAAGAGGATGAATCCTTTGTCCCTCATCAGAATTTGCACCTCCAGCCCCTATCAGTGTTTCAGCCCGCAAATCCCAGCGGGCTTCCGGGCAGCGCAGAAATCATTCCATACGCGGGAATCGCATCCCCGCCGATGTGAACCGGGGCCATCCCATAGGCCTTCAGGCGCCGGAGAGCATGTTCCGGCCTGCGGATTGCTTCCTCTTCCCGAAGGCGTTCCTGCTGATCGCCGATAACTCTCATGCCGCTCCTGTCAGCTCTGACAGAGCGAAGCTTCCTCTTTCACACTTTACCCCGTTATTATACCATGCGGCGCAAAAATATTCAACAGATTGAATCCATACGGGCCGCTTTTTCCGCTGAGATTCGGAAACGCTCCGGCGCTCCGCCAAACGGGACCATTCCCGTATTCCTCCGTCCTTCACCCGCGGAGTGCGCAAATGGAACTGGACATCCGCGGTATTGGATGGTACAATACCCTTTGAGGATATCCGTCATGGGATCGCAGCCGGAACAAAAACGAAGGATCCGAACCTGCCGCTTCCCCAAGAGGAATCATGATGAAAGGATGGCCCGTATGAACAGCATCTTCAGCCGTGTCAGCGTCAGGAAGTACCTGAACAAACAGGTGGAAAAGGAAAAGACGGAAGCGATTCTCCGGGCGGCAATGCAGGCTCCGTCCGCCGCAAATCAGCAGCCCTGGGAATTTTATGTGGTAACAAACCGGGAAAAGCTCAGGGCGCTGGCGCGGACCAGCCCTTATGCCGGGATGACGAAGGATGCCCCTGCGGCGATTGTGTCTGTTTACCGGAAGGACTGCGCCATCCCCGCCTATGCCGACATCGATATGTCCATCGCCATGGAAAATATGTGGCTGGAAACGGACGCGCAGGGTCTTGGCGGCGTATGGCTCGGAATTGCCCCCATCGAAGAAAGGATGAAGGCGGTGGAGGAGGTGCTGGGCATCCCCGGTCATCTGCGGGCCTTTGCCATCTTTCCCTACGGTTACCCCGCCGAAAAGCGAAAGCAGCAGGACCGGTTCGACGCGAGCCGGATTCATTTCATTGACTGAAACGATCATGAAGGTTCATCTGACGGAAAGCCGCATTCAAAGCCGTCAGACGATTTTTGCAGGGAGAAGAGCATGAACATCACAGTTTATCTCGGTGCAAACGCGGGCAGCGATCCATCGCTGAAGGAGGCCGTCCGGGCGCTGGGCGCCTGGATCGGGAGGTCAGGCCACGCCCTTATCTACGGCGGTTCAAAGTCCGGCCTGATGGGCGAGCTGGCGGAAAGCGCGCTGAACGCGGGCGGCAGGGTAACGGGGGTAGAGCCGCAGTTCTTTATCGACGCAGGTTTTGAATACGACGACATCACGGAGCTGATCGTCACAAAAGACATGGCGGAGCGGAAAGCAAAAATGATCGAGCTGGGCGACGTCTTTATTGCTTTTCCCGGCGGAACGGGCACGCTGGAGGAAATCGCCGAGGTCATGTCAAAGGTCTCTCTTAGGCATTTGGACGCCCCGTGCATCCTGTATAACCTCAACGGCTACTATGACGGGCTGAAAACACAGCTTGCGCATATGATCGATATGGGCCTTTCCTCGGAGGACAGGCTGCGCGGCATCTTTTTTGCAAAGAAGCTGGAGGACATCCAAAGAATCATCGGCGAGCTGCTGCGTGACCGGTCAGGCAAATGAGCGGACCGGCTTCATCACCGGCGAAAGCCTCTGTATCGGCGGCATGGCAAGGCGCATGATTTCCCTTGGAGATCATATCCGGTGCTGCGATCCATAAGCGATCAATCCCCGAAGGCGGACGGGTGATTTCACCATGAACAAAACAAACAACCGCAGAGCACTGGGCATGTTTATCGCCTCTATGCTGATCTTTGGCACCATCGGCGTTTTCCGGCGGTACATTCCGCTGCCTTCCGCTTTCCTTGCCTTTGTCCGGGGCATTGTGGGCGGTTTATTCCTGCTGGGCTTTATCAGGCTGCGCGGAAAGGGCGCTTCCCGGCAGCTGCCGCGTCCCCTGCTGCTGCGTCTTTCCGTGACGGGCGCCATGATCGGCTTCAACTGGATGCTGCTCTTTGAGGCGTACAATCATACCACGGTTGCCACGGCCACCCTTTGTTACTATATGCAGCCCACCATCGTGATCCTGCTGTCCCCCATCGTTTTTCAGGAGCGGCTGACAGGCAAAAAGGCGTTCTGCGCCTTGATTTCCATCGTCGGCATGGTGCTGATCTCCGGCGTGGCGGACACCGGCGGCGCGCGGGGGCAGGATATGCCGGGCATCCTGCTGGGCCTGGGCGCGGCGGCCCTGTATGCCGGTGTCGTCATGATGAACAAGAAAATACAGGGCGTTGACGCCTATCAAAGAACCACCGTGCAGCTCCTGGCCGCGGGAATCGTCATGGTGCCCTACCTGCTGCTGACGGACGGGTTCAGCGGGATCGAATTCACGCCGGCCTCGCTGCTCCTGCTGCTGGCAGTGGGCATCCTCCACACCGGCCTGGCCTATGCCCTGTATTTCGGCAGCATGGAAAGGCTGCCCCTTCAGTCCATCGCCGTGCTCAGCTACATCGATCCCGCAGCCGCGCTGCTGTTTTCCGCGCTTCTGCTGAAGGAGCCGCTGACGTTGATGAATATCGTCGGGGCTTGCCTGATCATTGGCTCTGCCATGATGAGCGAAGCAGAATAAGGAATAAACGGCATTGCCGACGGGCCCTGCGTTTGCCGGGATCAATATCCTGCTCCTTTCTTCCGGGCAGTCCATTGCCCAAACCCGCAAAGGCAGCAGGAATCAGGCCTGGATTCGGGAATTGACTTTTATGGTATCAGAAAATCGCTGATGCTTATACGGACAAGAAAGGCAGGCTGTCCTTCCTTTGCCAAAACGGACAGCCATTCATTTTTCTTCTGATTGAACAGGGAGAACCGCACTTTTTTCTTCATGGAAGGCAGCCGATGCGGTTGATTCCGCGGCCTGACGCTGCCGCTTTCGGTAAAAATGTTTCAAGAGGGTCGATCTTACAAAGAAATCGGAGGGCAACTTGGGGTAACCCCGGAATCTGTAAAAACAATTCTTCTATCGCCGGAGAAAGCAGCCATTTTCTCATATCTGTGAACAGTGTCATCAACCGATCAAGCTCTACAGCAACAGGCAACATCGTTTCTGTTCCTATTCATGCCGTATGAAATGGTGGGAGCACCATCCCCAAGCATACAGTAATAAAGAACAGCATTGCTTTTGTTGCAAGGTATGCGGCAAGCGTTTTTATTCGCGACGCAACATTGCTTCCTTCTGCTCACGCGCCTGTTACTATGAATCAAGAAGAAAGGGGTAAAGCCAATGGAGCGTAAAAACCTCTCAAATTATCTGTTATCGATTACAATCGGGCATATGCTTCTTGACCGCAGGCTTCTCAAAATGAATGAATTCATGATGTTTGAGAAGAAAATGTGCGAAAAATACGGTTTGCCTCAGACAAGCATTTTTCGGGATGAATTCGTAATTCAGCGAATAGCTTGCGATAGGTTACATTGATGATAAGCTAAATGTGATATTTACAGCCTTCACAGATCCTGACCAGATCGGAGGTGTGCTGGATGAAATTGAAAATCCTGTGTGATTGGTCTGGAAGTGAGAAACTGAGGAAGGGAGGTGATGCCCAATGAAGCTCTGTCCACATGATTATCAGCAATACGCAATTTCTATTCTTCAGAGATGAAAACGTCCGTCGATTCTAAATTGAGAAATACATTTTTTTATCTTGATTGTTCGATAGTTATAGATGCCTTGGGTTATGATTCGGCTACTGATGAACAATCATTCGATGAAATGTGTCAGCTTATTCGCTCAAATGGGGGGCATATTTGCGTCTTTGAACATACTGTCGAAGAAGCAGGAAAGCTACTGGAGGCTTATGCGAATAAACCTCAAAAAAGAAATGCCTTTAGTTTTCCAGAGCTTGCAAGAAAAAACTATCCAACTGAAATACTCTTTTCTTTGGCACAGCCCTCATCTATTATTGAGAATTTAAGAAAAAAAGGGGTAGAGGTATGTCAAGTACCTTCTTACGATCCTCAATTGGTAAAAGGCAATACCGTTAGATATCCGGGTTTTCAAGATGAATCGACGA
>JAEEGL010023720.1_pt1 | contig 11077 bp, 2 predicted proteins | sample 9134231 | NCBI WGS metagenome assembly JAEEGL01 (sample SAMN16246548, study PRJNA631951) | gut metagenome | biome: gut microbiome; feature: rumen; material: fiber-attached | host: Bos | place: Iran: Karaj | collected 2018-10
CTGCAAAATTACAGCGAAAATATGACATCTCCAAATTTTTCCGATGCAAAACATGAATACAGTTAATGCCTAAACTTCTTGCCATTCAAGATGTAAATACCTGGGCGCAGCAATCGCCATGACCCATCCTCCACCTGTTGACGAGTAGCGACCTTACGACCCATCATGTCGTAGATACATCCATCCCCTTGGAAGGTAGCACCCTCAGAAGGATTCTGCTCCTCCTCATTAGGCTGTTCCCCACCCTCCTCGTTATTGTCAAAGATGACAGGAACGAACTCAATGCCACGCATAGACAGCTCACGGGAAGGAGAAGACTCTTCACGGTAGTAAATTTTGTTGTGCAGGACGTAGAGGTTATTCCTAAGCCACATTGATTGTAGTGCATCAACCTCTTTATTTGGTGTAGCATTGATATAGAAACCAACGCCAGAATTTGCCTTTTCTGGCAACTCGGCAGTAATCTCACCATTTGTGCGGTTTATATTCACAGGAGTAGTGAACGGTAGTCCAAGGGTATATACATCGTGAGATACATCAACAGACAGTTTTTTCTCCAAAAATGTACCTATAAATTCACTGGATATAGAAGTATTTGGTTCAGTAGTTGGCAGACTCAGTTTCACATTACCGGTTTCGTCAGAAGTCCGAATAATGACAGGGGTGCCTGCAGGAACGAATTTACCTTCAGTATATGTATCCTCATTTATATTTTTCTTTGGGACTTTAGCAGGATGAACACCAGCATTGTTCCACTCCTTACAGATATAGGCATTATATGTCTTACCAGTTACATCTTCAGGTAATAATACATCATATGGAGCGTAGAATGTTGTATAGTAATAGTTATCACCACCGTTGTTCGTTGCAATCGTCAACGGCATTTCATTCGCTCCTGCTGTGTTACTCTTCTGTACTGGTTGCAAACACCATTTAGCGTCATCGGTAGGACTATCGTGGTAGTACTTTAGATCATAAATCATTTTTGTTTCATCAACTTTGAGCGACTGATCATAGTTAAGGTAAACACGTGCTGCAGGTTCCCCACCATCATGAATCAGCAACACAGCACCACCGATATCCATAAGAGAGACGGTGATGGCATCGCTTGGGTTTTCAGACATCACAGCCCGTTGCAGCTTGCTGGTTGTAGTGCCAGCAGCCGCATCTCCATTGGGATTGGCAGCTACATAGAGTCCTTGTGTCTGCATGGTTGAACGTGGATTGCCTTCAAGTATAGTATTTCCTGAGAAATAGAATATCGTAGACGGATCGTACTCAGTAGCAAGGACAGGAATGTCTCCTCGGGTAGCATTCGTCACAGTGAAACCAGAGCCTAAACCACCTTCTCCTGCAAAAGCAGTATTTACACCTGCCTTGCTATAGAAATGCATAGGGACACCTCCACTGACTGCCGTCTTCTCTATATCATGCAAATAACCACTGGCATAACGTATAGGACTAATGTCCGACACACCTGGCTGGTTGTGCAGACGATAGTAACCAGGAGCATAGTGCTGTACATTGTTGTCATTATAAACAATACCCTGTACATTTCTCATGTCCGCATAGCTGGCTGTGCCATTTTTAACTCTATCCAAGACTTCCTTATTGTCCATATATGCCTTTTCTGTCAAGCCTCCCACATAGCCTACACGCTCAACATAGGGTGCCAACAGATCGGAAGTCAGGGCAAAAGTCCATTCTGTATAGTTTGTACTTAGAACCGCATAGTTAAGGTCACTCTTGCCATCTTCATCGACATCAGTATCAACATCATGACGTTTAACATAGTACTGTGTTCCTGTATAATTTATTACTGGATGAATACGGAAATAGCCTGGAGTATTTGAGCCTAACAGTTCAAATACTTCATTGCCTAATGTATAACTTCCTGTTCCTGGTTCTGCTAATAACAGATGCTGGCCTTCTTTTATATCAGACATCGTCATCACATTGTTAACACCTCCGCTATTCTTCAACATGTAACGGTTATACATCTTAAAACCATACACATCACCAAGAGGGGTCCAAAGGTAGTCGTTGGTATAACGCGTATCTCGTCCTGCCATAGCTTGCAGTCCCCATGCATTAGTATAATGGGCGAGATATGGTATTGCTCCTTCCTGTGCCTCGAAGGTGTACCACAGGTTCTCGTCAAGACTTGTTACAAAGCCCTCGCCAGCATTAGTCTCCAAGCCGGTCTCGAAAGCATAGGCAACATTTACCTTTACAGCACTGCCTATGAGATCTGGATCCTCCATCAGTTTCGTAACTTTCAATCCCTGATACTTGCCATTAAGTGTGGCATTATCCTGCCAAATATTGTTCCAGTCGTCGTCAGTACAGTCTACTGTGGCTTTGTCACTACCAACTACAGTAACTCTCTTGTAAATATATGGCTCTGTTGTACCAACCTTAAAATAATAGTTGCCATCAGTCGAAAGACTACTAACCGCAGTTTCCATAGCATCAATATCATCTGCTTCTTTCTGATAGTCAGTCGAGCCACCTGTTTGGATATTATCAATATAATAAAAGAAATTACAGTTTGGCCTATAAAATTCATTGGGCACTTTCAGCACATCGCCAATACTAACCTCACCAGCGTCGACGCAATAATTCTGTCCCCATATAGTCTCACCTAACTGATAGTTAATGTTTGTCAAGTCACGCTGAGTGGTACCGTAAATTCTTAATTTATAGGTTCCTGTTATGTAGTTCTGATCAATAGGGTTATTTTCTTCTGAATATGGAATATCCACATATTCACCAGCTTCTGGATTCGCTTTATCTGCACAAGTATTCGCAATCACCAAACGGTAGATCAATTTATGCGTAGACAAACCGAAGATGATGAAGTACTTGGGATTATCAGAAACAAGTTGCTCACCATAACTAGAAAGTTTCTTCGTACCGCTGGTCTCTTGTAAAACACCAAACTCGTAACCATCTTTCTTCAGCAGCATAAAGGTTTTATCTGCTGTTGGACTTAATGTCGAAGAGCCAACATCATACTTGCCTTCCCTGCCATGTCTGATTTGGATAGCATAAGGATCATCGCCAAAGAATCTCCACACATGGTTCGTTTCTCCACTAAGTTTTTTACTACCTTCACTCGAAATATTGGTTCCATCCGTTGCCATCATTTTGTCGTCTTCCCAAATAATGTTGTATGGCAATTTTCCACTGATATTGAGTGCAGTGAATTTTGCATCATCATCTACGACTATAGTGCCTGTTCCTGTATTATTTCGTTTGTTCGGCACCATATATGATGTCTTGTCCACGTCATAAGCACCATAACGTACCCATACCACATCATCGTAAAGACCATTTATAGTGTACAATAACGTTTGCGGAATTACAGTATAAGTGTCATCGCTAGGATTTTCTGGGGTTTCATTGTTGTTAGGAGTTGCAAAACCATAATATTTATAGTCCTCCATATTCAGCAATGGTGTTTGTAGAGTTTCCGGCACATAAGGAGCATACTGATGCTCCTCTGCTTCTCCGTCAGTCTGAGTACCACTGACGGCAAGCTTCAAGCTGTTGTTGATGACCTTATATATAAAGTTGTGCTTGACATCATCAATCACACGAAGTTGAGAGCCAGAACTAAGCGAACCAGATTTTATGGTGAAGTGATATGCTCTCTCCCAAGCTTCTTTAGTACTATTTGCTCCCTCATCAGGAGAGCCACCACTTACAGTAACTTTTTTATATGTTTTATTATTATTTATCTTGAAGTAATAATCTCCATCTTGTTTGCCTTCAAGATTCGCCTTAGCAGTTGCATATGCTGCATCGGTAGCTACAACCAATTGGTAATTCTTTTCAGTTGCTGTAGTTGCACCCACACTGGTTGTCATACTCTCACCATTGAGGAACTTGTAAGTATAATCATAATCGCTAGCAGTCCCCAATCCTGCCACAGCCAGTGCATAGCCACCATCGGTGTGAGACAGCAATGCAAAGCGATCTGTACCATCGTTCGCATTAGGCACCTTAATACCTACAGCCATCGGGCTGGGTTCAACTGTTGGGTTGTCCGTATAATTGGCATAACGATTAAATATCTGAACAGCATACGGATCTGGAGCAATATAATAGTCAGAAGAAGGATCAGCAGGCGCTACTAGAAACTTCCACTGCCATCGAAGATCATCCTCATCTATGGTAGCAGGCTTACTGGTCCCCTCTTTAAGATCAACACCAGTGCCTTGCGTTTCATTTTCAGTCACAACGACTCTAGTTTCACTACTCTGCAAATCCTTATTCGCTAACTTAACGGTGAACCACTTACCTTCCAGTACTCCATCGCCACCATGATCGGCATCTTCATCGTAGTTGTATCGTACTTTCACATAACATATATCATCATTATGTCCTGCCTCAGCAAACGAACCTGTAATTTGCTTATCCAAAAGCCCCTCGGTAACCTCAACACTCTTATACGTATATGAGCCTCGAGAACCTATTCTATATATATATGTTCCCTTTTCAGGTAGTAGTGTTACCAAATTGGGCAACATATCTGCATTCGTAACAGACCTCTTGAAAATTCCTGTTGCCGCATTCCATACATCTTCATCACTATTCGATGTAGTAGATTCTGCGAATCCAGTATAATATGTAAACTCCTTAGCCAATGGACTCTTGAAGTGCTCAGGAATAGAAGGGAAGTATTCACCTGCCGTTTTATAACGCAGTGCCTCAAGTCCATCGTTATCGATGATTTGGTATATAAATAACTGTGGACGAACGAAGAATGTTGTCTGTGCCCCCATGGATTCATTGTCATCTGCACTGGCTTCCTGTGTGTGGTCCGCAGCATCTGCAAGTGTGGTTCTACTACCTCTACCTGCACTAACATTGATACGTTGCGTATGGTCGAAACGTGGCATGAGTTGCATATTCCCAAGAGCGTCGGAGACCGCCATGAAAGTTTGGTTGGTCACTTGAAGGTTTGTATGGTCATAACCCTCATCAACGATTACATCACCCACTTTTTTTTGAGTTTCCGTGTCAGCATCTTTTACATCAACCCAATCTGCCAATGTTATATTTTTAGAGTCTCCTATACCAGTATAATCACCAACCATAGTGCCCTCGCTCAATGCTGTTGTTGTCATATGGGAGGTCATGAACTTTCTATTGTGAACATTCTGCAACTGAATGTTATATGGGTCAAAACCAGTAATGTCCTTGTATTTCTTCTTGGTGCCATATTCAGATAAAGGCTCTGCTCCGGTAACATCATCGGATGTGCCCCACTTGATACCCATCTCCTTGTCGATATTCAGGTTTGGCTGGATATACCACATATTGATATAATCGATAACACCATCTCCGTTAGTATCGACATTAGTAGACACATCAGATTCTGTAGTTTGACTCGGACTAAGTATCGCTTCAAAGATATTGCCGCCAACAGGGTTACTTGCTTCGCCAATAGGTTTACTCAAATAACTGGGATCACCTCCATTATCTCTTGCAAAACGACCATTTTGCAGAATCATAAACTTCGATGGTGTTCCCGATTCGCTATAGGTACCATTTCCATTATCGGTAAAGTTGTAGGTATAACTCTTCTCATACTCCTCTTTAACAGTATAGGTTACATATAAGTCACTTATGGCTTCACCACTGATTACACCCGATGCTGTACGAGGCGGCAGCTTAGCAAGTGAGGTAGAGGTGTAATGCTCTCCATTAACCTTTATCTGGTCACGCTCTGCTCCACTCTGCATTCTGAGAGTATACTTATGGCAGCCTGTAGCTTTAGTAGCATTCGAGTAGAACTTATATTCCTCCACCAAAGGACTGTCATAAACCTTCAGCGCTGCCAATTCGTCACCATAAGGATAAGACTCATACTTAGGCAATGGCTTACGCATAATCTCCCATCCATGACGGTCGAGCAGGATAAGCACAGGAGGAATGTCAGCACTCTCTATGTCAAAGGTACCATCACCCATATTAAAGGTTTGATACCAATGCTCCAACCTCTCCACTATCTTCTTCCCGTGACCACCATCAGACTTGTCGTTATATCCGTTCCAACGTACAGCATTGGCAATAGCATCATAGCTGTGCCAATCCATTTCAGCAAGTCTTGTACGATAAGCACTTTCATCGACATCAGGTGTTAAGGGATTATCCGTCTTTGGCACAACCCAAGTCGATTCTTCATTACTGAAAGCATCTGTATTTTTATTTATTTCTAAAACATAGAGTTTAATCATGTTGTAGGTCTTCCAGTACTGCTCAAACGAATTAACATACTGACGTACATTCTCTCCAGCACCTGTAGTGTTACCGTCACCATCAAGGTCAACAGGCACCTCATAAGTGGTCAACAGTTTGAACCTTCCTGCAGTACCAAGAATCATGTATTCCGTTGGTCGGGTAGAGGCAACGCCAGGCAAGGCACCACCAGTGACAACGGTCTCTACATCCTCATCACTTTGATTGAAGTGTACCGCATAAGTCTGCAGATAAGTAGGGTGACTGACGCCATTATAATCTATCGTATTCTTGGAGTGTATCCTTACATGGTATGGATCATCATGGTCGCTGTCGAAGAACCATATCCAACGTGAGCGGGTACTAGATCCACCTCTCATTTGCTCTTCGTTCTTATCCGAACCGTATATATTCAGATTACCATCACCATTGGTGTATGGATACACGGCTTTGATAGATTCACTTGTTAATTTATCGTTACCATCCTCCATCCTATAGCTGCTACCATTATAAAACTTCAGCATATAAGGACTGCTCTCATCATTGAACTTCACGCGGTTGTTCACCGTATATGTGACCCAGACATGATTGTCTTCATCCGTATCATCAGTTATCTCTGTTATGTGACCAGTGTGAGTACCAGTTTCCACATCATCTACTGCCAATGCTTTTGTTGGATAATAGTAATATGTTTCAACTAACGGACTTACAAATTCAGCAGGCAGCGTCAGACGCGGGTTGTTGGATGAGACATTCAAGAGTTCGTCTCCAGCCTTGTCTATCAGTGTATATTTAATGGGATCTTTACCTGACAACTCAAAGCGCAACTCATCAGCTTCGTGGGCATAGGTGGCAGTGCCGTAAATCTTTGTCTCTGCGCCTATTGCAGTAGGACGACCTATGTGGAAGTAGTCTGTGGTGCCTGTTGCTGCCAACACCTCGTAGACACCAATATTATTACTCATCATGGCAATGAAACGAGAGGCTTCACCGATGGTAGCTACAAAGTTTAAAGATGTGTTATCAGTCCATGCACCAGTCACATACTGTCCTTTACCAACATTGTAAATCTTCATGGCGTAAGGGTCTCCACCTTCCAGTCGCCACAAATAGGAGTTAGCAGATTCAACATCAATCGTTGATCTACTTAGAATCTTATTTGAAGTAGCATCATAATAAATATATTCTTCATTTAACTTAACATTGAACTGTTGTTCATTATTAAGTTTGATACTCTTTGTCGCAAGATGAGATGTAGTATATTTAACATAGATGTCAGCAGCTGTATAAGGAGTCTCGTCTGTTTCGTTGCTACAAGTACTTTCAGAAAATGTACTCCAGAATGTCACAGTCTCATCAGACAAGAACGGGCTTCGAATGTCTGCAGGAATGTTTGTATAACCTGTTAGTGGCGTGAAGATAGGCTGTTCTACTGTGCCTTTTATGGCGATATTACCTGCCAAGTCAACAATATTATAAGTATATGTGAACTTTGGCAACTCCAACACCTTTATGCGTGTCGGTTCTGCATTATCATCAAGAGTCACATCGTTGCCGGCAGATGTAGCATTCCATTTCCAGTACATCGGTGTGGAAACACTACTGCCAAACAATCGCAGTACAAAACGATTGGTATTATCTCCGAAAGGAATCTCCCATTTGTAGCCGTCTGTTGCAGTAGCGTTGAATCCTAATGTTATGCCATCACTCACAGAAGCAGCACCTACATAACGGTTTTCCTTAGTTATTTTGGTTGCATCGCGATAAAGAATTCGCAACTCATAAGGGTCACCGACAAAGGCGAACTCACTCAGTTTGTCATATACTGCAGCACCGCCATTGTTCTTAAAGGCAGAACTTCCGTCCCATTTCAACTTCTTTCCACTGCTTTGGTCGCTTTCGAAATCCGTCAATTCATACCAAGTAGCTGTGGTGTACGAATCTGCTGGTTTGATTGCCTTGAAAGGTATGGTGTTAGACACTTCATAGCCTACATAGACATTGTATTTATCCGTCCCTTCATCATAGGCATCCATAAAACTAGTAATCGCTTGGGTAAGAGCAGCGTCCTTATAGAATATACCAGTATAGTTGATATATTTCCTATCCAACTCAGCAGGAATATCCTCGATGCTGATTTCTTCATGCTCTATAGAATATTTACTCAGTTGAACAGCCGCTGTAATTTCGTTACCAAACTGAGTTTTTACTTTAAAATTGACATCCTCAAGTTCGTATATCTCGTCATCAACAGCATATTTAGAAACAGCAGTGTTTGGAGTCTGAGCGACAATTTTCATAGCATTACGCTCAGCCTGAATGTAATTGTATTGATAATTACTACCTGACTTGGTTGGACCATTATAGGAACCTTCTGCATTATGTGTCCTTGTGGCTAAGAATACATGACCAGTCTTTGACGGATCGATATATTTGACATCCAATATGGCGAAAGAGTTCCAAATAGGAGCAGCAAGTTGACGGTACCAACCAGGTTTGTCGTCCCAAGTAACTCCTGACACTGGATTTTTTTTATCGGTGCTTACGGTCTTGTATTTTACATCGACATCGCTTGTAATAAACAATTCTGCATTGTTTTGTTTAGGAGCAAAATAAATAGTACTTCCTTTATAATACTTGTTTACTTGACCAATGTCGTTCGCAAATTTCTCAATGTAGTATGTATCTAAATGATAGTCAGTACAGATGGTGATGTTGTACGGATCCTCTCCGATATATCTAAACAAGAAATGGAAGTTCGACGCCACAACATTTTTGTCATTCCAGTTGTCTCCACTCTGCCAATAGGTTTTCATGTCCGTATCAGAAACATCGATTTTGACAAAATCATCACTAATAAGATCTGAAGAAGACACCTTGCTGGCAGGAACAATAGTCAGACGATTGTTACGTCCCCTGTTTAATGCCAGGAAGCCTTTCTTGCTCGGATCGGTCCCACTATACATAGAGATGTTGTATGCTACTGATCCGTCAAGCTTAGCAATGGTGTTGTCTGGATCATATTCGTAGGTGACGTAAATCTCTGTATGGGTTCCGATTGGGGCACCTTCGTTCAAGGTAGTCATCTTGAAATAGTGTGTACCATCTGCAAGAGCACCTTTTTGGGTTGAATAGTCTGTCGCGCTGATAGCAGTATTCTGAGAGCCATCAGAATGTGCAGTCCATGCTGCCGCTGTGCTTGCTTCCTCCGTTACAGAACCTCCGCTTTTCGTCACCTTTATATAAGGAGCTATAGGGGCAGTATAGAGTTGATATTTAGCACCACTTTGGTTGGGGTATATGGCAACAACAGACCCTTTGGTGACAAAGTCTGCTGCATAGTATGTGAAGTTTTTGGCTAACGGACTCTTGAAGTGAGGAGGCAACACAATTGTGCTACTGGGAGCAATTACCTTCACAGCCTCTACGCGATATCCGTCAACCTCAGCCTTGGTATTCTTTGTACCTTTGGTGTGATCCATTGGCAACGCCAGAATATGATAGGTCACATCCGTCTGTGCCCATGACTCGTTCGCCAGACTTCCAACCAACAGGAGAAGCAGGAATGTGAATATTCGATGATGTAATCTCTTTATCGTTAGCATATGAGTCGTTTTCTATTCTTACTTTTTACATCATACATCACCATTGTTCGGTGAATTGATTCGTATCAACCTTCAAAGCATACTTGCTAAGGGTTAAAGTATAGGTATAAGAGCTGCCAGCTACCCAGTTGAAGGTAACGCTGGCTGTAACATCTTTCGTTACGACGCTCCAGTCATCCCATGTGGCATTAACAGTTAGTGTCTGGGAACCATAGTTATTGGGAATGACCAAATAGGCGGCATCGTCATCAGTGGCAGGATCGCCAGAGATTACCAGATTGCCGGTATTGTTGCTGAGAGCAGACCATATAGAAGCGCCTGTATTATCTATTGTACAGACACCATCACGATATACATTGGAAATCGTGATGCTGTTAACTTTTACATGCTCACCACTGGCTGCCGAAAGTTTGAACTTAATGCGGGCAAAGGGGTGCTTGAAGGTCATTGTGACACCCGTCGCTCCCTGTTCTGTTTTATTCTGTCCTGTGGTCAATGCCCAGATAAACTCCTGAGTAGCATCTGCAGTAGTAAATGCAATGGGCAAATTTGTACAAGTAAAGTAAGGGGCTGGGGCTGGTGTTCCGTTGACAGCATAGGTAACAGATGTGATATAACTCGGTTTGCTTTCCTCTTTTGGCATATAAGCAAAGAAGTCGAGTTTTTCCGTTGCGGGCCAGTAGTGCTTGCCATCTGAGAACTCCCACTTGTCCGTTACCCAATTCACTGTAACAGGGCTGATATATGCCGTAGTGGTGTTCTCCACATAGGCAGAGGCAGTAAAACTACCACTGGTAATGGTGCCAGCATCATAGAACGTGGCACGCATTCCCTCCATCATGTTCCACACATTGGCATTGAGTTTAATCTCCTGGTTTTCGGAGGTGGGGTTTGGAGTGGGATTAGGTGCGGGGGGATCGAGTTCCTCGCTGTTGCCACCGCCACCGGAACAGGCTGTCAGCAAGCATGTTAAAACCAATAGAACACACGAAATATATCTAGTTTGAAAAGTTTTTTGACTCATAACTTGCAAAGATAAGGCTTTTTGGTGAATTCTCCAAACATTTTCATGATTTTTAAATAAATAGGTACGCACGGGTGTGCGCATATAGGATGCCTCCTATCTCAGTAAATTCACTGAATTTGCTAAGTAAATACACTGAATTTGGTGAGTAAATTCACTGAATTTACTTTCATAGGAGATAGTGGTGTCAAGAGGAAGC
>JAEEGL010258050.1_pt1 | contig 11077 bp, 11 predicted proteins | sample 9134231 | NCBI WGS metagenome assembly JAEEGL01 (sample SAMN16246548, study PRJNA631951) | gut metagenome | biome: gut microbiome; feature: rumen; material: fiber-attached | host: Bos | place: Iran: Karaj | collected 2018-10
CATGCCCCCGGCGGACTGGCCGCCGATGGTGATATTATCCGGATCACCGCCGAAGGCCGATATGTTGCGCTTCACCCCGCGGGTGGCCGCCTGCTGATCGAGGAAGCCGAAATTGGCGGGCGCGTCGGGAGACTCCGCGGTGATCTCCGGATGGCACAGAAAGCCGAACAGATTGACCCGGTAATTGACCGTGACCACGACGATGCCCCGCCGGGCGATGCGCTCCCCGTCGAACTCCATCTCCGCGCTGTAACCCACCTGCAGGCCGCCGCCGAAATACCACACGAAGACGGGCATGTCCTTCCTGCCGTCCGCCGGGGCCCAGATATTGAGGGTGAGGCAGTCCTCCCCCATGGGGATCTCCTTATCCACGTGCCATTCCCGGTCGTAGAGGTTCTTCGGGTCGGCGCTGATGGGCGCCTGCATGGGGATGGGCGAGAAGGCATAAGCCTCCAGGTCTCCCTCCCAGGGCGCGCAGGGCTGCGGCGCCCGCCACCGATCCTCTCCCACGGGGGGCGCGGCATAGGGGATGCCCTTGTAACTGGTCACGCGGGGGTCGGCCGCGGGCAGGCCGCGCACCCATCCGCATTCTGTCCTGACGCGTCGGATCATGCTTCAATCCTCCTGTTCTCAGCGCTCATAGGAAACGGTCAGCGCCCCGTAAGTACCGGGGCGGCGGTACTTGTCCCCCATCACGTCCTCCGCCCGGTGGCGCCGGAGCGATCTAATGTCCAGATCCGCGGTGAAGATGCCCTCCGTGCCCGGGGCCTCAAACACGCACATGTCCCGGACGCCCGGCTCCTCCCTCACCCAGGGCACGCCGTCAAAGAGGGCGGAATGCCCGTTGCAGTCCGGCTGACCCTCCGGATAATTGCACACGGCCACGGCCAGCATATTCTCATAGGCCCGGGTCCTCAGGGCCGCCAGGCGGTTGATCTCCAGGGGGCAGGCGTTGGGCATCAGGATCAGTTCCGCGCCCCGGAGCATCAAAAGCCGGGCGCTTTCCGGGAATTCCCGGTCGAAACAGATCATGGACCCGACCCGGACCGTATCCTCCCCCAGGTCCAGGTCACAGACGGGGAATGAATCGCCGGGCGTGAGCACCCGCTCATCCTCAAAGGCGCAGGTGTGCACCTTACGGTAGCGCAGGGCCTCCCGCCCGTGCCGGTCAAAGAGGACGAATGTGTTCATCGGCCCGGGATCGTGCTTCTCCAGGCAGGTGATCCCCACCGCCATGTCCAGCCGCGCCGCCAGGGCGCCGAAGGCCCTCACGAAAGCCCCGTCCCCGTCGACGGCCCTGACGCGGACCGCCTCACCGCCCCCGGACAGATCGTAGCCGCAGCTCCACATCTCCGGGAACAGGGCGATATCGGCGCCCATTTCCCTGGCTTTCCCGCAGGCCTCAAGGCCCCTGCGGAGCTGTTCATCCGTTCCCGGGGCGGGAAGGAGCTGAAGGAAGGCGATCCTCACCGACATATCAGGCACCTCCGCGGCATACGTAAAAAGCCCTCTCACACTGTACATCCTGTTCCGCGGGGATTATAACACAGCCCAATGGGGACTGACAATTGACTTTCGGCCCCCGGGCCTATATACTGCCCTCAAACACCTCAGGAACGGAAAGGCGCGGGACATGCTCACCATCACACGGGATCAGGCGAAGACATTCATCCTCATCAAACAGGGCCTCCTGGGGAAGCACCGCTTCATCGGGAAGCAGGGCGCGTACCGGTACGTGTGCGAGGCGGGCTGTATCCAGTATGACCCGGTGGACGTGTGCGGCCGGAACGCCGAGCTGACGCTGCTGTCCCGGGTAAGGGGCTTCAAAAGGGAGACCCTTTCGGAACTGCTCTATCGGGACCGGCTCCTGGTGGACTACCCGGACAAGGAGCTGTCCATCTGGCCGGCAAAGGACTGGCCGTATTTTGAGAGTTACAGGCAGCGGAGCCGGGAGCACGCGAAAAACTTCCCGGAGCTTGAGGCCCTCAAGGAACGGGCGGAGACTTACATCCGTAAGAACGGGCCCGTGAGCAGCGACACCCTGCCTATCGAAGGCGATATCTTCTGGCACTCCGCCATGCACTGGAGCGGGAACTGGGCGGGCCGGTCCCCCGCCGCCCGGTCGGTCCTGGAGCAGATGTACACCGACGGCACGCTCCTCATCCACCACAAGGCCGGCACCCGCAAATCCTATGATCTGGCGGAAAGATATCTTTCCCCGGAGGCGCTCAGTTCCCCCTGCCCCTGCCCGGACGAAAAAAGCTTCCGGCAGTGGCGTATCGCCCGGCGGATCGGGGCCGTCGGCCTTTTATGGGACCGCAGGAGCGACGCGTTCCTGGGCATCAGAATGACGCCCGGGGAGCGGTCGGAGGCCTTCGCCGCGCTGACGGAAGCGGGCGTCATCGTTCCCGTCGGGGTAGAAGGGCTCAGGGCCCCTCTTTACATGCTCCGCCGGGACGAAGGGATGATGGAAAGCGTGCTCGGCGGCGCGGCCGACAGGAAGGCGCGGCTGGAGTTCCTGGCGCCTCTGGACCCGATGCTCTGGGACAGGAAGCTCGTGGAAGCCCTGTGGGGCTATCAGTACTCCTGGGAGATCTACACCCCTCAGGAAAAGCGCCGGTACGGGCACTACGTGCTGCCCATGCTGTACGGGGAAAACTTCGCCGGCAGGATCGAAGCGGCCGCCGAGAGAAAGCGGGGGGTACTGAACGTGAAAAACGTCTGGTTCGAGCCCGGGACAAAACGCGGGAAGCGGATGGACGCCGCCATCGGAAAGGCCCTTTCCCGCCTGGCCGCCTTCAACGGCTGCGCGGAGATCACCGGCGTCTTCGGGGACGGGCCCGTCCGGGGAGAGTGATCAAAATGGATCTGACGACGCGCTACTGTGTGGTGATGGGCTGCTACTGGTCCAATTTCGCCGTATTCTCCAACTACGCCACGGTGTACCTGCTGGGCCGCGGGTTCTCCAACACCGCCATCGGCATGATGACCGCCGCGGCGTCCCTGGTCGCGGCCCTCCTCCAGCCCGCCTTGGGCGCCTGGGCGGACCGGCCCCGCAGCCCGAGCGTCAAAAACATCCTGCTCCTGCTCACGGGCCTGTTCCTCGTCTCGGCCGCGCTTGTGCCCCTGACCGCCGACCGGTCCCGGGAAATGCTGGTGTTCTTCTACGGCACCGGCATCATGCTGATGCAGTGCATGATGCCCCTTTTCAACGCTCTGGGCACCCTGAAGAACGGGAACGGCCGGAAAGTGGATTTCGGCATCGGCCGGGGCGCAGGCTCCCTCGTTTACGCCGTGTTCTCCGTCCTGATCGGCCAGGTGACGGAAAAGCACGGCATCCAGCTGATCCCCGTGACAGGCGTGGCACTGTACATCCTCCTCACACTGAGCCTCACGGCCTTTCCCTTTAAAAAGACGCCCGTGCCGCGGCGGAAGACCCGGGCCGGTTTCTTCAAGCGCTACCCGGGCTTTATGACCGTGCTCTTCGCCGCGGGCTGCCTGTACACCAGCCACAAGCTGATCGGCAATTTCGCCTACCAGGTCATCGTCAGCAAGGGCGGCGACAGCGCTTCCCTCGGGGTATCCTACGCCATCGCCGCCCTGACCGAGCTGCCCGTGATGTTCTTTTTTTCAAAGCTCCTTCAGAAGATGAGCGCCGGGAAATGGCTGATCCTCAGCGGTTTTATGAACCTTTTAAAATGCGCCGGGACCCTGCTGGTCGCCGACGTGGCCGGGTACTACGGCGTGCAGTTCCTGCAGCTGCTGGCCTTCGCCGTCATCACCGTGGCCTCGGTCCACTATGTGGCCGGCCTCATGGCGCCCCAGGACTCCGTGAAGGGCCAGGCCTTCTTCGGCGTGTCGAGCACCGCGGGCACCATCGCCGCTTCCGCCCTGGGGGGCCGGCTGCTGGACATGAGCGGCGTGACCGCCCTTTTGATCGCGGCCGTCCTCTTCGCCGCCGTCTCGGCCGCGGTGATGGTGTGGGGCGTCAGAACATGCCGCGCCGCCTGACCGTCTTTGGGTCCTCACCTGTTCACGATCTTCGCGCCGAAGGGGGTCAATGAGAGCTTGGCGATCTTGAAGAACTGCTTCCCGAAGGGGATCCCCACGATGGTCAAGCACCACAGCAGCCCGAAAACAGCGTTCCCCAGCGCCATCCACAGCCCGCACACCACGAGCCAGATGATGTTGGCGATGGTGGACGGGGCGCCGCCGCCGTAGACCACGTCCTTTTTAAAGGGCCAGAAGGAAAGGCTGGCGAACTTGAAGCACTGCCTGCCGTAGGGGATCCCGATGATGGTGACGCACCACAGCAGCCCCGACAGCCACCAGCCAAGACCGCTCAGGAACCCGCCGAATATAAACCACAGGATATTGCCGATCAAACGCATGGATACCTCCCTTGCTTCACACCGGGGCGCGGCCTTTCACGGGGCCGCGTGACCCTGATACCGGACGCGTGGAGTATAGCCCATCCGCGAAAAATGGTCAACTGATCCCGCGGCCCGATGGCAAAAAACAAAAAAAATGATATAATGACAAAAAAGCGCCGGTCCCCCGGGGCCGGCCGCGAAAGCGCACAAGGAGAAGATACTATGAACGCCACCCTCGCCCTGATGCTCTTTTCCCTGGTCATCCTGCTGTACTGGGTGATCGCGGAACTGTTCACGTTCTTCTTCCGCCTGACGGGGCTGCAGGCGGAAAGGGCGCGTTTCCAGGTGCTGTCGCTCCTGACAGGCACGGGCTTCACCACCCGGGAGAGCGAGATCGTCATGAGTTCCCGGCGGCGCCGCCAGCTGGCCCGGGTGACCATGCTTTTCGGGTTCGTGTTCAACATCACCATCGTGTCCGCGTTCATCAACGTGTTCCTGTCCATGAAGGTGGTGGTGCTGGGGCACCAGATCGTGGGCTTTCTGATCCCGCTGTCCACCGTGGCCGTGATCCTGATCTTCATGCGCGTGCCGAAGGTCCACGCCTGGGGAGAGAACCTTTTAAGGCGGGTGGTGGACCGGGCTTTTGAACGGATCGAGACCTTCAACGCCGTGCTGCTGGTGGACAATATCGGCAACGGGTCCATCGCCCAGGTGACGCTGCGCCACATCCCGGAAGCCTATCAGGGCCGCACGCTGGCCGAGACGAAGCTGCGCGCGGAGACCGGCATCCTGGTGATGCTGGTGGAGCACCGGGGCGGCAGGACCACGGCAGCCCAGCCGGAAACGGTATTCGAGCCCGGTGACAAGCTGACGGTCTTCGGGGACTATAAAAAGATCTGCGAAGCTTTCCACGCCCAGGAGCATTTCGCGGACGACTGACGCCCGGCGGGCCGTATTCCCGCCATTGATTATTTTTCCGGGATATGGTATCTTCATCAGTGAACGAGGCACTCAAACACCGATATAACGGAGGTGCGTATCGATGAAAAAAACGCTGCTTGTGATCCTGGTGGTCTTTGCCTGCCTTCTGGCCGCCGACGCCCTGGCCGCGGACGTGAAGATCAATGAAGTCAATTTTCCCGACTGGCGCTTCAGGGACTATGTATCCGCGTTCGACACGAACGGGAACGGTGCCCTCAGCGAAGAGGAGAGGGAAGCCGTGAAGGAGATCGACGTGGACAAGACGTCCATCGAGAGCCTGGACGGCATCGGGTACTTCCAAAGTCTCAATAAGCTCTCCTGCAAGAACTGCGCCCTGACCAAGCTGGACCTGAGGCAGAACAAGGTCCTCCGGGAGGTGTACTGCTACGGCAATAAGCTGACAGCGCTGGACATCAGTACCTGCAAAGCGCTTGAGATCCTGTGGTGCAACGAGAACAAGCTCGGCACGCTCAACGTGAGCAGGAATCCCAGCCTGAAGGAGCTGGTGTGCAGCGGCAACGGGCTGACCAAGCTGGACCTGAGCGACAACCCGCGCCTGGAGCGCCTGAGCTGCTGGCGCAACGACCTCACCGCCCTGAATGTGAGTGCCAACACGGCCCTGAGGGATCTGGACTGCGGCTCCAACCGCCTCACCGCCCTGGACCTGAGCAAAAATACCACGCTCAAGGACCTTAACTGCTCCTGCAATCAGATCACCAAGCTCAGCCTGAGCAAAAATACCGCGCTCACCTCCCTCAATTGCGAAAAGAACAAGCTGAGCAAGCTCGTCCTGACCGCGAACACGAAGCTCGACAGCCTCACCTGCGACAACAACAAGCTGACTTCGCTCGACCTGAGCAAAAACACCAAACTGACCTACCTGTACTGCGCCGGGAACAAGCTGACCGCGCTCGACCTGAGCAAAAACACCCTGCTGGGCCGGCTCAAGTGCGACGGCAACCGCCTGACGAAGCTGGACCTTAAAAAGAACACCAGACTGACCTACCTGTACTGCGACTACAACGAGCTGACCAGCCTGGATCTGAGCAAAAACAATAAACTGGACTACGTGTCCTGCTGGGCGAACGCCCGCAGCGTCAAGGCCGTGGGCGGGCGGTTCGACCTGAGCACCCTCCCCGGCTTCAATGTCAAGAAGGCCTCCGACTGGACGAACGGCACCGTGAAGGGGAACATCCTCACCGTGACCGGCAGCCCCGTCACCTACGTTTACAGCGCCGGGCAGGGCAAAAAGATCACCTTCACCCTGAACGTGAAGATCGTGAAGGCCGCCCTTGGCAGCGTGACCCTCGGCAAGACCAAGATGGCCTACACCGGGGAGGCCCTGACGCCGCCGGTGACCGTGAAAGCGAAGCTGAACGGCACGAATGTGACCCTCAAAGAGGATGTGGACTATACCGTCACGTATAAAAACAACGTGAAGGCCGGCAAGGCCACCGTGACCGTCAAGGGCAAGGGCAGTTTCAAGGGCACGATCACCAAGACCTTCACCATCACGCCCGTCAAGATCCTCAAGGTGACCCTGGACAAAACGTCCTTTGCTTATACCGGGTCGGCCTGCGAACCCGTCCCCACCGTGACCACGAAGGTGAACGGCAGGCTGGTGACCCTCAAAAAGGGCACGGACTACACGGTAAAATACGAGAACAACGTGGAAACAGGCACCGCCGCGGTCATCGTCACCGGCCGGGGGAACTACACCGGCACGATCACCAAAGCTTTCACCATCGAGTAAGGACAGTCGATATGAGACCGGTCATCGGCGTCATGCCCCTGTGGGATGACAAAAAAGAGAGCGTATGGATGCTGCCGGGATACCTGGACGGCGTCACGGAGGCCGGCGGGCTCCCCGTCATCTTCCCGCTCACCGAAAACGAGACGGACCTGAAGCAGCTGATCGGCATGTGTCACGGTTTCCTGTTCACGGGAGGGCAGGACGTGTCCCCGGACCTGTACGGCGAAAAGCCGCTTCAAGGGCTCCTGGACACCTGCGAAAAACGGGACGCGATGGATCTGATCGTCCTCCGGGAGGCCCTGAAAATGAACAGGCCGGTGCTGGGGATCTGCCGGGGACTGCAGTTCATCAACGTATCTTTGGGCGGGACACTGTACCAGGACCTGCCCACCCAGCACCCCTCCCGGGTGACCCACCGCCAAAAAGCGCCCTACCATCTGCCCGCCCATCCGGTGGAACTGGTGAGCGCCTCCCCTCTGCGCCGCTGCCTGGAAGCGGATGAGATCCGCGTCAACAGCTGCCATCATCAGGCGGTGAAAGCCCTCGCTCCCGGCCTCATGCCCATGGCCGTCTCCCCGGACGGGCTCACGGAAGCGCTGTACGCTCCCGAAAAGGCCTTTCTGTGGGCGGTGCAGTGGCATCCCGAGTTTTCCCACCGGACGGACGAGTCCAGCCGCAGGATCTTCCGGGCTTTCGTGGAAGCGGCGGAAAATACGGATATCTGACCCCGGCTGTATGAGCCGGAAAATAATCGCCTTCAGGCCATGGCCTGAAGGCGGCTTTTTGTGTCGGTCCCGGCGGCGGTCACTTCCCGCCAAAGAGCCTCAAAAGTTCCTCCGGCTCGGAAACGCCGAAGGCCCAGACGGTGAGCTGCTCCTGCGTATAGACATTGTCGTCGTCCTCTTCCTGCCCGCGCAGCGGGAGCCGCTTCCAACGCACCGGCTCCTCCAGCGTCCTGCGCATCAGCAGGCCGTCGGGATACTCCGGATCGGAAGCGCGGATCAGGATCGCCTCATCCATGCCCGGGACACGGACCTGTTCGGCGGTCTCCCCCTCGCGCAGAGCGATCGCTTCATCCGCAGCCGACGGGACACACAGCCGGGACAGGACGGACCAGCTGCTTCCATCCTCCAGGGTGAGGGTAAGGGAATAGCCCGAGATCACGGCGTCCTCATCGCCGATGAGATACCGCTCATACCGGATGGGCCCCTTACGCCCGCTGCCGAGCGCGTTATATTTCCCGAAGGCTCTGCAGTCCATCTCCGTCTCCGCGGAGAAAAACGCTTCCTCCCCCTCCGGCAGCCACACGGGCAGGGTGAGGTCCCGGGCGCCGGCCATGGCGTCACTCAATCCCTCCGCGGAAGCGAAGACCTTCCGCTTCGCGTGAAGATCACCGATCAGGTACCCGCCCCGCTCGTCCTCGACCCACGCGTACACGGTCTCATCATCCGGCAGGCCCAACATAAAGAAGCGAAGATCTTCCTGCGCCTTATCCTGCCCGTTTTGCCCCGCTTCAGCGGCCGCGGTCGGGGCGGGCTCCGCCGTCCACGTGACCTCGGCTCTCCAGTTCACCACGCGGTACAGGGTGACCGCCGCGTAAGCGGCGGCTGAGAACACGATCAGGGCGGCGGCCGCGATGACGAGCGTAAGGGGCATTCTCTTTTTCATGATCTTATCCTCCTGTTCACGGGACGGGAGGGCGGCGACGGAGAGCCGGACGCGCTCCGTGAATTCCGGCGAGGGGCTCTCATACATGTTTTCAAGATCGCTCCGTGAATATACCATCATGTATCCTCCTCTCCCAGGGCGAGTTGCAGTTTCTTTCTGGCCCTTTTCAAACGTGACTTCAGGGCGAATTCCGTGATGCCGGCGATATCGGCCGCCTCCCGCGTGCTGTGCCCCTCCATGTAAACGAGCAGAAAAGGGATCCTGAGCTTTTCCGGGAGCCGGTCCACAGCCTCTCTCAATTCCATGAGCCTTGACGGGGGCTCCGCCCTGTCCGGGATGACATCCGAGGGGACTACGCGCCGCCGGGCGCGCTGGATATCCCGGCACTGATTGATGACGATCCTGGTGAGATAGGCCTTCCCGGTCCCGGGCCGGATGGTCCCCAGACGCTCCCAGGCCTTGAGGACCGCCTGCTGCACCGCGTCCTGCGCATCCGCCGGATGGCGCAGGATGCCCTGAGCGATCCGGTACAGTCCCGGCAGCTCATCCATGACCATCTTCTCGAACGCGTTCCTGTCCATCGGGGACCTCCCTGTGAAGATCTTCACTTATTATACGTTCAGGAGCGGCCAAAAGAGTCATGGCCCCCGAATTTTCCCGATTGACAGTCCGGGCCCGGCGCAATACAATTTGGTCGGAACAGACCCGCGAATATGTTATCAGGCAGGTGGAGCCCGATGGAAAACCGCATAGGCGTCTACTACGGTTATTTCGTGGACACGGAAGAGCTCCTGTGGGAGGACTACGCCCGCCGGGCGAAAGAAGCCGGGGCGGGATGCATCGAGATGTCCGCCCTGACGGTCTCAGCCCTGCCGGTGGAGCGCCAGAGGAGCCTCGCCGCGCTGGTCCGGGACCTGGATATGGAGCTGACCTTCGCGGACGCTCTGCCGCTGGGATGCGACTTCTGCTCGGAGGACCCCAGGGAGCGGGAAAACGCGTCGGAGCATCTTCTTTCCCACCTCGGCCTGGCCGAAAGGATGGGCGTGAAAAAGATCGGCGGCATCCTTGAGACCCGCGGAAAGATCTTCCCCGCCGGCATCGCATTTTCCCGGGAGGAAAAGCTCAAGTACGCCGCGGAGCCCCTGCGGCGCGTAGGTGATCGGGCGGCTGAAATGGGCATCACCCTGGGGATCGAAATGGTCAACCGCTTCGAGTGCCCCCTCCTCAACACGGCGGAGGAGGGCCTCCGGTTCATCGACACCGTGGGCAGCGAGGGCGTGCGGCTCCACCTGGACACCTTCCATATGAACATCGAGGAGGCCGATCCCGCCGAGGCCGTCCGCCGGGCGGGAAACAAGCTGTGCCACATCCACTTCGCCGAGAACGACCGGCAGCTGCCCGGGAACGGCCATATCGATCTTGAGGCCATCCTGCGGGCCCTTCATGAGATCGATTACCGCGGCACCATCGTGATCGAGGCCATGACCCGGCCCTACGGCAGCTTTTCCGACCGGCTCAATATCTGGCGGGATACCGTGAAAGAGAGCGTGGACAGGGACCTGAAAGTCTCAGTCGCGCACCTGAAGGACCTGATGGCCGCGATATGACGCGGCCGCGTGAACGGGAGGGATCTTATGACCATCGCCATCGGGAACGACCATGTGGGATATCAGCTCAAGCAGATCATCATCCCGCTGCTGGAGAGCAAAGGGTACACCGTGAAGGACTTCGGCTGCTTCACCGGTGACGAGATCCGGCAGTACCCCATCTACGCCGACCGGGTGGCCCGGGCGGTGGCCGGAGGGGCGTGCGAAAAGGGCATCCTGATCTGCGGGACCGGCGCGGGCATGGAGATCGCCGCGAACAAGATCAAAGGCATCCGGGCCGTGTGCTGCTCGGAGCCCTACACCGCGAAGATGGCCACGGAGCACAACAACGCCAACATCCTGTGCTTCGGTGCCCGGGTGGTGGGGAGCGAGATGGCGAAGATGATCGTGGAGGCTTATCTGGACGCGCATTACGAGGAACGGCACCAGGTGAGGATCGACATGATCACGGAGAGGGAGGAAAATAACGCACTGCACAAGATGATCCCGGACGACGAGTGAGCTCCGGGGCCGCGTCGGCAGGCCAAAAAAACATCCGGACCGTGTTTAAAGATCCGGATGTTTTGAATGCGGCGCGCCTGCCAGGCCGGGTCTGTCAGTCCGGCTCTTCCGCCGCCGGCGGCAGGATCGTGAATGTCTTCGTGATGCTGCCGGTGACGTTCCCCTTCCCGGTGATGACGGCCCGGCCGGTGCCC
>JAEEGL010843332.1_pt1 | contig 11077 bp, 4 predicted proteins | sample 9134231 | NCBI WGS metagenome assembly JAEEGL01 (sample SAMN16246548, study PRJNA631951) | gut metagenome | biome: gut microbiome; feature: rumen; material: fiber-attached | host: Bos | place: Iran: Karaj | collected 2018-10
GCCATCTTTTTGGTGAAGTTATCAATAACCTTCTCAAACTCTTTCGCAACCCTCTCCTTACGGATCTGTACAAGCTGTTCTGCCTCGATCTCTTCGATCTTCTTGAGCGACTCCGAAGTGGAGTTCTGGCGGTAGATGTTCTCCGAAGCGTAACTGTTAACCTCGGCGATCTTTACCTCGTAGTTGACGTAGCTTGTAAGCAGGTTGTAAAGGATGCGGTTCGCATCACCTTCCACGAAGAAGTCTTCCGTGTAGACCTTTGTTCCTACTTCTATGTCGAAGGGGAAGATTTTCTTCTTCGTGATCTCGATCCTCGACGTGTTATAGAAGTGGTTGTAGATCAGGTTGATCTGCGAATGTTCCTTGCCCATGATGGTTCCCACAAGAAGTTCATGGATCTTTTCATAGCCGGAGTAGAACTCTTCACGAGGAAGTGAAAGGACAACTCCCTGCGCGCTCTGCCGCAGCTTTCTTCCGATCAGTATCTTGTCAGCATCCGAATCCTGTTCGACGTACTGATTGACCGTAAAATTGATGTTGCCGCAGAATCCGAAATCGCTTCCGATGTAGATATTGAGCGGCGGTTTTGTTTCGTCTATGCTCCACAGCTTTTTGTCAAGCTGGAAGTTTCGATTGTTAGCGATCAGGTCGATGATATCCGATGCTTCTCTTTCGAGCTTGAGGTACTTCTCGGCTTTCTTTCGTGCCTTATCGACACGGATGAGGGCGTGGAAGTTCATGACCTTCACTATCGGTTTAATCCTCATAAAAACCCCCTATTATCCGAGATCAACAAGTCCGTCAAACATGTGCTGCATTTCTTCGGGCGGGATGGGTGAGAACTTGTACTGACGAAGCTTGTTACGGATAGCCTTGCCGTTACGCATGCTCTTTAAGAGCTCGGGGCTCATCTCGTCCTCGTTTGCAAGCTCGTAGACGTCACACTTCTCGAGATATGCAAGAAGCTCACGTCTTACAACCGCACCTACTGCCTTCATCTCTCTGGTCTGAACGGCACCGCCGAGACGGGATACCGAAAGACCGTACTCGATAGCGGGCTTGTTACCCTTCTCAAAGTTCTTGGTCGAGAGCACGATCTGACCGTCCGTAATGGAGATGATATTTGATGAAATGTAGTCCGTGATATCACCGCCCTTTGTCTCGCAGATAGGAAGGATGGTAACCGAACCTCCGTCCTTATGCTGACATCCTCTCTCGAGAAGACGGGCATGTGTATAGAAAATATCCGAAGGATATGCGTCACGTCCGGGAACGGTTCCTGTAAGAAGACCGATCTCACGGCAAACATCCGCATGACGCTTAAGGTCATCGATACAAACAAGTACGTCCTTGCCCTCGAGCATGTACTTCTCTGCTACTGCAAGACCCATGAAAGGAGTGGTCTTGATAACGGGAGGGAACTCATCGTTGAACGCACTGATGATGATCGTGTACTCCATCGCGCCGCGCTTTAAGAGCTCATAGAATACGTTCTTGATCTCTTTCTTGGTCTTACCGATAGCGATGTAGATACAGATCATGTCGCGACCCTTCTGATTAACGATCGCATCGAGACAGAGCTGAGTCTTGCCCGTACGCTTATCACCGATGATGAGCTGACGCTGACCCTTACCAACGGGGTAGATCATGTCGATACCCGTAACACCGGTCTGCATGGGACGCTTAACGTTTCCTCTGTCCATGATGGGGATGGGAGGAGTCTCGATGGCAAGCTCGATAGTGTTGTCAAACTTCTGATCGTTCATACGATCAACACCGAACATATCTACGATATGTCCGATTGAATCGGGTGAGAAAACTCCCTTAAACTCAACACCGGTTGCGTGAACGGCGTCACCGACGTAGATCTCCTCAGTCTTACGGATGAGCGCTACGTAGATACGGTTACGTCCGATCGTGCTGACATAGCCCTCTGCCTTTCCGTCGATGACGATTTTTTCGAAGTATGCGGCTCCGTCAAGACCCTCAACCTCGATGATGTAGTTCTTGATACCCGCAACGCGGCCTACTTCGTGGATGTTCTTTCTGTCCACGATCTCACGGCACTTACGATCCACGAGTTCCTCAACATGCTTGCTCATAAAAAGTATTACCCCCATTTATAATCTGTTACAATTTACTGTTACCAATCTGTCGGTCGATACTCAACCGAGTTCCGACCTGTGAATGCCGAAGTCATAGAGCTGCCTTCCGGCAATGATCTGGATGCCTTCGCAAAGACCCTGATCGTAGACTGTCTTTACGAGAGGTGAGATATCCGAGAAGTCATCATCCTTTTCGGCGGTACGAACAACGACCGTAGGATCAAGCCTGTCCTTACGACATGCGAGCCAGTAGACAAAGCGGTCCGTGGTATCGAACTCACCCTTCTCCTGCACGTATGCCTCGAGGAGCTTTTTTCCGTCCTCATCAAGAGAATCATTGAGAGCCTCGTACTGCTCAGCGCTCTCAAATGCGAGCAGCCTGTAGCAGAGATCTCCGGAAAGAGTGTTGCAGAGGTCGTCGATCACTTCATACTCATGCTTAGTGTCGGGCACTTTGTACGAAGCAAGGAAATCCTTCACAAGTCCGCGTCTGTCAAAGGAGAAATGCTCACGCATGTCACGGTAATCTCTCTTAAGGTCGGGGCTGCAGTATCCCGTCGTCCTTGTGAAGAACATCTGACCCGTGGGTACGGTGCGAAGCTCTTCGCTCTCCTCAAGCTCTCTGAGTCTCTTCTCAAGAGTGTCCACACGGTTCTGAACCGCCTCGAGTCTCGCCTGTTTCTCTTCGATCAGATCATCATAGATCATGATCCTGTCACTGACGTTTGATTTTAAGTTTTTCTCGGCTTCCCTCGAGTACATCGACATGATCATAAAGACCACGGCGATGGCAATCACAAGAAGCGCGATAACAAGAACAATCTCGCTCATTATCCCTAATCCCTTCAATGCTTATCAACAAGATAATTCGGTTCACAAACGGCACAACCAACCGAAGCCCTTCGGAGCTATGCCTGTTAAGGGCATCAGATAGCGTAAGGATTGAAGTAAAGCAGAAGGAAGATCAGTGCAAAAAGTACCAAGAGAAGCACTGTCATTACCACTGCGATGATCATAACGGAATGAACAATGTCATTCTTTGTCTCGGGGTTACGTCCTACTGCTTCTGCAACCTTTGACCCGAGGATTCCAAGCCCAATACCGACACCCAGAAAAGCAAGTCCGAGCATCATTCCGATAGCGCTCATTGTTGACGAAAGTATTGTTTCCATAAGTAAATCTCTCCTGTTTTATTCTTTAATATTTGGATCGTATCTCAAACCTAGTTATCAATACGAATAAAGCTTATTGATCAGTAGTTCGCTCTTGAGATCGTATGATACCGAACCGTACTTTACATCAACGATTCTTACCAAAAGATCCTCATTGTTCTTATCGTAGTCAAATACGATCGTCTCTCCGAGCTGCGTAGCGGACAGCATATCAACTTTCCACTTTGCAGCACCTGCCGTTTCGGGTGCAGGTGCTGCTGCTCCCGGAAGTGTAAGCGGTGTGTTCGTACCGCTCTTTACAACTTCCACATATGCTTCGTCGATCAAAGGATCGAGTTCGATCGTAAACTTGACCTGAATTCCGCCTCCCGTTGCCAGGCCTGTGGGAGTAATGCTCTTAAGTGTCAGGTTGTTATAGAGCTGAGGAGTACGTACTACTACGTACTGATCCCATTCAGGTTCGGAAGATTCACTGAGCTTACTGTAATCAAGGAAACCGAGTGCAACAATATAAGTCTGATTGGGAGCTATCTTTTCAAGTCCGTTGGTCTTATGAATTCCTCCGTCGTAGGTAATCGCATTTATCAAAGCACGGTCAACTGGGAATACCGACCTATTATAGTTTGTCTCATCGGGCTTTCCGTCTTTATCGGCGGGAATAACCGAGATGTAAATCTGTCCGTATGAAAGCTCGGGATCGTCAACACCGTAATCGATCGAGATCCTGTTGGAAAATGCGGTTGCACCACGAAGTTTCAGGTACTTATAAAGTGTCTTTTCTCCCTGGACTGCACCGTTACCACCGGCTCCGCCGTCGCCACCGTTACCGCCCTGGCCACCGGCTCCACCCGAGCCACCGGTTCCACCGGTTCCGCCCGAGCCACCGGTTCCACCGGTTCCGCCGTTACCGCCCTGGCCACCCTGGCCGCCCTGGCCGCCGTTTCCTCCGGCACCGCCTGATCCGCCCGAGCCACCGTTACCGCCGTTACCACCGGTTCCGCCGATTCCGCCCTGGCCGCCAACGCCGCCCATTCCGCCGTCGCCGCCGTCACCACCGGTTCCGCCGATTCCGCCCGAACCACCGGTTCCACCGTTTCCACCGGCTCCACCGTTTCCACCGGCTCCTCCTGCTCCGCCGGATCCGCCGCGAACGGTGATGTTATATATAGGAGCTCTTTCTTCTTCTGTTTTTTCGGAGTTCTCGAGTTCTCTGTAATCCGACTCGTTGTACATACTGGATGTACCCATGATGCTGGCCGTATTAACACGTCTCTCGCCGAGTGTCAGGATTTCTTTGGCAATATCAAACTCGTACTCTCCGATTAGTATCTTCGAAGGAGTTGTGGTCTTAACACTGACATCATCATTGAACAGAAGCGCATTTCCTGCTGTGTCAAGGTAGACAAAAAGGAACTTGGTCGTATCAATGATCTTGTCTTCCGTTGCAATGGAAGGTCCTACCAGCAGATACTTTCTGTCGCCGAGCTTGTAGAAGCCGGGAGTCGAAAAATCAGTAATATCGGTAACCCCCTCGAGGGTTTTTACACCCTCATCCTTGGTTACTTCGTAGCCTCCGCCGAAAGTTCTTACAGATCCCGAATCACCCTCGTAGGTGATGACCGATTCTCCGAGGTTATAGCTGTTCCCCTCCGGAGTGGTAAGGTAGTATTTGCCGTCCCACTTCTTCTCAATAACAGATTCTTCTGTCACCCGGATCGCATTGTTCTGTGCATCGTAGACCACGGTTGAAGAATTGATCACATAGGGATCGTTTTTCTTATTCATCGCAAGTGTCATCATCACGACAACAATTGCTCCGATCGCTACGATAGCCACCGCAAACGCGTAGAAGGAGAACATGCTTTTCTTGTCGAGCTTTCTCATGATAATCTCTTCCTTTCCCCGTCAGGCAATTGTATATGTAACCATTGCATCATCGTATCGCGTTCCGCCATTTCCGTCACCCACTTTGATACGGATCGCTATCGTGTACGTTCCGGATTCGTTAAAGATGCCTTTGTCAAGCTTCGTAAATCTATATATCGTATCTCCTGTTTGAGATGTAATGACATCACACATGTCTGTATTTTCGACAAACGGATTGATGAACTCATCAAAACGCCTTGTCACGTTGCTCGGAGATGTCATATCGATACGCATTGCCTCTCCTCTTCCGGCTCTCGACATGTTAATGAAATCGATGTACGCATCACCCGCTACAGCACCTCTTATAACTTCAATAAATCCGTGTGAGAATCCGTCCGCAGGTGTCGATTTTTCCGATGCTTCCTTAACAGCGTAATGACCGGCGTTAACATCCGTAGTGACCGTAGCCGGAGTATTGAAGTTGGCCTTGTAGTAATCTATTTCGTGAAGATCTGCGTTCGGCTTACTCTTCAGGTCTTCAACAGCGAATACCTTAAGTACAACCTCCTGCTCGTTTGTCAGACCATCGATCACTATCTGCTGGGCATATCTGGTATTCAAAACTCCACTGTAGTAGTAATTCCCTTCATTAGTACAAGGTGTCAAATTCTGGCCTTCACGCTTGAAGGCACGGATCATGTAGTTATCGTTTACTATAACACCATCAGCATCAACAATACTTACTCGGAAAGTAACCTTACCTTCTCCCGAATAAGCCCTTATGTTGTAGAACGGTGAAGCAAGATCTTTCAGTTTGTCAAAACTTGCATAAACCCCCTTGGAAGAATCTCCTCTCTCGATTCCGATCGAATGATCGGCAAGCCAGTTAGCATATCTGGTTTTATAACCATCACTGTGACGGGTGTAGTCACTTGCGTCATATCCCGAGTCTCCCAGAATTGAGAAATTCGAAAGATCCGTCGTTCTGATCGGTATTATCCTGAGCTTAAAATTGTTCACATAGCCTATCTGATCCGTTTTGTCAAAATTCATGTATACATTCTTGCCATCGGATCTTCCTACAAGGGTTCCGTTAGGAGAAACATCAAGTGACACATTACGGCTTGATGTCTCGGTCATATACTGCATGATCTCCCTGTGGTCGAGGACAAGATCATCACCTCTGTAGAGGGCAAAGATGTACTGCTCTCCGGGTCTGAGACTCGGGCTTCCCTGTGAAAGGCTGAACGATACATTAACCTTCTTGTTGTTGTAGCCTGTTGAACTGTAGGTTACTGTAGGTTTATGTACCTGAGTATCAATATTCACAGTAGTGGTTGTACTGAACGTATAGTAAATTCGTGATGGCGTATTTCCGGGATACAACGCATCTCTTAAGTAAACTCGGTAAGAAGTAGCATTACCCTCACTGTCGTACTCAAGATCTTTGTTGAAATCCGTTTCACTCGCATAATATACAAGCTGTATTGCATAAGATGTGTTCGGTTCCAGATCTCGAATAACCTCCGAGTATGTTCCGTCACCTTTCGCACTGGAACCGGCTTCGTCTTTAGTAAGACTTACCGCGATTCTCTTAATCTTACGGGTGGGATATCCGTCTGTTTCATCAATAACAGGCGTATGGTTTCCCGAATTATCATAATAAAGCAGCATATATACCCTACCGTAAGGACTTACATCCCCGTCCTCGCGACCATACATGGACTGAGCACCCTGAACACCGGTAATGGTGAATTCAACGGTTGCCTGATCCTGTCCGGGTGAAATGCTATAACCTGTCTTAGTGTGAAGATTTACCATAGGTACTACATCACCGATGGTGAAGTACTCTGTTGTAGTATCGGAGATTTCGCCCTTGGCTCCCCGATATTCATCTACTACCGAGACAGTGAAATTCAACTGGCTCTTTGTAATCCTTGCATCATACATACCGCCGAGTCTTGCTCTGGCATTTGCCGTCGACTCGTACTGGAATCCGCTTGTGCCCTTCCAGTTATTGAATACAACAGCAACCATACCGGGCTTATCGGAAAGCGTGCCTGCTATATCTGCATTCTGAGCACCGGCACCCTGGTTCAAGGTCATCTTAAAAAGTGAACCCTCTGCAATGATATCGTTCGGGTTGAGATTCTTGTTCTCAAATTCAGAACCACCTGATTCATTCATGGGAAGGATGTACTGTCCTTCGTTGTTCTCTCCGGCCTCGCGGATGCAGACAAACCTCTCCGTAGTGTACGGCAAGAATTGCTGCTGGAATCCCTCATGTCCGGTATCGTAGTATATGGTGAGTGTTGCTCCTATTGACTCCGTCCCGTTTCTGACAGAAGCAAGGTCTGAGTACTGGACATAGGCCACCATTTCTGTTCCTGATACAGACGAAATAGAGAGTCTGACATCGGTAGATCCCTTAGCCGTGGTAAACTTACCAACAACTGCTGCTACACTCTTTGCCTGAGCTTTCGTAGCAAAATGTATGTCAAACTGAGCTCTCGAAGCACCGTCATCTCTTGTTATATTGAATGTTGCCGACGGGGCATTGTTCGTCGACGTAAAGAGTCTAGTGAATGCAGTGATCGTCTTACCTCTGTTATAGGAAGAAATATAGCGATTCTCAACAAATCTTACCGAAACCTGGTTATTCTTCTGGAGGCCATCTACACGAACCTGTGCATCATGATTCTTTTGAACAGAACATGTAGATACCGATCCCCAATCATTTGCCACCGTTCCGCCATTTACCTCTTGCGTCTTTATATCCGTACCCGCAGTCTTTTCCATGTTGACATTTGCAAAAATGATGCCGGCATCCTTCGACTGGACATAGTAACCGTACGTAAGATAACTATCGCCACTGTCAGCAGGATAGAAATAGTACGTAGGCTCCTCATAAGGAGCAGCATAGGATGTGGGTGCTTTAAGGATGCAGGCCTTATCCTCTCCGAGTACCTCAGGATACATTCTGTCAACAGCATCTGTCATCTGATCAGAGTCAACATGAAGACGGAAAGTGAATTCATAATCTCTTCCACGGAAGAATTTTCCATTTTCATAAGTAGCATTAAAGTCCGCATCTACCGCAAATTCGGCTCCGTGGTAAGCCGTGGTTCTTGCATTAAGGTTGCTTATGCAAGAGGCTTTATCACCTGACAGGTCGCTGAAAAGGAACACAGCTCTGGGGTTCTTATCGATCAAACTGCCGTTGTTTTGCGGGTTTTTCAGATCTAAAGAGATCTTTGCCATATAATGATTATCAGTATATGGGTAAAAATACTCAATATCGTCTGCGTCGGCATGTCCTTCATTCGAAACCTTTGTATTCGGCTGACCGTCAGTCGGATTAGACGATTTAAGATGATCGCTGATGCGTTTCATTGTTCCGGCATAGTATTCAGCGTCATATACATAGAACTCGATCCTGTCAAACAGCTTGAGGTTCGAAGTTCCAAGTCCGTTCGGCTCAACAGCATACCCAAAGACAGTTTCCGGCCTGTAATCTGCAAGTGTGGTTACCAGAGGAGTCCCGGCAACAGCTGTGGTATTAACCCAATCCGTATAATTATCTTTCGTGATAGGCGTAACAAGCAGAGACAACGACCTTGTATCAGGATATGTCTTTCCTATCTCTGTTTTCTTATCCGGGTCGTCTGTCAGTCTGACAGGTATAACATTTTTATGTGAGGTGTAGTCGTACGCCTCGGTGATCTTAACTCTGTACCATCCGCCGAATGTTGTGATGTTAGGATTTCCGGGGAAATCATCAAGTGAAAGATACCCGTTAGTTGTATCGGGAACCGCATAATTCGAAGACGAAGAACCTGAGGTGTCCACCTTAAGAGGAACATCCGCCTCGGCTACTTTTGTTGTTCCTTCCGCATCCCAAAGTTCTACATGTGCCTTGCCTTGAACCCATCCTTCATCTTCATCCCACTTATTTTTGCCGTAGGACTGTTCTACCGAGTACTGAGAATCAGACTGCTGGTTTAATGCGAGATCGGTGTCTTTCTTAAGAGAGAATGTAAAGTATACAGGGCTGACGCCATTAGTACCGGGCTGCGTGCTTCCTGCTGTGGTAACGTACTTAGGAGTTTTAACCGTAACGGTACCGATTGCGATCCTCTTATACACATTATCACCAGTCAGATCAACCATTCCGAAAGCAGTAAATCTGTAGATGGTCGACGACTTAAGGTTGCTGATGATCACATTAGAGATCGGTACAACCTTTACTCCGTTACTGTCTGTGGTGATATTGTTCTTAAATGTATCGTACCCGTAGGTCACAGCACCGCTGTCAGAAAGGTTGGCGGTGTACTCGATAGTGATCGGGCTGTTTTCCTGAAGTCTGGCCGTGCCGGGGATATGTACCTTAAACTGAGCCTCCGAACCGCCCGCAACACCGAGTGCATTGGGTTTAAGGGAGACTGCCTTGTTATCAAGAGTAAACCAAGTGTACTGTGATACGCCGTTCATCGAGAAAGGATCGGGATAAACGATCTCGATCTCAAGATTCTTGTGATTATCATAGACCTCGGCGATCGCATGTACTGTGTACGTTTCCTGGGCATTCAGTCCGCCGCCTTCAAAGTCAAGATAGCAGTGAACGACATCATTATTGGGCGCATGAACACTCTTCACGAGCTCGTTCCTGTCGTTGTAAACATCATACCTGAAGCCTGTGATCGCATGATCAAGGTCAGTCACGGTGTTAACCGAGAAGTCAAAGCTCGAATTGAGGATGTTCTGGGTTACCATAACATTGTCGATCGTAGGGATCCTCTTGAGAGTCTTTACAGGGATCAGCTTGTAACGATCGGGGATCTGTGTTGATTTGGTCGAATTAAACTTCGAATCCGAAATCGCATTAACAGTGAAGTAGTAAAGTGTATCGGTTGAAAGTCCCGCTCCGTTTTTATTAATCTTCAAAAAGTCAGATGTTGTACGATCCTTATTTACAAAAGTGGTCGAGCCAAGATCCTGTGACACAGCTGTACTGCCGGTCTGGATCTCAGCGCCGTTGGCATCGGTAAGCACCCAATCCAAAGAAAATGTACGCGATACATTGGCAGCGTTCTCGTCCGCATCGGCATCACGATTGATAAGTTCCATCGTGATACTTGTAGTCTCTACACCGTACACATTCACACTCAGAGGGAAGTCGTCGGTAATGATCGTACGATCCTCAAGTTCAGTTTCAACCGGTTTTTGAAGATGATCATACTTGCCGACAATTCGAAGTCTGTAGGCAGTTGCAGGATTAAGGCCATCAATCGTGAGTTCCTGCACTTCTCCATTAGCACTCATATCATTAAAGTGAACTCTCTGCGCAACTTTTCCTGTAGACATCTCAATAAGATCTGCATAAAGATCCGTAACAGCGATTGTGGCATTCTGATCACCAATGCTGGGAACTACCTTAAAGTCCCCACTGATCTGCGAATAATCAATTGAAAACCTTGACCACCTGATCACAGGAACATCTTTAAGTACTTCATCGGGGTTGCTAACATCAGGTGCATTTCCATCCGCACCGTCTTTGCCGGCGATACCTTGTAATCCTGTTTGCCCGGCAGCCCCTGCAGCTCCTGCACCACCTGCGGAGCCGGCACTTCCGGCTGCACCCTGGCTACCCTGAGGGCCTGCCGAACCGGCTGCGCCCTGAGCTCCGTCAACACCTTCAGCGCCTTCTACGCCGTTAACACCGCTACGGCCCGAAGTACCTGCCTGACCGGCCTGTCCGTCATCGCCGTCGTAGCCCATAAGACCCGTACGTCCGCTCTCTCCACCGAGGCCGTCCGCACCGGCGTCACCGTCCGCACCGTTGGAGCCGTTGATTCCGTTAGGGCCGTCTTCACCGTTCTTGCCATCGATAACCTCAAAGTTGAACTCAGGTATGACGATCTTGAGTTCAGGAAC
>JAEEGL011277805.1_pt1 | contig 11077 bp, 8 predicted proteins | sample 9134231 | NCBI WGS metagenome assembly JAEEGL01 (sample SAMN16246548, study PRJNA631951) | gut metagenome | biome: gut microbiome; feature: rumen; material: fiber-attached | host: Bos | place: Iran: Karaj | collected 2018-10
AGCTCAAGACAGCGCTTGGGGGAATAGAGAAGCTTGAGTTCGATATTGGAACGCTTGAGTACATCTCATCAGCAGGACTCAGAGTTCTTCTTTCAGCCCAGAAGGTTATGAACAAGCAGGGCCAGATGGTTATCAGGGAAGTCAGCGAAGAGATCCAGGAGATCTTCGAGGTTACAGGATTCGTTGATATCCTTACAATCGAATGATCATGATGATTTAGAATTGCGGGAGTTTCGGAGAAACGAAGCAATCTGTATCATGATTGTGGGGTAGAATTTTCTTTTGACCCTTACATCAGAATAATTATGTGGATTACGGGACTGCCGCACTTTTGGTGCGGCAGTTTTATATTGTGGAAAAAAATAATTTTATATGAGAAATGTATTTTTTGTGGGGTAAAAATTGTATTTATCATGTCATCCTGCCTTCCCCATGCCGGGCGATTGTAGCAAATATCTGCCTGCTGTCAAGGGCTGCCCGGGCACAAGTGTTCAGCGTACTGTCCCTTGACAGCAGACAGCTATTTGCTTGGCAGCACTTACCCAGGGAAGGCAGATAGCAGGCTCATTCTGAGCTTTTTTCATTCTGAGCCTGCAATTTCAGGTCAAGACCTGATTGTGGTGTAAATTGATTCCTGATATAAGTGTTGTGGCTATGTCCGTACTAAATATCAGGATCTTATATCGGATTCAACTTTTTTTGAATTTTTCCTTATTCAGTTGTCAAGTGTTTTTTCGAGACAACTTTTTTTGGCGTTTTCTGAAAAAAGTTGTTGGAATTCCTCTGATGTACAGAAAGAACACCTGGATTTAGGCTTAACTAATGGTTGATGACTGTGATTATTCACAAAATAAACAGCCCTAATTTATGGATAATGCCAGTGATTCAAGGCATTAGAAATTTTTTGTGCAATTTTGAGGCATCTCTATTTAAAGATTTTTAATTTTGGATGAACGATTATTTTTGCTCCTATCTTTTTTGGAAAAAATCAAAAAATAGATGATTAGATCTTATAAGTTATATGATCAGTCACAGATGACTCGAAAGCGTAGAGCAAGGGATTTTTGACAGGGACACGTTTCCGGAAAAATGGTACTAAATGCCACAAGCCAGGCTCTGCCCCGACAGAGATCATCCATCCTGCCTTCCCCGGTAAGTGCACAAAAGCAAAATAAAAATCCGATGTCAGGGGACAGTACGCTGAGCACTTGTGCTCGGGCAGCCCTTGACAGCGGATTTTATTTTGCTACAAACAATTAGTCCGGGAAAGGCAGGCTTCGCGACATTTGGCGATGATGCTCAAATAAAGTGAAAGAAAAGGATGAATGAAACAAAGTGGTTCACAGGCCGCGATATCTCTTTGTGAGATAGTAAGACAGTATGATGAGGCCTACGGTCTCTGTCGTGTGGTAGATTATGGAGGTCCATACTATTCCCACCTCGCGTCCCATAAGGTAGACGGTCTGCATCTGGAAGAGCGCAAAAGAAATAAGAAAGAGCGCCAGGATTATCAGGGAGGCAAGCTTTAAATACCGGTCATTCAAAAAGATCCCCGTCATCACAACGCCCAGAAGGATCGCCGCCAGGATCTCAAGGTATTTAAAGCCGTGGGTCATGTTGTAGAGCATCACAAAGGTGCCGTCGGTCATGCCGCTGCCCTCGGAGAGTGCATCCATAAGCATGCCGATGAAGCGCCTGTACATGATGGAGGTGAACAGATAGATGAGCTCCGCTCCTATAAAGATAACTGCCCACAGCTGGAGCAGTCTGTTGACGGAGGAGACTGAGAGGGATGCAATCTTGTTTTTTCCAAGGTATTCCTTCTGAAGATCTGCCATTCCCTGCTGGTCATCCACGGGAACCAGGGTCATGTAGTGATTGAGCTTTCTCCAGTTTGTATAGAAGATCACTGCGGTCACGCCGATCTGAACAAGTGATATCACGAGCTGGGCGTGCCAGAGCATTATATCCAGCATATCAGGACTTTGCACATTGGCTCTCTGAAGGACAAGCCTCATTACCCCTTCGCACAGTGCTGCGACGATCTTGGTCACAGCAACCAGAAGTATGGCGTTGGAGAGAATATGTTTTTTAATATTTATATACATTTTTTGCCTCTTTGGGATTTTGTTCGTATAAATTATAGAAATAGGATAACATATTATTAAAAAAGTTTAAATTTTCCTGTGAAACGCAGAAAAACAGTGGAAAGAATGGTATCCTTGAAATTGAGCCAAAAAGTGTGACAATTTATGAAAAAGAGAGGGGAAAAAATGAAAGAGAATCTATTTATCAAGATTACGGCAACACTTCTTACACTTTGCATTTTGCTTTCAAGCGTGACGGCTGTGCAGATCGTCAGAGTATATGCAAGTGAAGAAGAAAACTACACTGAGGAAGGAGATGGTGGTGGTGACTATCAGGAGCCTGAACCCGAGTACGATATGCAGTCGGAATCGGAACCTGAATCTGAACCTGAACCTGCACCTGAGCCTGAACAGCCCGATCCCTTTGATTATGAGCTTGTATGCTATACACCCGAGATCGGATTCGGAACTGTTTATGCCGGAGATATCGTTCAGGCCAAGCAGTTTTCTGTTGTCAATGTTGGCACGACCACTTTTCCTATTACATATGAAGAGATAGACCAGTACACTGCGTTTGACTGTGGAAGGATAACTGAGAATCAGTATCTCAATCCCAATGAATCTGCAGTATTCTCGGTCTCACCAAGAGAAGGTCTTAAGCCCGGAAAATATACCGCAACCTATACATTCTTTTCTGCGAATGATATCAGACGTCACCACACAGCAAGAGTCGATGTATCGGTAACAGTCAAGGATGCTGCGCCTTATGTAACAAGTGTTGAGGTTGTTCCCGGTGCTGCAACCATTCCTACGGGAAAGAGCTATCAGTTCCAGGCCATAGTTACCGGCGGAAACGGATTCAGCGACAAGGTTACCTGGTCGATTGCAGGAAACCAGTCTACCGGAACTGTGATAGATGCAAACGGAAAGCTTACTGTAGCATCTAATGAGCTGGCAACTTCCTTTGCTGTAATAGCAACATCGAGGCAGGATACTTCTTTTGCTGACATGTCTGTTGTGACCGTGACCAGTGTCGATCACATTGTCAGTGTCAAGGCTGACCCGACGGATGGCGGTGCGGTAGCAGGAGGCGGCGCTGTCAAGGACGGCGGTGCAATGAACATATCTGCTTCACCCAATAACAATTTTGAATTCAAAGGCTGGTATGAAGGCGGAAACCTTGTATCAAACAGCAGCTCTTTTACAGTAAACAATGTAAGTGAGGACAGGAATTTCGTAGCAAAGTTTGAGAGAAAGACCTGCTACGTCAAGACAAGTGTAAATGACGGCGATGCCGGTTCCGTAACAAAGAGTGCCACGGTTTCTTACGGCGGCAAGATGACAATTACCGCAAAGGCCAATTCCGGCTACAAGTTTGAGGGATTTGCTGAGAATAAGAAGACTATTTCAACAGCTTCTTCTCTTGAACTCAACAACATTACGGAAGACAGACACATCACAGCTGTATTCAGCAGGGATACCTGCAGAGTGGACGTATCTGTCAGTCCTCAGGATACAGGTAAGTATGAGGGCGCCGGAAAGTACAACAAGGGATCAAAGGTAGAACTCAGAGCCAAGGCATACGACGGATATGAGTTTGCCGGATGGTCCATCAACGGACAGATAGTATCCAAGGACGCAAAGTACACGATTGAAAAGATCAAGAACGACGTAAACGTGGTTGCCAACTTCATCAAGAAGAATGCAACAACCTATAAGCTTGTGTCAGGAATCGCAACATCAGGAGGAAGCATTGTACCCAGCGGCGACTATGTTGTTCAGGAGGGCGGAAGCGTCACCTACAACATCGTTCCCCAGGCTGACTATAAGATCACATCGGTTATCATCGATGGCAAGAACATCGGAGCGGTTTCCAGCTACACCTTCAACAATGTAAAGGGTGGTCACACTATCACCGCTGCATTTGAGAAGAAGCCTCAGGCAGCTCCTGCAAGCAGTTCATCCTCAGGTAAGAGCAGTTCACAGAACGCATCCAAGTCTGTCACAAAGAAGGAGACAGCGCCCAAGAAGACTGAGTACAATAAGTCTACAGCAGAAGAAGGCGCACTTCCTGAGCAGAACGTGGTCGATGTCAAGACCCCGGAAGGCGAGGATGAATTTGACGAAGAGGAGTACGGAGAAGATATCTACACAGAGGCTTCAGAGATCGTTGAAGAGCCTGTTCCGCAGTTTGCCGGAAGCGTAATGGCAAAGCACGACCTCGACGAGGCTACTCTAAGGGTTCTCATCAACGACGATGCGGTTCTTCCTATGCTGAGAGAGGCTTTTGAGGACGGAACCCTCAAGATCACAGTAAACAACAGCTATGCTGCAGATACTCAGGAGACAGCAGTAGAGCTCTATTACCAGAAGCCTACACTGATCAATTTTGAGGATGTGATCGCGGAGACACTCTCTTCCGAGGAGAAGTTCAATGTCCTTACGGGAACACCGATCGCCTTCAACATTGATATCACAGAGAACACTGATGAAGTCGACAAGGACACCAAAGAACTGATGCAGAAGAAGGTGGGATACAAGCCTGTATCATACTTTGACTTCAGGATCATGAAGACCAGTGCCGGAACCACAAGTGTCATTGACAAGACATCCGCAGAGCTTGAAGTGGTTGTACCTATTCCGGAGGAGTTCCAGAAGGACGGCAGAAAGTTCTTTGTAATTAGAAACCACAACGGCAAGGTCGATGTACTTGAAGATATCGGATCGGATCCCACAACTGTTACCTTTAGGACCGACAGATTCTCTGAGTATGCGATTGCTTATGAGGCAGTAAATATCAACAAACTCATTCTGAGAGTCATAATAATCATGACTGTAGCATTGATCCTGGCAGTGATCTGCTTCTTCAATCTAGTAAAATACAGAAGAAAAGCACGAATTGCCGCTAAAAGAAATAATGCTATGAGATAAATTATGGTATAATTATGTAAATGAGTGTTAACGGCGGATGATTCCGCTGATCATGATGGTAATCACATTTAGCAGAAAGGCAGGAACGGTATCATGAGTAAGATTTACAGTAAGGGGGAAGTTATCTTCCGCGAAGGTGACAATGGCGACAGCTTCTTTGAGGTACTTAAGGGCAAGGTTGGTGTGTACACCGGATATGGAACAGATGATGAGCAGAAACTCACAGAGATCACAGACGGACATATTGTCGGAGAGATGGCTCTCATTGATGCTTTCCCGAGAAGCGCTACAGTTGTTGCTCTTGAAGACAGTGAGCTGAACGAGGTTTCAGTTGACGAGGTCAAGGCATATTTCCAGGGATCACCTGACAAGATCAAGTTCATCTTCAGAGAACTTGGCGAGAGACTTAAGAGACTTACAGGAGAGTATGCTGATGCCTGCGAGACTGTAAGAGAACTCTATCCCAAGGATGAGCCCAGAAAGAGCAGCATCACAGACAAGATCAAGAAGTTTGTGGAGAATTACACTCTTATCAGCAAGGCTAAGCAGCCCAGTGCGGAGTACATCCGTGAGACAGTTACACCTGCTCACAAGGACGGATATGCCAAGAGCATTGACAAGTATCCAAAGGGAACAGTTATCTTCAGAGAGGGTGAGCCCGGAAGATGCATGTATGACATCCACTACGGAACAATCGGCATCTATACAGGCTATGGCACACCGGATGAGAAGTGCCTGACAACTCTTTATGCTGACAAGTTCTTCGGAGAGCTTGCGCTTTTGGGCGATGACGTCAGAACTGCTACAGCTGTTGTTCTGGAGGACGGAACAATTCTTGAAGCCATTTACATGGATGACTTTGAGGCGATATTCGCCAAGAATCCTGCCAAGATCGAGATGGTACTCGGACATCTTTCCTTCAGGATCAGGAGACTTACTTATGAGTATATCAATGCATGCAAGCTTATTTATGATGCAGCAGAGGCTGAACTTAAGGATTCTGTAACTGATGAACTCAAGAAGAAGGCACAGGATTATCAAGAGAATTACTATGGCTGATAGAATTTAACATTAGTGCCCGCTCAAAGAGAGCGGGCACAACTTTTATACACATCATCGGAGAGGGGGACACAATGCCGGATTCAACCAGACTGATACAGGAAAACATTATTCTCAACATGGCGGAAGGCGTTATGACCATCGGGTTTAACGGAGTGATCAATTTTGTCAATCCTGCCGCAGCGCAGATCTTAAATCTTCCGGAAGATGCCGTCGGTAAAAAGTTTGCAGCCTGCTTTTTTGATGACAACGACAATGATGCCTTCACCCAGACTGTTCTGGATGCTGTCTACGACAGGACCAAGGCCCATGAGGCAATTGTTGAGTACAAAAAAGAAGACAGAGTGCTGCAGCTTAGGGTGGTCACTTCCTTTTTGCAGGATAATGGCGAAAGAGTCGGTATAATTGTTGTGTTCAGCGATCTGAGCGAGCTCATGGATCTGAGGGATGCTGTAAAAAGCATGGAAAAGATAAGGGCTCTTAACTCCCAGCTGGAGATAAGGAATAAACTTCTGGGTGAGACCTTCGGAAGATTCCTCTCCGACGACATAGTTAAGCAGCTTCTGGATACTCCCGACGGACTGAGGCTCGGGGGCAAAAAGAAGTGCCTGACCATAATGATGAGTGACCTTCGCGGATTTACCGCCATGAGCGAGAAGATGGATCCGCAGGATCTTATCACCATGCTCAATCACTATCTGGGAGAGATGACAGAAGCCATCCAGGATATGAACGGAACCATTATAGAGTTTATGGGAGATGGTATATTTGCCATATTCGGAGCTCCGGAGGAATCCTCAACACATGCTGCTGACGCTGTTGCTGCGGCCCTGGATATGCAGAGCAGGATGGATGAAGTCAACAAATGGAATCTTGAGAGAGATTACCCCGTCCTTGAGATGGGTATCGGAATCAATACGGGAGATGTTATTGTTGGTAACATCGGTTCTGAGAAGAGGACCAAGTACGGCGTTGTGGGAAGCAATGTCAATCTCTGCGGAAGAGTTGAGAGCTATACGATAAACGGTCAGATCCTTATCTCTGAGGCCACAAAGAACATGATAAATAACGACATCTCCATAACCAAGGAGATCGTTGTGCATCCCAAGGGAGTTAAGGGCGACATGACACTCCTTCAGGTCATCGGAATCGGTGAGCCCTATAATCTTTTTGTCGATATAAAGAGCACTGCACCGGAGAAGCTTAAAAAGACCATCCCTGTTGTATTCTACAGGATCGAAGGAAAGCACGGTGAAAAGAAATCCTACTACGGAGGTATAACCGGTCTGGGAGCAGATATGGCAACGCTTGAGTCGGATGCACCGTTAAATGTGTACGACAACATCCAGATAGAGGCAGGAGGAGAACTGTACTGCAAGGTTGTGGAGAAAACAGACGAAAGCTTCCTTATCCACTTCACATCGGTGCCCGGTGGCTATCGGGATTGGAAACAATATTTTGCTCCGGAAATAAAATAAAAAATTTTTTTTCATTATTTTTTGCCACGTTTTTTTTCCCTTCGTATAAATAAGTGTAAGACAAATAACATTTATAACGGAGGGAAAATGTTATGACAATGGCTAATACTAAAAAAGAAACATTAGAACTCGTTCAGCTCTCATTAGAAGAACTGGGACTTGTAACAGGCGGAGTAGTCTGGCCGCCCAGAGGAGTGTTATGTGCCAGCCCTGACGATAAGCCGCCGCACCCTTACTTCCCGTAATAGGTGAGCAGGGAATCGGGTTCTGACAAGAATCAGATTATGAAAAAGAAAGAAACCAAACAAAAGAATTCATTGAAGAGGGTGGTGATGAATGCCATCCTCTTCGGCGCGTTTGCAATACTTATTCTGGCTGTAATTGTTGAGATAGTTCTTTTCATCTATCCCACTCTGGAAAACTATAAGAGGGAGATGGGACACGAAGGGGATTACGCAACTGCCTTAATAGGTCAGGAATATCTTGAGGATATCTTCAGAAGGGCCAAAGAGAGCTATTATTCTACTCCGGAAGAGATCAGAAAGAATCAGTATGCAGAAGATTATACGGATATCTGCTTTGAGCTGGTGGATGAAAATTTTATGCATGCCAGGTCTGTGCTTGAAACCTGCAGGATACAGACCAGAATGGACAATGTCTATTTCAGTTTCTTTGATGAGGAATATCAGCGCCTTGTCTTTGTGATAGACGGAAATGACAGGGAATATGCGTTTCTGCCGGGACAGTGGATATCAAACAGCAACGGGACAATTGATTCTCCCAAGACGATAGATAGAACCCTTAGATCAAGCTGGTTCATGCCCATCACCTACGGAAAGGCTTCCGGCTGGGATGCCACGGATTACAACGGGGTCTACGACCGCGAGGGGAATATGATCGGATATATGACCATCAACGTAGGAATTGACTCCTTTGGAAGGCAGATCAGTATGTTCCTTGCGATATATATTCCGGTTATGATCATTGTTCTTGTGGGAATGGCCTATTTTGCTGCGCTTGCAGTTAACAAGAGGATCATTCTGCCTCTTAATTCTCTTGCGGGGGCCGCAAGAAAATACATGTCCATCGGCAAGGTCGAGAAGGACGTAAAGACTGATGTTTTTAAGGGACTTGGAATAAACACCGCCGATGAGATAGAGGAGCTGTGGAACACCATGGTGGACATGGAGGACGATGTGGCCTCAGCTATGGGACAGATAAGGGCATTTACCGCCAGACAGGAGAGGATGAATGCGGAGCTTGACCTGGCCAGAGCGATTCAGGCTGCTGCGCTACCCACATCTTTTAAGGAGATCTCAAAGGAGTCGAGATTTGATATCTATGCCAGCATGACACCTGCAAAGGAGGTGGGCGGTGATTTCTACGATTTCTTTATGATAGATGACGACCATCTGGCAATGCTGATCGCTGATGTATCCGGCAAGGGCGTTCCGGCAGCTCTTTTTATGATGGTAAGTAAGAGCCTTTTAAAAAACAGGGCAAAACTTGGTGGAAAGCCATCCGAAATGCTTCTGGACATCAATGACGGACTCTGTGAAGACGGCATCAATGATATGTTTGTCACGGTGTGGCTTGGAATCCTCACCATAAGTACAGGTGAAGTTGTGGCTGCTAACGCCGGACATGAATATCCCTTCATTACAGATGAAAATGGCGACTTTTATCTCTATAAGGACCCTCACGGCATTGTTCTTGGAGCCATAGACGGGGCGAGGTTTAACGACTACGCCTTCACACTTCCAAAGGGAGGCAGGATATTTGTTTATACCGACGGCGTTGCTGAAGCTCAGAATGAGGCTGAAGAGTTCTTCGGGATCGAAGGAATATCAAAGAACCTTGCAAAGTACAAGGATTGTGATCCGGAAGAACTGGTAAGGCAGATGAAGAAGGCTGTTGATGAATTCGCCGGAAGTATGGAACAGTTTGATGATATGACTATGCTGAGCATTGTATATAACGGATAATTTTTTGCCGGATATGGAAATTTATCGTATAAAGATATGAAGTATGAAAATATGAAGACAGGAGAGTGAGATACCAATGGATATATTTGATAAAGAGAATAAGGCAATGACCGATGATGAACTTCTGGGAGTATCGGGCGGTATGGCTGCAAGAAGCCGTGGAGGAAACGGCGCTGTAAAGAGCAACATTATGAGGATAGCCTGCTGCGACTGCGGTCAGCCCTTTTATGCAGATGTAAACAAATCAGAGTGCAAATGCCCGATGTGTGGAGTTGTGAATTTCTTTCATGGCTGAGAGTGAGCTTTGGGGTCGGAGATTGTGGATTGTTTTGATGAGTGAATATGATCCGCCATCCCTGTCTTCAGGGCTCATTTTATATCCAAAAACTGTACAAACAGGCACGTTTTAGCGTTATAATAGTTGTATCTATGGTAAAAGCGGAGATTGTTGGCTTATGAAAGTTTCTTTTGATCTGGACGAGGTGCTGTTTGTCTCACCCGACAACTATGAAGTGGAGCCGGAACTTCGGTTCCCTCTGAACAGAATGTTCCCGGAGAGGTTGAGGAAAGGAACCGTTTTCCTTATCAATGAGCTTCAGAGAAGAGGCTTTGAAGTCTGGGTGTATACTTCCTCATTCAGAAGTGAGGTGTATATTAACGCGCTCTTCAGGCAGTACAATATTAAATTTGATTCTATCGTAAACGGGTACAGACATAAGAAAGAGGTTCAGGGCAACAGAAGTGATACGCTGCCCCAGAAGATGCCGACTCATTACCGGATATCCCTTCACATAGACGATGAAGAGGCAATCATACAAAATGCCAGGACCTGGGGGTTTCATGTGCTTCAGATCCTGGAACCTGACCCGGACTGGACCACAAAGGTTCTGAATGAGGCAGAGAGAATCAGAAAGATGGAGGAAATACAGGCAGGTGGAAAACATTAATATTTCAGGTGGAGACAAAATTGAAAAGAGACTTAAGTTTCTTGAGGAAACCTTTATAAAATTCGGAGCCGTTGAAACTGATATCATAAGTCAGGGCGACGACTTTCAAAGAAAAGTGTACCTCAAAGGAGACAGGTATTACAAGGCGGGAACCTTAAAATTTCCCGACTCTGACGAGATGTACCTGGTGATCAGCTGTACGGATGAGGAAAAATATGCTCATCTTGGCATCATGGACGACGTGGATGCCTTCGCATCCAATCTTACGGACTATGAACTGGAAGAAAAGGTCCGGTTTGCTTTTGGAATAGATTGATGACCGGACAGATCCGGGTGGTTGAATATCTATTTCACAAATTATACAAAAAATTGTAAAAAATTTAGAAACTCTTTAGCACTGTGAACAATCGGTAAAATAATAGTGGTATTATATGATAGGTACTACTATATTTTGTGTAAATACCAATGTCTTATTAGGGGGTATCTAATAAATGGCCAGCAATCAAGTATATCCGTTTGAAAGAAATCGTTACTATCCGGGCAAGATGCTCACAACAGCAGACTTCCAGGCAGAGCAGAGCTATCACATC
>JAEEGL013063064.1_pt1 | contig 11077 bp, 3 predicted proteins | sample 9134231 | NCBI WGS metagenome assembly JAEEGL01 (sample SAMN16246548, study PRJNA631951) | gut metagenome | biome: gut microbiome; feature: rumen; material: fiber-attached | host: Bos | place: Iran: Karaj | collected 2018-10
CACTATAGTTTCAAGAACGTTCCCAGGCACATGCACGTGTTGGAGGTGAACCTGAAGGATCCCGGGATTGAACTCACTTCCGCAGTGGCGGACGAGGTCATCCCCAATCCCAACGGCAACAAAAACAACAACAACGGTTTCAATATCCGGGAGACGCTTTCGATGCTCTGCAACCGTCGTCGTTCCGAGGGCCAGAAGATCCTTGCGGGAACAAACTGCTGCTTCTTTGACTCGAACGACGGAATCTCCCGCGGCTTCCATGTGGAAGACGGCGAACCTGTCTACATCAACAACCCGGCGGTGGTACAGAACCTGGGCAACCACGCCTGGGGCTTTACGGTGTTCAAGGACGGAACCGCCTCCTGCGGCAAGAAGGCCTTCTCCGGAAAGCTCCGCACCGGCGGGAAGGAATACCCGTTCTATACTGTCAACGACACCACGCTGAGGCATGCTTCGCCCACTGTTTCTCCGGTCAACCTCTTCACTTCCAGATATGTACGGGTGCCGCATCCGGGATCGCCAAGCCTCATCAACGACCTGGCGGCCGACGTGCTCTACGTTATCTGCGAGTACACCGGCGATGTCATGACGGTCAACACCGGCTACAAGCAGGCCAGGGTCGTGGATATCCGCGACGGTCGTTCCGGAACAATCTCCAAGCCGTACATCACTGCGAAGAACCGCGTTGGAATAGCCCTTTCGGGGAGCTACGCCACCCAATGGAACACGGTAAAGGTTGGAGACGCCGTTGAATTACGGTGCGACATAGCCATTGACGGAGACTCTTCCAAACCCATCCTATCGCTGGATTCCACCATGTATCAGCTCATGACCGATGGTGCCGACGCGTCCAACACACCGGGAGCCTCGGCGAGCCTGTATTCCAAATACGACCCCATGACCTTCCCCGTGGTCAGCCAGGACCGCAGCAAGGTATGGATAGTGGAGGTGGACGGGCGTCAGGTGTCGTCGACCTGGTACTCCCTCGGAATCAAGGGCTACGAGATCTACAGGATTGCCAAGAAACTCGGCGGATGGTGGGTCACCCGTATGGACGGCGGCGGATCGTCGGCCATGTGGGTCTGGAACTCCTCCACCGGAAAAGGCGGCCTGGTCAACCGGGTAAGCGACTCCAAGGGTGAGCGCAGCGACCTTACTTATGTAATACTCAGGGAAAAATAAACCATGCACCATATGAAAACACTCAAACAAACAGCTCTGGTACTGCTCCTGGGTGCGGCAATGGCCGTTTCCTGCAAGCAGGCGGAGCCAACCTACACCATCACGGCCGACAGGGTGACCGTGAACGACGTGGCTGCAAACAGTCCCGGCGCGGAGGTGATAGTGATTACCACCGACGCCCCGTACTGGATCGTTACCACGCCCACCTGGATCAAGGCTGATCCCACTACCGGTGTGGGCGGAGGCAACAGCACCATCGTTACCCTTACCGTTTCGTCCAACTACAAGGACGAAAGCACCGACACCAACCCCCGCAGCGGATTGGTCAAGTTCTCCGGCGGCGGAACCTCTCTCAGTATTCCGGTAAACCAGCTGGGCTTTACCGGAGCCGTCGATCCCAACAGCCTCGGAGGCATCCCGTCGATGGATGAGTTCAAGGCTTTCATAGAGGCGGTCAACAACGGCCGGGGCATTACCCGCTGGATGAACCGCAGCAAGGAGATCGAGCTCCTGACCGACCTTGACCTTTCCGAGTTCACCACCTGGACCCCTATCGGAAACGTGGAAAAGACCGGCACCGGCAACTACGCCTGCAAGCCTATGGGCGGCAATGCGTTTACCGGAGTGTTCAACGGTGGAGGCTACACAATCAAGAACTTCAACGTCAACACCACCGTTCCCATGGTTGCGGAAGGCGCCACCTTCGGCCTGTTCGGTGTCCTGGACCATGCTACGGTCAAGAACCTGAATGTCGAGACCAATTTCAAGGTCAATGCCGCAGGGCTGGCCGACGTGGGAGTTGTGGCTGGAATAGTCTATGCTTCCAGAATAGAGAACGTCAAGGTTTCCGGCAAGATATCCTCTGACGGAACCACGGCGTCCGGGACAAAGTTCGCCATGGGCGGAATCGCCGGATTCGCCTTCGGGGTAACGGAAGACGGCCAGAACTACGAGAGCTGGATCAAGGACTGCGAGGTGAATGCCGAGGTCAACATCGACTGCGGTTCCAATACCGCTGCGGGTGCAACCGGCGTAATGTACGGCGGAATGGTGGGATTCTCCACCACCCCGCAGAGCCAGACCACCCATGTCAATATTGAAAATTGCGTCAACAACGGCACAATGACCGTAAAGATCGGCCGCTGCAGCGGAATCTGCCCCACGGCCAACTATTCGACCATCCTGAAGGACTGTACCAACAACGCCAACCAGTTCAATACCATCCCCAACGGACGAATCGGCCAGATTTGCTGCAACTTGACCAACTATTCGTGCGTGATAGGCTGCGTGAACAACGGCAACCTTACCACAACGGGCGCACAGACCACCACGGCAGCCCTGGTGGCCCTGATGGGTCATGCCGGCGTCTATCTTGAAGGCGGCGAAAAGACCGCCAACACCGGTACAATCCTAGGATGCAACGAGAACTATCTTGGACTGATAACCGCCAACCTGAGCAATTTCGACCATGTGTCCAACGTAATCCTGAGCGGACAGATCGGCCTTTACGATGCCGGTGGCAACCATGACTATTTTCCGGTGAGCAACGCCAATGTCATGGATTACATCGGAAGCATCTCCGATGCCAACAAGGAAAAGGTCACCAATGTCACCTATGTCGAGGGCAGCGGCGGGAACACGCCCGTTGTGGAACCCGATTCCCCCGACAAGAACGGCGACATCGACGACCTGGACCTTATAAGTGACACATGGGATTAACGACGGAGGACAGAATCATGAAAAAGTATATGTTTTTAGCGGCCATTGCGGCCACCGTCCTTGCAGCGGGTTGTGCAAAGGAACCGTTTGCGGAAGAAGCCGTATCCGGTGAAAGCACCACCACCATCACCGCATCCCTTGAGCCCCTTACCAAGGCTTCCCTTGACCGTTCCAAGGTAAAGGTTACCTGGAACGCGGGCGATGCAATCAACGTGAACGGCTCGGTATCCAACGCCCTTGCCGAGGCAACTGCAACGGCTCTCTTTACCTTTGAGAACCCTGTTACAGCGCCCTACAAGGCCGTTTACCCCGCCTCCATCTACAAGGATGACGCAACCGTCACGCTGCCCGGAGAGGTCAGCGTGGACGGACTCAACCTCGCCCTTGCCGGATATGCCTCCCGCGGTAACAACATCAGTTTCTCCGCAATTACGGCCATCCTTCAGGTAAGTCTTACCGGCGAGGCCACGACCACCCTCAAGGAAATCGTCCTCAAGGGCCTTGCGGGGGAACAGATGTCCGGCGACTTTGCCATCGACCACAAGAAGAAAACCCTTACCGGAAGCTCGTCGGCCGATGCTGACAAGGAGGTCAAGGTTACCGTTGGCAAGGCCCTTTCGGCCGAACCGCTGGTGGTTTACCTGCCCATCCCCGCAGCCAATTACGCCTCGGGCTACCAGGTGGAATTCATCGACTCGAATGACGATGTGATGCGCATGAGGGTCTCGGCCCGTAATGTGAGCGCCGGGGAACTCCGCGAGATGCCCGAACTGGCATTCGCCCCCAACCAGGGAGAGGAAATCCCTATCGGCGGTATTCCCGACGCGGCTGAACTCAAGGCATTTGCCGCTGCGGTCAACGCCGGCGACCCCCTGACACGCTGGCTGAACGACGCCGGAGAGGTTGAACTCCAGGCCGACATCGACCTTGGCGGAGAGGAGTGGATACCTATCGGAAACGCTTCTGTCACAACGGGTCACGCCATTACCGGCAACGCATTTACCGGTGTTTTCAACGGCGGTAACCACACTGTCGACAACTTCAAGGTAACAGTTCCCGCAACGGGCGGCGGCTCTGTGGCAGGCCTCTTCGGTGCCGTCAGCAATGCAACCATCAAGGATCTCACCATCGGTGACAAGGCAGTCCTCAAGACATCATCAACAGCCTTTGTGACCATGGGCGGCGTGGTTGGATTCGCTTCCGGATCAACCCTTGAGAACCTCGACAGCCATGCCAGGCTGGTCAACGACGGCGGCAGCGACAATGTCCGTCTGGTAATCGGCGGAACCATCGGAACGATGTTCTCCACCGAGACCAATGCCTGCGTCGCCACCGGCATCAAGGGCCACGCCTCGTTCGATGTGGTGAACACCGTCAACACCAAGAACGGTGCCACCGGATTCATCGTGGGCGGCGTTATCGGCTTCACTGACGGAGCCGGGGAAGGACAGCTTACGCAAATAACAGATTGCACCAATTATTCCAGCTTCACTGCCCAGGCAACCAGGACGGCCGGTGTTATCAGCACGATGAACCGCTATTCAAAGGCCGAGGGCTGCGTCAACTACGGAAACATCTCCTGTACGGACACCAAGGCGTCCAACAGCCGTGTTGCCGGTATCGTTTCCGCAATGGGTTCGGGTGTTATCCTTCTCAAGGACTGCATCAACTACGGTGACGTGGTATTTGCGGTTTCCGGCGACTCCACCCATGGCTATGCCGGCGGCGTGATAGGCCAGAACAATGCGGACACCGAGATAGACGGCTGCGCCAGCTACGGCTCCGTCCTTTCCGACAGGTGGTTCGCTACAGAGAAGTACATGGGTATAATCAGCGGCAACTTCAACACCAAGAAGGTAACTGTGAAGAACTGTATCCTCGGCGGCAAGATCGGGCCTTACACCCCTACTACGGAAGATCCTGTGGTTGAGCTGAATGCAACCAATTTCGAGCAGTATTACTCTCTGATCGCCGAAGCCCGCCTTGTCAACGTGACTTACGAGAACAACACCTTCGGAGGCGCTCCCGCTCCCGTTGGAATCGCCTCGGCAGCCGACCTCGCCGCTTTCCGCGACGCGGTCAACGCCGGGACCTCCATCGAGCAGTGGCAGGACGTCGACGGGGCGGTAAAACTCCTTGCCGACATCGACCTGACCGGTGTGGACTGGACGCCGATTGGCAATCCCACCTCGACCAGCAACGGCAATTATGCCGGTGCCTATACAGGTTCCGCCTTTAAGGGCGTATTCGACGGCGGCGGGCACTCGATTACCGGCTTTACGGTGGACAAGACCCTCGCAGAGAATACGACCTATGGCCTGTTCGGTGTACTGGACGGCGCTACCGTCAAAAACCTCAAGGTTTCAGGTTCCTATAAGATTGCTGCACAGAGCGTCGCAGATGCCGGAGTCATCGCGGGCCTGATGGTCAATTCCACGATCGAGAACGTCAGTTTCGACGGGACGGTCAACATAGGCGGATGCGCCACCAACAACAAGCGCTTCGCAATAGGTGGCATCGCCGGCTTTGTGGGTGCGGGTGAATCAGCCGGATCGGTTATCCGGAATTGTACTGTAACTGCCACGGTTACAGCCTCTGCCGGAAGCAGTACGGCGGCGGGCGCCACAAGCGTGATGTACGGCGGTATAGTAGGTTTCATCACCGCCCTGAAGGAGGAACTCAGCTTTGCAAACCTGGTTGAAGGCTGCGTCAACAACGGTACGCTCAATACCAACCTAGGCCGCAGTTCCGGCATTGCAGCCACGGTCAACAGCAACTCCATACTCAAGGATTGCGTCAACAATGCCAACCAGGTGAATAATTTCGTCAACGGCAGGGTCGGCAACATTGCCAGCAATGTATATTACCGCTGCGGACTGGTGAACTGCGTCAACAACGGATCGCTCACCACGTCCGATGCGCAGACTACCACCGGAGGTTTTTCGGCCATGCTCAGTGATGCAACCTCATACATTACCGGCGGGGCCAACAACGGTACCATCATCGGCGCCAACGCGACGTACCTTGGGTTCCTGGTTGCGAATTTCAGCAACTTCAAGGAAGTCACCGGCGTGAAGGTGAGCGGCAGGCTTGGCGTTTACGCTTCGGACGGCAACCATACCATGTATGAGATTACTTCCGAGAATTTCATGAATTATCTCGGCGGCGGCCTTAATGAAAGCAAACTCGCCAAGATTACGGAACTCACCTATGTGGCACCTTAAAGCATCGTCAGAATGAAACGTTTCCTGACAGCCGTTCTGGCGCTTTCTCTCCTTGCCGTCTCCTGCTCCGCCAGGGGCGGCAGGGAGCTGAAAGTGCTCTACTGGAACATCCAGAACGGGATGTGGGACGACCAGGCCAACAACTACGACCGGTTCGTGGATTTCGTCAAGGGCTACGACCCCGACATCTGCATCTGGACCGAGGCCGAGTCGCGCTACGTCACCGACACCGCAGTCAAGATGCAGATGCCTGAGGATCAGTACCTTCCGTGGAACTGGGACATCCTTGCCGCCCGTTACGGCCACCAGTACACCCTCATCTGCGGAAAGAGGGACACCTTCCCCCAGGTAATCACTTCCAAGTATCCGCTCAGGATTGTCCGGCGGGTAACCGGCAACGGCGACGACATAATAGTCGTCCACGGGGCCGGCTGGGCCAAGGTGGACCTTGGAAAGGGGAAGGAGCTGAATATCGTGACCCTGCACACCTGGCCGGCACACTATGCCTACAAGGCCGAGGACGAGAAGCTCAGCGCCCAGAAGCGCGAGGGCGACTTTTTCCGTGCCAAGGAGATGCAGTTCATCTGCGGGGAGACCATCGCCACCGTACCGGAGGCCAAGGACCAGTGGTGGATAATGACCGGCGATTTCAACGCCATCTCTTCAGTGGACAATTTCCACTACAAGCGCCCCGACGACGATCCCGCCTTCCTGGTGCATGACTATATAAGGGCCAACACCCCGTACATAGACATAATAGAGAAGCTCTATCCCGGCGAGTTCTGCAAGAGTACGCTCTCGGGCCGCCGCATAGACATGTTCTACGTTACGCCGCCGCTGTTTGACAAGGTTACGTCCGCCCATTACATCTACGACGGCTTTGCCAAGTCATATCGCGACCCCCGCGGCAAGGACATCCACAACTTCTGCCATCCCTCCGACCATTATCCCATAATAGTTTCTTTCAAACTGAAATGAAAAGCAAATAGAAAAGATATAATAATTACTGGACATAGTTGATGATGAGACGGGCTTTTGTAATTTTCTATCTCTTGTTACTCGCGGTTTTCATTAGCTGTGAACCTAAAGAAGGCGGAGTGCAATATCGGAACATTTTCATTTTCGACGGTAATAATTGGATAGAAGCGCACGGGGCGTCCATTACCTTATCGCAAAGTATTTCCGAACAGGATTTGATTACTTTGAGTTCCGGGAAGAAAGGCTTATTTTTCAGGCCGTCGAAGGGAAGTTCGGGAATAATAAACAATAGAAATGAGTGCTCTTTTGGAAACATGAAGATAACGATTATGAATGACAGAAGGCTATGGGAAGAGTACAAAACAATATCTGACAGGTTAGAAGACGGGCATACTCAGACAATCCATTTTTCCTTGGTAAATAGTGGTGTTATAAATGAGGAAGTTCAAATTTGTGTGCCGTATAAAAACGGATATGCGGCGACTGTTTCAATAAAACGTTAGTTATAAATGAAGATAATCTTCACAAAGGGTCTTATTGTTGCTGCCGCGGCGGCCATGATCCTTGCCGGCTGCAAGCAGGAGCCTGTTCCGGCAGAACCGGAAGATCCCGGAACTGAAACCCCGGAGAACCCTGATCCGGGGACGCCGGACGACCCGAACGCCAAGGGAATACGTTCGGTAGAGGACTTCATGGCCTTTGCAAAGGCGGTCAACGAAGGATCGTCAACCGAGCAGTGGCAAAACGAGGAAGGTTGGGTAAACCTTCTTGCCGACCTGGACTTTTCCGGCGTAACGGATTATGTCCCCGTTGGCTTTGTAACCGCTCCCTGGACCAGCTACAATCCGGTTGTGGCGGAAGGCAACCCCTTCCTTGGGAAGTTCGACGGCAACGCCCACCATATCAAGAACCTCAAGCTGACCTGCAAGGAATCTACCATAGGAAAGCATTACGGAATATTCGGATATATTGGCAAAGGAGCCGTCGTACAGAATTTCGTCATTGACGAAACCTGCTCTCTTACAGTTACTTCCGGCGTTCCGCTGAGTGCCGGCATGATTGCCGGAGTGGTTTATGACGCACAGGTGAGGGATATCACCAGCAGGGCCCCCATGACATACAACGGCTCCTGCACTGGCTATTTCCACATGGCCCTGATAGGAGGCATCTATGGTCTTGACGAAGGCTGTATAGTTGACAGCGTCCATAATTACGGCAAGATAACGGCCACCAACACCGCCAACATGAACGCCGGAGCCACCGGAATCCATGTGGCCGGAATAGTGGGCTTTGCCAACGCCCCGGAGGGCAACGCCAAGGGGAATGTGGTCTCTTCCTGCAACAACTACGGCGACATGGAATCCCAGGCCGGAAGGACCGCCGGAATCCTGGCGGCGGCAAACAGCTGCACCCGCATCGAGAACTGCGAGAACCGCGGCAACCAGATGAACACCATGCCCCAGAACGACGGGGGCAGGCTCGGAAACATCTGCTGCCTGGTCACTAAAGGATCGTCGGTGTCGGGCTGCAAGAACTACGGAAACCTGGTCTCCACCACCGCCGGCCGGGTTGGCGGAATCGTATCCCTGCCCAACGAGGGGACGGTCCTTACCGATTGCGAGAACTACGGCGAGATAATATCCGACAGCCAGTACCGCGGCGTTTTCTACGGTTACCTGAACTCCGCGGTCCAGTGGAAGGGCGGCAAGGCCTCGGGCAAGGTGGGAACCTACGGCAACGGAACCTATGTCTACGACCTCTACAGCGAGGCCGACAAGGTAAAATACCTCGGCAAGGACGGATCCTCGGGCAAGGCCACCTATACCGATGTGGTGATAGACATAGCCACGGGCGAGACCCCTGTCCAGGGTGATCCCAGCTTCGACGTCCCGGCCGATTTCCGCATCTTCTTCATAGGCAACTCCTTCACAAAGGATGCGGTGGAGCACCTTCCCAAGATTCTCGCCGCTGCGGGTCTGAACAAGATCCAGATGGTGCACATGTACTACGGCGGAAGGACCATCCCGGAATACAACGACGGCTGGTCCTCCTCGTCGGATTACCACTGCTACATCTGCAATCCGGGGGCGACCAGCTGGACCGACGTTACCGGAAAGTCGCTGGCCGTGGTTGCCGCAAGCGCCAAATTCGACGTGGTGACCCTTCAGGAGCATACCGGAAGGCAGCTGGCCTGGGGTTGGACCGATGCCGAGAAAACGGCCGTACAGGGCGTTGTGAACAAGGTCAAAGCCGCTCAGACGGCCCTCGGAGCATCGCCCAAGCTGTATTACATATTGTCTCAGGCGTACCATAACCTCTCCAAGGCCCAGAGCGGCACAAAACCGTTCAACAGTACCGACGAGATGTGGCCCATCATTGCGGCACAGGCCAAAACCGCGGTTGAGACCTGCGGTTTTGACGGGGTCATATCCACCGGCTGCATGCTCCAGAACCTGCGTACAACCGGCTACAACAACGAGATGGGCCTTACCCGCGACGGTTACCACATGGACTACGGCCTTTCCCGCTACGGTGCGTCCTGCACCGTGTTCGAGACGGTGATAGGCCCGTTCAACGGAAACGTGAAGATGGACACCAACACCTTCCGGTACGATGTTACATCCACGGCCGACGGCAGCTGGACCACTCCGGTGACCGACGAATCTGCCCCCGTGGCCATCCTGGCGGCGAGGAACGCCATCGCCAAGCCGTACGATGTCACCGACATGTCCACATACGGACCGGTGAAGCCGGATCCCGTTGAGGGAGAGGAGATTACGATTTCCACGGCGGCGGAACTCACTGCCTTTGCGGGCCGTGTCAACAGCGGCGACGCAGCGGCTGTCAACGCCAACGTGACGCTTTCCGCCGACATCGACTGCTCGTCAATCACTTCCTGGACCCCGATAGGAACCTGCACCATGCCTACATGGGCGCACAACTCACTTGCCACAAGCGGGAAACTGTTCTGCGGAACCTTCGACGGAAAGGATCACCGGATCAAAAACCTGCACATGAACTTCGCTCCCACCAGCGGAACCGGCGCGTGGGGCTTCTTCGGAGGCATAGGCAAGGGCGCCAAGGTTAAGAACCTGATCTTTGATTCAAGCTGCTCAATGCACATTTCAACCAGCGTTTCCGGAGTGTTCGGCGTGCTTGCCGGATTGGTGAACGATGCTGATGTGGAGAACGTAAAGAACTACGCTCCAATAACAGGTGGCGGAACCTCGTCGCTGGCCAATAATGCTGCCGGAGGCCGCGTTGCCGTGGGCGGTATCATCGGCTGGATAATGGCATCAACAGTAAACGTCTCAACCAAAGACCTTTACAATGCCGGACAGATAGGCGCTTCGGAGTCGGATCCTTTTACCAAGGGGAACAATTCCGGCAACGGTGCCAACGGTTTCATGTTGGGTGGAATAATCGGGTTCTCCTCCAATAACGGCAACACCCTGACCCAGACTCATACCGGGTTGGTGAACGACGGAAAGATATTCTCCGCTACCGGAAGGTGCTCCGGAATCGTCTCGTCGTCAAACCGTTACACTATTTTGAAGGATTGCACCAACAACGCCGATGTCATATATCTGTCTTCCGGCAACCAGCGTCCCGGCAACATCACCTGCATCATGGGCGACGGCAGCATTCTTGACGGCTGTGTGAACAAGGGCAACCTGATTGCAGCGGATTGCGCCACGGCTGTTGGCGTAGCCGCCCTGGTCAGCGGTGCGGGCGCGCAAATCAAGAACTGCAAGTGCATAGGAGCCACCATTGTGGGCAAGAGCGTCGTCTTGGACGGGACGCAGAACTACAACGGCATGCTCTACGGGCACTGCACCAGCTCCGGCGAGGTGTTCTCGAACTGCGCGGTCAACGGCAAGATCGGAACCAGCCTCAGCAACCTGGTCACCCTGACGGCCGAGAACTACTTCCAGTATGTGGGCCAGAAGGAGAGCAACACCAACATAAATACG
>JAEEGL013106114.1_pt1 | contig 11077 bp, 11 predicted proteins | sample 9134231 | NCBI WGS metagenome assembly JAEEGL01 (sample SAMN16246548, study PRJNA631951) | gut metagenome | biome: gut microbiome; feature: rumen; material: fiber-attached | host: Bos | place: Iran: Karaj | collected 2018-10
ACTTCCTGTCAGCACGCCGCTAATGGTTCCGGCCCACAGATTCGAGAATGTAATACCAATGATAAAGCCCGCAATCATACCAAGGAACATATACAGTCCCATCCATGAAGTTTTCTGCTTGTTCATGGAGTATTGATCGTATCCATCTTTAAACTCTCGGTAGACATATCCTGCCTTTTCGATGCCCTTGATCCTGTCTTCATTTTCATGATCGCACTGGGTTCTGATAGTTCCAATCTCAGGATCTCTGAAAACAAATCTTGCCATCATAAAGAAGATTTCCTCTATATATTTGGGTTCTTCATATTCTGGAAGAAGCTCTACAAATATCTTTACTTCACCCTTGAATTGAGTATCTTCAAAATGAATATTTCCAACATCTTTCTGATCCCCGTCTTTTAATGAAATTGTCCACTTCCCCAAGTATTCTTTTACATCACAGGGCATCAATTTAAAGTGTCTGGTTTCAATCGGAAAAAGTTTTTCATTCATAGCCTATTTCTATCCCCCATTTTGAAAAAGGAAAAGCCAAAAAAGTCAGATCATCTCCGGCTTTTTTGGCTTTATTATAACCTATATCTCTGGCGAACCAAATTATTTAAGGAACTCTTTTACTGAGTTGTATACGCCTTCGCCATCAAGACCGTACTTCTTAACAAGTGCTGCAGCAGATCCTGATTCACCGAATCTATCCTGCATACCAATCTTCTTAACAACTGTAGGACACTCTTCTGAAAGAACGTCACATACAGCGCTTCCAAGACCACCGATAACTGAGTGCTCTTCTACAGTTACAACCTTGCCAGTCTTCTTAGCTGTTGCAACAACAAGCTCTCTGTCGATAGGCTTGATCGTGCAGATGTTAACTACTTCTGCTTCGATTCCGTCAGCAGCAAGCTTTTCAGCTGCTTCAAGTGCTGCACCAACGCCGATACCTGTTGCAATGATACTTACATCTTTACCTTCACGAAGAAGTGTTCCTTTTCCAAGCTCGAACTTGTAATCAGGTCTGTCGTTAACAACAGGGCAAGCTGCACGGCCAAATCTGATATATACAGGGCCTTCATGCTCAGCAGCTGCTCTTACGCAGGCTCTTGCCTCGATATCATCTGCAGGGCACATAACAACCATTCCAGGAATTGTACGCATAAGTGCAAGATCTTCGTTACACTGATGAGAAGCGCCGTCCTCACCTACTGTGATTCCTGCGTGAGTTCCACCAATCTTAACGTTAAGATGTGGGTAACCGATTGAGTTACGAACCTGCTCGAAAGCACGTCCTGTAGCGAACATAGCAAATGTGCTTACGAATGGGATCATTCCTGTTGTAGCAAGACCAGCTGCGATACCCATCATGTTACACTCTGCGATACCGCAGTCGATGTGACGATCTGGGAATTCTTTTTTGAACCAGCCGGTTCTTGTTGCTGCTGCAAGGTCAGCGTCAAGAACAACTACCTTATCGTTAACCTTTGCAAGCTCTATAAGTTCCTTACCATAACTATCTCTAGTCGCAATCTTCTTTACTTCGCTCATCTTAACCTCCTCAAGCCTCAAGAGCTTCGCCGATCTTGTTAAGATCGTCCATAGCCTTTGCATACTCTTCATCATTAGGTGCTACGCCGTGCCATGAAACCTGGCCTTCCATGAAGGAAACGCCCTTACCCTTCAAGCTGTGAGCAATGATTGCTGTAGGCTGACCCTTAGTCTCTCTAGCTTCTTTGAATGCTGCACGAAGTGCATCAAAGTCATGAGCATCAACATTAATCACATGGAAGTTAAATGCTTCGAATTTCTTATCGATAGGATAAGGTGAGCAAACCTCGTCAACAGGTCCATCGATCTGAAGACCATTGTTATCTACGATGACAACAAGGTTATCAAGCTTACGGAATCCTGCAAACATAGCTGCTTCCCAAACCTGTCCTTCTTCGATCTCACCATCACCAAGTAGTGTGTAAGTTCTGTAATCCTTATTGTTAAGCTTTGCAGAAAGAGCCATTCCACAAGCAACTGAGATTCCCTGTCCAAGAGATCCGCTGCTCATATCAAGGCCTGGAAGATACTGCATACTTGGATGTCCCTGAAGTCTTGATCCAAGTTTACAGAGTGTTGTAAGCTCCTCTACTGGGAAATATCCGCGCTGAGCCATTGCAGAGTAAAGACCTGGTGCTGTGTGTCCCTTTGAAAGAACAAAGCGATCACGATCAGGATTCTTTGGATCCTTAGGATCTACGTTCATCTCTTCAAAATACAGATATGTAAAGATATCTGCTGCTGACAGTGATCCGCCTGGGTGACCAGCACCTGCTGCGTGAACCGCTGTAACAATGCCCTTGCGGACTTCGTTTGCAATCTTCTGCAATTCTTTGTTTGTCATAATTCCTCCATCTCTTGTATCATAAAGTTCTACTAATGATAACAACGCCAGTGACTTCACCAGCAGTTACAATTTATCACAATACAAATTCATCGTCTATTATATTTTTTGCGTTAAATTTACTGATTGTTGCTCAGCGCTGACCATAATACGCATTAGCGCCGTGTTTGCGGTAGTAGTGCTTATCCTGAAGCTCCTGTGGTGCCGGCTTAACCTCTGGATTGATAACTTCGCATCTGTAAGCCATCTTGGCAACCTCTTCGGTTACTACAGCGTTGTGCACAGCTTCGTGTGCATCCTTGCCCCAGGAGAATACGCCATGGTTCTTGCAAAGAACAGCAGGAACAGCTACAGGATCTTTACCCATGCGCTCAAATTCATTAACAATAAGATGTCCTGTATTTTCTTCGTAAGCGTCCTCGATTTCATCCTTTGTAAGGCATCTTACGCAGGGAATCTCACCGTAGAAATAATCTGCATGTGTAGTTCCATAGCATGGAATAGATCTGCCAGCCTGTGCCCAGCTTGTAGCATAGGATGAGTGAGTGTGAACAACACCACCCACTTCCTTGAAGGCCTTGTAGATTTCTACATGAGTAGGTGTATCAGAAGAAGGATTAAGCTTTCCTTCAACCTTATTTCCATTAAGATCCATAACCACCATATCATCTGGTGTCATGGTCTCGTAGTCAACGCCACTTGGCTTGATTACAAAAAGACCGCTCTCTCTGTCGATGGCACTTACATTTCCCCAGGTAAAGGTTACAAGCCCGTACTTAGGCAAAAGAATATTTGCTTCGTATACTTTTTTCTTTAACTCTTCTAACATATTGTTTCTCCTTCATAATGAATGGTCTGTTAAGAGAGAGCATTAACAGCTGCTCTTTCAATCTCGAGTCCAGCCATATAATCCTTCATAAACTTATCAAAGCCTTCTACGTCCTCTTTTACAGGCTCGAAGGTCTCAACCTTACCGGAAACAAATACCTTCTCGTTAAGGAACTTCTCTAAAGTCTCGCCCTCAGATTTCTGAAGCATGAAGCCTGCAAGAATAGCCTGTCCCCATGGGCCGCCCTCTCCTGCTGTCTCCATGAGCTTGATAGGTGTGTCAAGGGCTGCTGCCATTACTCTGTCACCAACGCCTCTTACCTTGAAGAATCCGCCCTGTCCAAAGAAGAAGTCTGCCTTGACATTCTCTTCCTTCATAAGGATGTCGTTACCAGCCTTGAGAGCTCCAAGAGCTGTATAAAGGTGTGTTCTCATAAAGTTTGCAAGATTCATCTTTGCATCAGGTCTTCTTACAAAAAGAGGTCTTCCTTCGTTGAAGCCTGTGATGCTCTCGCCTGAGAAGTAGTTGTATGCAAGAAGTCCGCCGCAATCAGCGTCGCCTTCCATTGCCTTGCGATAAAGTGTTCCGTAAAGTGTATCATCATCAACATCGCTGCCAATAGCCTTTGCAAATTCTCTGAAGAGTCCTACATATGCGTTAAGGTCTGATGTGCAGTTGTTGCAGTGAACCATTGCTACTTCCTCACCACTTGGTGTTGTAACAAGGTCAAGCTCAGGATATGCCTTAGAAAGGCTGTGCTCAAGAACAACCATTGAAAATACTGATGTTCCTGCTGAAATATTACCGGTTCTTACTCCTACTGAGTTTGTTGCAACCATTCCAGTTCCTGCATCGCCCTCTGGAGGACAAACTGGAATTCCAGCCTGAAGTGTTCCTGTAGGATCAAGCTTCTTAGCGCCCTCTGCTGTAAGCTTTCCTGCCTCTGCGCCAGCTGGAAGTGACTTAGGAAGGATATCGCGAAGCTTGAAGCCAAAGCCCTTGCCTGCTATAAGCTCGTCAAACTGTCCTACCATCTTCTCGTTGTAGTCACAGGTTGCTGAATCGATTGGGAACATTCCTGATGCATCGCCAACACCGAGAACCTTCTCTCCTGTAAGCTGCCAGTGAATGTATCCGGCAAGGGTAGTAAAGAAAGTTACCTTGCTCATGTGCTCCTCACCGTTAAGCATTGCCTGATACAAATGTGCGATGCTCCATCTCTGAGGAATGTGGTATCCAAAGAGCTCAGTCAGCTCCTCAGAAGCCTTTTCTGTTATTGTATTTCTCCAGGTTCTAAATGGAACAAGAAGATTATCCTCTTTATCAAAAGCCATGTAGCCATGCATCATAGCAGAAAAGCCCATAGCTCCTACCTTAGTAAGCTTCCCGCCATATTTTTTATCTACATCTTCTGTGAGTTTTGCATAGCAGTCCTGAAGACCACCCCAGATATCATCCAGTGTGTATGTCCAAATTCCATCCTCAAGTCTGTTCTCCCAGGCATGTGAACCTGATGCAATAGGATTATAGTCAAAATCTGTAAGTACTGCCTTGATTCTTGTGGAACCGAATTCGATTCCAAGAAGTGTTTTCCCCTCTGCAATAAGTGTTTTTACATCTCCCATAGTTTTCTCCATCCTTTACTATAAGTTTGCTATTATATGATAATATATGTTCCTGCAATTTTTCACGTCACTAATTGCTGATATCTGCCCACTTTTTATTATTTCATGAAAGTTCATTCCTTGAATAAAAGAAAAGGTATTGCTGCATTACCCCATTATACGGCGCATACCTGTCAAACAAAAATCCGTCCGGATACTTAAGTTCTAAAACTCTGTTTATCCACACATCCTTCGGAAATGCATCCAGCCTGTGGTATCCAAACAAAATCTCACAGTTGGCAACTTTAACTCCCACTCCATACAACTCAAGAAGTTTTTCCCTGAGCTTTTCATCATCCAGTTCTTTGTAGCTTTCAAGCTTACATACTCCGCTGGCCACATCCATAGCTGCCCTATGAACGTATTTATCTCTATAGCCAAGACTGCAGGCAGAAAGCGCCTCCATAGATACCGCTGCCAGCTCCTTAGGAGTAGGAAAAGAAAAAATCTCTTTCCCTTCAGGGTCTGTTCCGATCTTCTTTCCCGCCAAAGCGCACAGCTTTTCTATGGACGCCTTAATAGCCGGAATGTTCTTTCTCTGGGATATGATAAAAGAAATGAGCATCTCCCATGGATCCTGTCTGAGTATACGTATTCCTTTTCCATACTCCGATGCACAAAAAAGATACTCGTCAGTTTTTTTGTCTATGCGCTTTCTGATATCGCTGTAGCTGGTTTCCAGATCAAAGTAATCCTTCCAGAAAAGGTCAAAAGTCTTACTGTCGCAGGAAAAATCATACTCGGTTTCTCCCACTTTTTTTACAAAAACATATTTGTCGCCGGCAACTACGCTGTATCCATCACTACATTTATTGAATCTAAAGCACTGACCGCTGTCTGCGATTTTCAAAAGATCAAAATCGTCTTTTATTTCAATAATCATTTCAACACCTTCCCGTTACCATCTGCCGGTGCCATGATGCTTGTTTATATCTTCATCCTTCATTGCATCAAGATAGCCTCTGTCCCAAAGCATTATCTTAAGCTTCTGAGCCAGTTCCACCGCAGGCTGAGTAAAATACTGATTGGTCATAACTACCCCAATCATCCTGTCATAATAATCCCTTCCGGCGTATACTTCCTGAACAGCCTTAACTCCGATGGGCTTATCATAGCACTTACACTGTATAGCATAGGTCACGCCGTCTTTTTCAGCAAGAATATCTGCTCCAAAATCTCCGCTTCCCTTTGTGACCTCAACCTCAATAAAGCCCTGGGCCTTTAGAATATCCGCGCAGTAGTACTCAAAGTCGTGCCCCTCCATTTCGTCCATGGGCAGAGGCCTGTTTTTGTATCTCTTTATAATGGCAGCAATCACTCCTATAAGCAGAACAATTGCCGCGCCTATGATCAAAAAAACAATTCTGTCATCCAAATGCATTATTACCTGACTTCCCAACCAGCTTCTTTTACCTGCTCATCAATCATCTCAACATTCCTGTCCCAGGATTCATATCTGGCATCTCCCCGGTGATCAGGAACGTTGTAATTGGCCTTAATGGAATCTGCGATATATTTGGTAAACTTGCAGCTTCCATAGTAATTAAGGTGCGACTCATCATAAAAGTCATTCTCAAAATCGATATTCATTACACTGTAGCTGTAATTCGTACTGTCAAATCTCACTCCATACGAATCAGCAATTTCATGGACCTGATTGTAAACCAGCTCATCCTGATCAGTTGTGATATATGGCGTCACGGTCAAAAACAGGTCTATATCATTATCCTTGCAGTACACAATAATCTTATCAAGATATTCCCTTGATTTATTGGATAATCCGCCCTGATGATCATCTCCCAATGTGGGCTCAATCTGCGGCGTAACCGCAAAATAAGGGGTAAACCCCTTAAAATCCGCCCTGTCATCTGAGGTTGAGAATAAATACTCCACATCTTCACTCGTTATTTCCGAATACCTCATGTGATAGGTCACAAAGGAAGGAAAGTAATCGAAGTACTTCTCCGGCTCACAGCTGGCCTTTAAGATATTAATCTTATTCTTATTAAACTTAAAACCATTCAGGTTTTCTGTAAGGAAATCATACTGGTAATCATCCTTGAATCTGGCAGGGCCATAAAGATCCACAACAGCCAGCTTGGGCTTTTGATACTTGCACAATTCCTGCAGATAGTAATAGGTTATCCAAAGAGGCTGCTCTGCAGCGCTGTAATCATAGGCTGCAATTCCATAATCTCTCCACAGATTTGCGGTATTTACATCACAATGAACATGGCTAGATCCCAAAAATACCACGTCAATAGTGTCCTTTGGCTGCGCATACATATCTCTGGCCTGAGAAATACCATGAGCATTTTTAAATCCCAAAAGACGATCCATAACAATATATGTCACGCATAACGCCGCTATTAGAACAAACAGTTTTATATATTTAGCTGCTTTTTTCCACATATTTTAGAACCCCATGTAAATAGGCTTGATGCCAAGATCAGGCCCATATATTCCGAATATCACAACCACTACCAGCAAAAGATAAAAGCATATATACCTGCGTCCCTGAGGCATCTTAGCAATGAGCTCCGGTATATGGCAATTCTTTTTATATGCTATAACATCAAGGATTATCATCACTATTATAAAAACACATATAACCTTTGTTTCAGGGCTTACCAGTTCAAGCCTTTTTAGCTGCCCAGGCAGCTCATCCAGCATAAGTCCGTTTGTAAGCATGGCGATAATATACTTAACTGCAGAAGTAAGAGAAGAAGCCTTAAAGAAAATCCACGCAAAAGATGCTTCAATAAACGCTACGATACGCCCGGTAGCTCCCTTTCTAAGAGTAACCCACTTCTTTTCTCTTGCGATTACATCAATAGCAGAAAAGACGCCATGCAAAAGTCCCCAGACAATAAAGTTTTTGCCTGCTCCGTGCCACATTCCGCAAATAAAAAACACAATAAAGGTGTTAAGTATCTTTCTGGATAGTCCCTTTCTGTTTCCTCCAAGAGGTATATATATATAATCTGTGAACCATCTGCTAAGAGACATATGCCATCTGCGCCAGAATTCAGTAATATTGGTACTCATGTAAGGCTGTCTGAAATTCTCAGCCAAAGACACATCAAACATAGCAGAAATTCCAATCGCAACATAGGAATAACCTGCAAAATCACAGTAAATTTCAATAGTATAAAACAAGGATCCCAGCAAAAGAAGAATGCTTCCGTACCATTCATAGCCTTCAAAAAGCCTGTCCACATACACCACCAGCCTGTCTGCGATCACCAGCTTCATAAAGCAGCCAACAAGAGTATAGTACAGAGCCTTTTTCCATTTCTGGGCATCTCTGAAATTTGTTTCTGTCAGGGACTTAATCTGAGCCTTGAAATTGTCATATCTTTCTATAGGACCACTGACAAATTTAGGGAAAAAGCTAAGATATAAGAGAATATCCACAGGGTTTGTGGCAGCAGTAACGTTTCCCCTCTTAACATCAATTACATAACTGATTGCTTGGAAAATATAAAACGAGAACCCAATGGGCATAATAAGATATTTAAAGACAGTCTCTGTCTCTAGAACACTTGGGTAATAGACTGGCATATATTTAAGCACCAGAAGACTTCCGGCAAAAATGATGACACTTATAACACAGAGTATTTTTGCCGCCTTAATCTGTTCATTCTTTTTGCAGATGCCAATTAAAGCGCCTGCACCCCAACATAAAATACCGGTAAGAATGACATAAAACCCGGCCATCTTATTCAGATTGAAAATATAAACAACGCTAGCAAGAGCAAGCAGGTATTTCCTGTTGCTCTTACTAACGATGTAAAACAAAAAACAAATAATTAGCGCATAAATAAGCGATGATATTGTTAAAGTCATTATCCCCCCAAAAGCTTTACAAACAAGCCCCTATTAAAGCTTAAGATCGCCTTCCTTAACCCAGCCAAGCTTCTTAACTCCGGCATGGAATACAAGAGACAAAACAGCTGGAAGCACAAAGGAAATAAGCACAAGGCCAATCCAGTCAAAAGCTGTAATAGCAGCTTTGCTGCCATTTGCTACGTCGTTAACCCATCCTGTGTAGACACCGATCTGTCCTACAAGTCCGCAGGTACCCATACCTGAAGAAACAGGTGCCCCGTCCATTCTAAGCTTAAAGATACAGGTTGCAATTGGTCCGGTAACTGCTGCGGCAAGAGTTGGTGCAATCCAGACTCTTGGGTTCTTAACAATATTGCCCATCTGAAGCATTGATGTTCCGATTCCCTGTGAAACAAGACCGCCCCACTTATTTTCCTTAAAGGAAATAACAGCAAAGCCGATCATCTGTGCACAGCATCCTGCAACTGCTGCTCCGCCTGCAAGTCCTGTAAGACCAAGTGCTGCGCAGATAGCTGCTGATGAAATAGGAAGTGTCAAAGCCATACCAACAAGAACAGATACCAAAATTCCCATAAGGAATGGCTGAAGTTCTGTTGCCCACATAATAAGGTTACCAACCCACATAGCTGCTTTTCCAAGTGGTGGTGCGATGAGCCATGAGAAAAATACACCAACCGCGATAGTAACAAGTGGTGTTACCAATATATCTACTTTAGTTTCCTTAGAAACTGCTTTACCAAACTCTGCTGCAAGAATTGCCACAAATAAAACCGCTAAAGGGCCACCAGCTCCACCCAAAGCATTAGCTGCAAATCCAACAGTGATCATAGAAAAAAGAACAAGTGGCGGACACTTAAGTGCATAGCCGATAGCAACAGACATAGCCGGCCCGCTCATAGCTGAAGCAAGTCCACCAACTGTATAATCAGTTCCTGCAATTGTTGCTACTGTTGTTGTAAGAAATGGAATCTTAAACTGTGTTCCAATGGTATTGATAATAGTTCCTATGAGCAGAGAACAGAACAGTCCCTGTGCCATGGCACCAAGCGCATCAATACCGTATCTCTTTAATGAGATCTCAATGTCTTTTCGTTTCAAAAACTCTTTCATACTTTTTTCTTCCTCCGTCGCCGCCCGGCTTAGTCCCGGGTCGCCGCTTCATAATTGCATTCGTGCAAAATTTTACCATATCCCCGCGTTATTCTTCAATAAACAAACGCAAAAAAACGGGAACAATTCCTGTTCCCGCTGTGCTTTTTATTCTTTTTTTTGATGCCTTGTCTGAAAAAGTTTTAGATCTTCATTTAGTGTTTTGTCATCTATTCTTCTTTTGCATTTATAAATATAAAAAACGCAGAAATAAACCAAAAGGATGTAAGCCACAAACAAGATCGTTATTACAAGCTCCTTTTCGAACCAGTTAAAGAGCCATGAGGCAATGGCATAAGCGGCGCTGCACCCCACCATACTTACAATCTCTTTTACCCCGAGCTTATCTGCTTCATCAAAGTTCCAAAGAAGATACACCTGGATATATCCAATAGCATAGCAGATAAGTATCAGCTCCGTCATATGAAGGATACTGGCATCAAAAATGCCATTACACAGCCTGTAAACACAGTAGAAAAACAAAAATGCAAAGAAATACAGACATGATTTGAACTCTATTCCAATTTCTTTGGAAAGATAATGTTCCCAAAGAGATAATTTCTTTTTATCCTTCATGTTATCTGCCTCCCTTCAATAATCTTCGAAAATCAGATGCATATCTTCTGGATATTATTATGTGCTCGCCACTTTCCATGGTGACATCAATCCTGTTTGACGAAAGGCTCTTAAGGGCCTTCACCCTGTCAACATTGATGACCATGGACTTGCTGCACCTGAAAAAGCTCTCGTCGCCAACACCCGTCATGAAGGAATTAAGACTCCCATCAATCCTAAGGACCTGCTTTCCTGTATAGGCAAAGAGTTTGTCGTCAACTGACTCAAGATACAACAAGTCATGAAGTCCAATGCTGATAGTTCCTGCATCAGTCTTACCCCAGAGCTTATCTTCAGTCTTTTCCAGGATTCCGATTATTCTTTTTATCTCAGGAGAAAGGCTCTTGTAACGTATGGTAACACTGTCCTCTCCTGCAGAGATTTGCTGGATGTCAATTTTCATAGGGTCCTCATGCCTTCGTCAAGAGAGCTACGGTTTCAAGGCTCCTTTGATAGTCCCAACCAGAATCAGAAAGATCCACTTCCTGTGTCTCGGCCCCATTGTAGTATATCGGGAACCGAAATTTGATACTCTTCAAGAAGCGACCATCCTCCTGTTCCTCTTCAAAGATTTCAACACGCTCCACA
>JAEEGL013532898.1_pt1 | contig 11077 bp, 7 predicted proteins | sample 9134231 | NCBI WGS metagenome assembly JAEEGL01 (sample SAMN16246548, study PRJNA631951) | gut metagenome | biome: gut microbiome; feature: rumen; material: fiber-attached | host: Bos | place: Iran: Karaj | collected 2018-10
AAGAAGGAGGGCCACTTCGAGCTGGGCCGCCGCCACATCCGCGTGGTCGACCTGCCCGGCACCTACGCGCTCTTCGCCAACGCCGAGGACGAGCGCGCCGCCGTCGACTTCCTGCTCTCGCGGGAGGCCGACCTGATCGTGGACATCGTCGACGCCACCAACCTCGAGCGCAACCTCTTCCTCACCAGCCAGCTCGCCGACATGGGCATCCCCATGGCGATCGCCGTCAACATGATGGACATCGCGGAACGGCGCGGGCTGCGGATCGACCTCGAGCGGATCTCCGCGGAATACGGCGTCCCCTGCATCCCGCTCACCGCCGTCGACGAAAAGAGCGTCGCGAACTTCGTCGGCGAGATGGCGCACGTCCTCGCCAGGACCGAGCTCGCCGTCCCGAAGCCGCCGGTCTACGGCGAGAAGGTCGAGGCCGCCGTGAAGGCGCTCGAGCCCCGCGTGGCCCCCGTCGCGAAGCTGCTGGGCGCCGACGCCCGCTGGGTCGCGCTGATGCGCATGGGCAACGACAAGTGCTACGCCGACAAGTTCGCCGTGGCCGGTGCGAAGATCGACAAGTCGGAGATCACCGCGCTCCTGGGCGAGGAGTCCGAGTTCGCGATGGCCGACGAACGCTACTCGAAGGCGCACGCCGTGGCGCGCGAGGCGATCGGCGGCGACCGTTCCCGCAGGACCCGCTCCGACCGGATCGACGCCGTCCTGCTGAACCGCTGGGCCGCGCTCCCGATCTTCCTCGTCGTCATGTACCTGGTCTTCTGGATCGCGGTGACGATCGGGTCGGCCTTCATCGACTTCTTCGACACCCTGTTCGGGGCGGTCTTCGTGGACGGCCTCGGCGCGCTGCTTGAATCGGTCGGCGCCCCCGCCTGGACCGTCTCGCTCCTCGCCTCCGGCGTCGGCGCGGGGATCCAGACGGTCTCCACCTTCATCCCCGTCATCTTCTTCATGTTCCTCTGCCTCTCCTTCCTGGAGGACTCGGGCTACATGGCGCGTGCCGCGTTCGTCGCTGACCGCTTCATGCGGTTCCTCGGGCTGCCGGGCCGCGCGTTCGTCCCGATGATGGTGGGCTTCGGCTGCGGCGTTCCCGGCATCATGGGGGCGCGCGTGCTGGAGTCGAAGCGCGAGCGGTTCCTCACCATCTTCCTCGTGCCGTTCATGAGCTGCGGCGCGCGCCTTCCGGTCTACGCGCTCTTCGCGGCGGCGTTCTTCGGAAAGAGCGCCGGGACGGTCGTCTTCGCGCTCTACCTGGCGGGCGTGCTCTTCGCGGTCGCCTACGGGCTCTTCCTCAAGCGCTCGCTCTTCCGCGGACAGGCCTCCAACTTCGTGATGGAGCTGCCGCCCTACCACCTGCCCAAGTTCAGGGGGCTGATGATCCACTGCTGGCAGAAGCTGCGCGACTACATCTGGCGCGCCGGCAAGGTGATCACGGTCGCCGTCGCCGTCCTCGGCTTCCTCAACAGCTTCGGGATTTCCGACGGCAGGTTCACCGCGGGCAACAACGACACGGAAGAGAGCCTGCTCGCCCACATCGGCAAGACCATCACGCCGGTCTTCGAGCCCTTCGGCGTGGAGAAGGAGAACTGGCCCGCGTCGGTCTCGCTCTTCACCGGGCTTCTGGCGAAGGAGGCGGTGATCGGCACGATGAACTCGCTCTACTCCATGGCCGGAAGCGGCGACGCGCCCGAAGCGGCGCCCGAACCCGCCGAAGCGGAACCCGCCGCCGAAGAGGACAAGGCTCTGATCGCTGGCGTGGACGAATGCCCCGAAGCCGAAGAGGAGGACGGAGGCGTCGATCTCCTGGCCTCGCTCCGCGAAGCGCTGGGCACGATTCCCGAAAACCTCGGCGCCGTCTTCGGAAGGCTCCTGGATCCGCTGGAAACCTCCGGCAAGCTGGGCGAGCAGGAAGCCGCCGAGCTCAAGAAGGAGACGCTCGAGAAGATCGAAGGCGCCAAGGTGCTGACCTGCGGCGAATACGCCGCGCTCGAGACCTTCGGCGAGGAAGAGGAGGACGAAAAGGTCCGCGAGGCGGCCTTCGAAAAGCTCGCCGCCGCCGGCGTCGCGCTCTCCGACGACGAGAAGGCCGCGCTCGAGGAGGGCGACCTCTCCGAAACGGCCGACATCTACGCGAACCTGCGCTCCTACTTCCACAACCCCGACAAGGACGGGAACCCCGTGGACGGCTTCAACTGGCAGGTCTTCGCGTTCCTCGTCTTCATCCTGCTCTACGTGCCCTGCCTCGCCGCGATGGGCGTGGTGGCCCGCGAAATCGGCCTCGGCCTCGCCGTCCTGATGGCGACCGTGCAGACGATCCTCGCCTGGGCCGTCGCGATCCTCATCTACCAGATCCCGGTGGGCGGCGACGCCTTCTGGATCGTCGCGGCGGTCGCGGCGCTGGTCGGCACGGGGATCTTCCTCAAGCTGTTCGGCAGGAGCGCCGAACGGAAGAAGAGGTTCGAGGACTAGAACAGAGCAATCGGCAAACCCCGGAAAAAGCGACCCGGCGGAGGTTTTCGGACCTCCGTCCCGGGGGAGCCCGGCCAAAAAGAGAACTTCAACGCAACAAAGGCAACAGACAACAAGGAGTCAAACATGCTCAAGAAGATTGCGTTCGTCACCGCCCTCGCGGCGGCCACCTCGTTCGCCACCTGGGACAAGTTCCCGGTGCTGGACAACCACAAGGGCAACGCCGAAGTCGGCGCCGACTTCGGCATCACCGGCGACGTCACTTCGCTGGGCCTCTTCGCCGGCGCTCGCTACACCGTGCTGCCCGGCCTCGAACTGGCCACGCAGGTGCCCTTCACCCTCTTCACGCACGACGACGGCGACGACACCGGCGAAGACGGCCTCAACAACATCCCGCTGATGGTCCGCTACCAGTTCATGCCGATCATGAACGCCTTCGTCGACGTGGAATTCCCCGTGGGCGACGAATCGGTGGCCGACGACGGCTTCGGCTTCCACTTCGGCGTGCAGTACTCCCAGGAATTCGGCGCGGTGAACTTCGGCTCCGAACTCGGCTTCGCCATCCGCACCGGCGGCGACGACAAGTACGCCGAACCCAACGACCTGAACCTGGGCGTCGAAGCGCAGTTCGCCCTCGGCGCGGTCACCCCCTACGTCGGCGTCGACCTCGACATGTGGATCGGCGAAGTCACCTACGACGGCGACGACGTCCCCGGTTCCGACGTCAGCGGCACTGTCGGCGCGGCCCCCTACGTCGGCGCGACCGTCGAAATCAACGAGATGTTCTACGCCGACGTCTCGGCCAGCATCGGCCTGGGCGAAGACTACTACGGCGAAGACGCCCCGATCACGCTGGAAGGCAAGTTCGGCGTCAACTTCTAGTCCGACTTCTTTTCTCCAAGGGTTGATGTGCGACCCTCCCGCCGTGGCGCAAGCCCGGCGGGTTTTTCTTTTTTTCGCGCGGAAATCGCGGGATTATATATGAACGAACTCGATTTTTTTTTCAGGAAATACGCAAAAAACTATGGTCGCTCGGGGGAAAACTCGCTATATTCCCGCGCAGCACACAACCCATCCAAGGAGAATTGAATGCTCAAGAAGATTGCTCTCGCGACCGCCCTTCTGGCGACCGCCTCTTTCGCGACCTGGGACAAGTTCCCGGTTCTCGAAGCCAACAAGGGCCAGGCCGAAGCCGGCGTCAGCTACATGATGGCTGGCGACCTGAGCCAGCTCGGCCTCTTCGCCGGCGCTCGCTACACCGTCATCCCCAACCTCGAACTGGCCACGAAGATTCCCTTCGTCCTCTTCACCGATTGGGACGGCAATGACATGAAGCAGGACGGCATCGGCAACATTCCAGTGATGATCCGCTATCAGTTCATGCCGATCATGAACGCCTTCGTCGACGTCGACCTCCCCGTGGGCGACGAAACCGTCGCCGACGACGGCCTCGGCGTGCACCTCGGCGTGCAGTACTCGCAGAACTTCGGCACCGTGAACCTCGGCACCGAAGCCGGCTTCGAGCTCCGCACCGAAGGCGACAACGAGGTCTCTCCTCCCTATGTCCTGAATCTTGGCGCCGAAGGCCAGATTCCGCTGGGCATGGTCACCCCCTACGTCGGCCTCGACCTGGCCATGTGGCTCGGTGAATCCACCCACGACGGCGATGACGTGAGCCTCGAGGACGAAAGCGGCACGATCGGCCTGACTCCCTACCTCGGCGCGAACGTCGGCATCAACGAAATGTTCTACGCCGACGCCCAGATCCGCTTCGGCATCGGCGAAGACATGTACGGCCCCGACACTCCCATCACCCTGATCGCCAAGTTCGGCGTCAACTTCTAGTTTCGGTCCAAAACCGCGACGGAACGGCCCCTTTCGAGGGGCCGTTTTTCGTCGGGAAACGCGGGATTTCGCGGGGAAACGGGCTGAGCCGCCCAAAAACTATCTTTGACGCCACAAAAAGGAGCCACGATGCAGAGCGCGGAAACCGCACGCACGAATTTCGAGAATCTCTCCCGCAACAGCTACCCCGGGCGGGGCATCGTCCTGGGGCTTTCGTCGACGGGCGAGGAGATGCTCCAGGTCTACTGGATCATGGGCCGCAGCGCCAACAGCCGCAACCGCGTCTTCGTCGTCCACGGCGAGGAGATGCGGACCAGGGCCTTCGACGAGTCCAAGCTGGAGGACCCCAGCCTGATCATCTACTGGCCCATGCGCCTGGTGGGCCGCGCCCACGTGGTGACCAACGGCGACCAGACCGACACGATCGCCGACGCGCTGCGCGCCGGCGGCGACTTCGAACAGGCCCTCCGCACCCGCGAATTCGAGCCCGACGCCCCCAACTTCACGCCGCGCATCTCCGGCGTGGTCGACCTGGACGACAGCTGCGCCTACCGGCTCTCGATCCTCAAGTCGGCCGACCCCGAAGGCGACTCCTGCCTGCGCCAGTACTTCTACTACGAGCAGGCCGCCCGCGGCTTCGGCCACGGCATCACCACCTACCGGGGCGACGGGAACCCGCTGCCCAGCTTCGCCGGCGAACCGCTCCTCCTGCCGCTCTGCGACGGCGCCGAGGCCACCGCGAAGTTCTACTGGGACGCCCTGAACGCCGACAACCGCGTCTCGCTCGCGGTGAAGGCGATCCCCCTGGACGGCCGTCCCTCGAAGATCGTCGTCGTCAACTCGAACGTCAAGTGATCGAATCCGACGAAGCGCGCCCCCTCGACCACCAGGCTCCCCAGAACATCGGGGAACTGACGGACGAGGTGCGCCGCAACGTCGACCTGGTCTCGCACCCCAGGCGGGTGCTGCGCGTGTTCCGCCGGGCCGGCCTCGGCTTCTGGAACGGCAACGGCTTCATGCGCGCCTCCGCGATGACCTATTCCGGCTTCCTCTGCATCGTCCCGCTGACGGTGCTGCTCTCGTGGATGGCCTGGCACTTCGACTACATCATGCTGCTGGTGGGGTGGATCGCCGAGTGGGACGAGCGGTTCCACTGGCAGCTGCCGCTGGACCGCATCGTCCCGGTGATCCGGCGCGCGCAGTCGCTGAACCCCGGGTCGCTCGGCGCGATCGGCTTCGGCTCGCTCTTCGTCACCTTCTGGCTGACGATGAGCAACCTCGAGGCGCACCTCAACGCCGCCTGGAACATCAACACCAACCGCCCGATCTGGAAGACGTTCAAGATCTACTTCCCCTTCCTGCTGGTGCTGGCCTTCGCCTTCGGCGTGCTGGGGGTCTTCCTCGCCCACGCCCGCGACGTCTCCGGCATGCTGCTCGACCCGTCGCTGCGCGACCCGATCACCGGAATCCCCGTGGCGGAGCTGCTGAACCTCTCCGTGGTGAGCGGCGTGGGAATCGCGCTGACGTTCGGGATGCTCTTCCTGGTCTACCTGGTGCTCCCCGCGCGGAAGATCAAGCTCAGCGCGGCGGCCTGGTCCGCGCTGGCGGCCACGGTCGCGCTCGTCGTCGTGGCGGTGAGCATGGTGAACATCCAGGCCTTCCTCTTCACGCGCTACTCGCTGATCTACGGCTCGCTGGCCATCCTGCCCGTGCTGCTGCTCTCGAACTACATCCTCTGGGTCGTGGTTCTCTTCGGCAGCGCGCTGGGCTGCTCCATCGAGAGCGAGCTGGAAGATTAGGGATCAGGTCTTAGGGATCAGGGATCAGTGCGTATAATCCGCTTCGCGTTTTGATATTGAAAAAGGGCTCCGGAAAGGAGCCCATTCTGTTTGTTGCCGAAGGCCATTGTCCGCACTAATCCCTGATCCCTGATCCCTGATCCCTGATTCAGAATCCCAGCCTGCCGCCCTTGGCGAACGAGGAGCCCGACTTCGCCTTGCTCTCCTGCAGCAGGACGGTCAGGCGGTCGTCGTTCGTCGCGTCGTCGCCCAGATAATAGAGCGACTGGCGCGCGGTCCGGAAGTCGCCCGGGGCGAGGTTGCGGATTCCGTCCAGGACCGTCCTCTCCTTCTCGGAGAGGGTCGCGTGGAACATCCGTTCGAAGAAGATCCGCTTCCCCTCGTCGGTCAGGAAGTCGAACTCCACCTTGAAGGTGAACCGCCTGACGGTGGCCGGGTCGAGGTTGCCGGCGAAATTCGTGGCGCCGACCATCACGCCCGCGAAGTTCTCCATCTGCTGGAGGATTTCGTTCACCTGCGTCATCTCCCAGCGGTGCGAGGCGCCTTCGCGGGTCTGGGCCAGCCCGTCGAGCTCGTCCATGAAGAGGATCGACCCGGTGGTCTCCGCCGTCCGGAACGCCTCGGCGATCCGCTGCTCGGTTTCGCCCACGTACGGGCCGAGCAGGGCGCTGCCCGTCTTCGCGCACACGCGGCGGTTCAGCCTGGAGGCGAGGTACTTCACGAATTCCGTCTTGCCGGTGCCCGGAGGGCCGCTCAGCAGAAGGTTCATCCGCGGCGCGTCCTCCGCCGCGCGGCCCGACTCCAGGTCGTCGTAGAAGCGGCGAATGGCCTCCACGATCCGGTCCAGCGCGATCTGCGTCTTGACGTTCAGCCCCTCCAGCGAATAGTCCCTGGCCGGAGCGGAGACCCTGTCGTTCAGCACGAGGCCGAGCAGTTCGCAGTGCTGCTTCATCAGCGCCTCGATCCGCGCCTCCACGTTCTTCGGGGTGCAGGCCAGCCTCGCCACGTTGTCCAGCACCATCGCGATGCCGCCCGCGCTCGTGCGGTACCGGGACGCGAACCTGTCGATCTGCGCCGGCTCGAAGAGCTTTCCCAGCTTCCGCTTGGCGATGGCGTTCCGCCAGATCGCCCTGCGCTGGGCGTCGTTCAGCTCGTCGAACCGCACCGAGTAGTCGAAACGGCGGCGGTTCGAGACGTCCAGCGAGCGGTTCGAGGAGTTCGAGATCCAGATGGTCGGCACCGTCAGCTTGTCGAGGACGTCGTTCATCGTGCCCTTGCCCCTCGAGGCCGATTGCGGCCCTCCGGAAATCGAGGCCAGCGGGTTTTCGCATGTGCCGATCATCTCGTCGGATTCGTCCACGACGACCAGCGACTTTCCGGGGTCCAGGTTCCGCTGCGCCACCAGCAGCGCGGCGAAGCGGAAGGCGGGGGACGCGTCGCTCCTCGCGAGCCCGCGGGCGGCGTTCGTCCCGGCGCACTGCTGGGCGACGAAATAGCACTCGCGTCCCATGGACTCGGCGAGGGACTTGGCGAACGAGGTCTTCCCCACGCCCGGCGCGCCGTAGAAGAGCACCGAGGGGGCGTGCCCCCCGGGCTTCGAGTTCAGCAGCGCCGTCAGCAGCTCCGAGTGCTTCGAGGCGATCTCCCCGTAGTAGTCCATCGGCAGCGGCTTGTCGGTGCAAAGCCCGTAGAAGTAGCTGTTGAGGGGCTGCTTGGAGAGCCCTTCGAGATAGCCGCCCATCTCGAAGTTGTATTTCAGCTCCTCGTTGAGCAGCCCGAACTTCCGCAGCGCGCCGTCCCGGGAGAGGGCCCTCGACGCCTCGTTCCGGGACACGTCGAGGCATTTGGCGTAGAAAACGGGCCTCTGCGACATGGCGTAGCCGTTGGAGACGCCGCAGCCGTCCCCCCCGTAGTCCCAGAGCCTCATGCCGAGGACGTACGCGAGCGCGAGGATGTCGCGTTCGACGTCGTCGAGCTTCAGCGCCTTCTGCAGCTTCAGAAGGCGGCCGCGGAAGGGGTCGTTGGCCGCGGACTTGAAGCGTTTCGCGATCCGGTCGAAGGCGTTGCGGCAGAGGACGCGCGCGTAGCGTTTCCCGCCCCGGCCACGCCAGAGCTCCATCATCGCCTCCCTGGGGGCGACGGCCCAGTTGATTCCGCTCACCCCTTCGCGCTTCTTCGACGAGGTCGCCCGGCTGAGCTTGATCGCCTTCTCTATGCGCGATATGCGGGGCCGCGCGCCGGACTTGATCCGCCCGGAGGACGCCGGGCGCCGCGATTCGCCGCCGTCGGGTTCCTCCCCGAACAGCCGCGGCGGGAGGATCGCCCTCGCTTCGTCGACCAGCTTGTCCCAGTCGCTTCGGCCGAGGAACCGCTCCAGCGGCTCGAAACAGTCGTCGTCCACGATGTCGTCGTTGTGGTTGTCCAGGTAATTCAGGAAGCAGTCGCGGAGGAATGCGTCGAGATACCGGGTGGATGTCTGCTTGAACTTCGCCATGCTCTTTTTTTCGCTCCTTTTTGTCGATTCGTTTCTTTATCGGGCAGGGTGACTCGGCGGTCGCATCGCGGCCCGAAAGCCGCGGCGTTCCGTCGTCGGGAAAAAAAGAAGCCCCCCATATATAGGGGCGACATGGAGACGCTTATGGCGTCAGCCCGCCATTCTCGGCCGGGAAATGCCCGGAATTGGCGAAAATGGCGTGAAACTGGCGGAAATGCCGCGTGGATGTCGATCTGGACTTCGTCATGTTCTTTCGCTCCTATTGTCGATTCGTTTCTTTATCGGACAAGGTGACTCGGCGGCCGCGCCGCGGCCCGAAAGTCGCGGCGTTCCGTCGTCGGGAAAAAAAGAAGCCCCCCATATATAGGGGCAACACGGAGACGTTATTCGTCTTTGCGGTCGTTGTCGCGCGATGCGATCGCGCATCATAAATATGATACGGGTGTCAAGGGGGCGACGCCGAAAAGGGGTGCCCTGCCAATCGCGCTTTCAACGCGGGAAAAGCAAAGGGCCCCTTTCCGGAGCCCTTTTCAATATCAAGGCGCGTAGCGCCATTATCCGCACTAAGACCTGAGACCTGAGACCTAATCGCTGAACTGGAAATCCCCGTTGAGGATTTTGCGGAGCCAGGCGAGGGCGGCGCGGACGCCGGCGCGCGAGGCGGTTTCCTCGATGGGGCAATCGAGCAGTCGGGCGATCTCCTCCTCGTGGCCGTAGTAGCGCGCGGGGAGCTCCACCAGGCGCTGGACGGCGGAGGGGTCGGCCGGGTCGGTCAGCTTGGCGATCCAGAGGCGGCGCAGGCTCTTGATCAGGATGAAATCGGTCGTGGTCTCCTCCTTGCGGCAGAGACGCCCGTTCTTGTGGAAGTAGGTGCCGTCGGCTTTCATGTTCACCTTGATCCGCGCGAAGCGGGCGTGCTTGCCCAGCCCCTTGCAGCCGAACCCGAGCAGCGGGAACTCCAGGTGGCGCATCCGCGCGGAGCGGCGCGTCGCCGCGTCGGCCACGGCGGTCAGGCCGTAGTCCGCGATGCGGGCGGTCCAGCGGAGCACGACAAGCGCGGCGACCAGCAGCGCGCCGGAGAGGAGGGCGCCCAGCGCGGGATGGAGGAGCGAGGCCCCCACGAGCGCCAGCAGGAATAGCCCGCGGAAGACGCGCACGAGGGTGTCGACGAAGGCGAAGGGGGAGAGCAGGATGACGACGTTGGTCGCCAGCGTCAGCAGCAGCACGACCACGAAGGAGAAGGCCAGGAAGGCCAGGGAGAGGCCGAGGAAGAGGTCGACTTCGGGGAAGGCGAACCCGGCGGAGAGGACGGCTTCGCGGGCGGCCGCGGCCGCGCCGTTGGCTTCGGGGACGAGCTCCGCGAGGATGTCGAAGAGGAGCGGCGTGGCCATCAGCGCGGCGAGCCGCGTCTCGAACTGCTCGACGAGCTGCATGGGCTTTTCCAGAAGCGGGAAGAGCGACCCCAGCCAGCCGTTGACCATGAAGAGCGCGGCGACGGCGAGCAGCGCCAGGAAGAACCAGGGATGGCAGTAGAAGGGGAGCTCGTCGCGGCTTTCGCGCGGCGTCTTCCACCATCTCCAGGCCGACATCGCGCCGGCGCCCAGGGCGGGCGAGACGGCCAGGCCGGTGATCATGCTGAACGACTGCATCAGCCGCTCGGCGCGGCTGTATTCCCGCCGGAAGTCGAGCTGTTCGAAGGGCTTGGAGAGGTGCTCCTCGATGGCCTCCTCGTCGAGCGAGAGGATGGATTCGTCTTCCGCCGCCTCCTGCGCGGGGGCGAGGGCGAAGAGCGCCGAGAGGAGGACGAAGAGGAAGAAGGCCCTGCGTTTCATGGGCGGGCTCCTTTTTTCATTTCGCGGGGACGATTTCGAGCTTTCCGAACTGTTCGGGGCGGTGGAACGCCGGGCGTTCCCATTCGACCGGGGACCAGCAGGCGTACTGGGGCTCCACGGGGCCGCCGCAGCGGTAGAAGTTGGCGAACCAGACCTCGGGGTCGGCCGGCTTTCCGGTCATCTCCTCCAGGAGGGAGACCGGGAAGGCGAGCTCCACGCTCCACTCCCTGTCGTCGGGCGTCGGAACCTTGGCGGCGGCGCGGATCGAGGTCTTGATCTCCACCTGCGCGGCCTGCGCCGTCGTGGCGAGCGTCCGGTGGTCGATGTCCGGGCCGCAGGCCAGGTGCAGCGAGCCGACGCAGTTGACCTCGAAGTTCACGTAGGCGCCGCCGCGTTCGCGCGACGGGGTGACGAAAAACTCGAAGCAGGAGTCGTTGTAGACCGCGCCGCCCAGCGCGCGCCCCTCGGCGCCGCTCCAGCGGTCCTCCGCGGTCGCGCGGAGGTGGACGCGGCCCGGGGTCAGGGCGATCCGGACCTCGGTGCCCTGCTTCAGGCCCGATTCGTGCCACGGGAAGGAGTCGATCGCGGCCTTCGCGGCCTTCGACCAGTCCACGGTCCCGTTTCCGAAGAGG
>JAEEGL014245957.1_pt1 | contig 11077 bp, 5 predicted proteins | sample 9134231 | NCBI WGS metagenome assembly JAEEGL01 (sample SAMN16246548, study PRJNA631951) | gut metagenome | biome: gut microbiome; feature: rumen; material: fiber-attached | host: Bos | place: Iran: Karaj | collected 2018-10
AATTTTCCTACTCCAACTTGATCTAATTTAGCAAATGGATCTTGTTCATAGATATTGTTTTTATAATAATCACCCAAGAATTTAGATGCATCATCTCTTGAAAAGCCAAATGTCATTTGTGTTAAATCATTTGTACCAAATGAGAAAAATTCTGCTTCTTCAGCAATCTTATCAGCAGTAATAGCTGCTCTTGGTATTTCAATCATTGTACCAACTTTATATTTTAATTTTACTTTTGATTCTTTAATTATTTCATCTGCAGTACTAGTAACTATATCTTTAACAAATTTTAATTCCTTTACTTCTCCAACAAGTGGAATCATTATTTCTGGTTCAACATTTAAACCTTCCTTATTTACATTTATTGCTGCTTCTATTACTGCTCTTGTTTGCATTTTTGCTATTTCTGGATATGTAACAGCAAGTCTACATCCTCTATGTCCCATCATTGGATTAAATTCTTTTAGTGATTCGACTCTATTTTTTAATGATTCAAAACTCATACCCAAACTTTTTGCAAGTGGTTTTATTTCTTCATCTGTATGCGGTAGGAATTCATGTAAAGGTGGGTCTAAGTAACGAATAGTTACTGAATATGGAGCCATTGCTTTAAATAGTTTTTCAAAATCTCCTCTTTGATATGGAAGAATCTTTTCTAATGCTTCTTCTCTTTGTTCTATTGTTTCTGCAGATATCATTCTTCTAAAATTGAATATTCTATCTTCTTCAAAGAACATGTGTTCTGTCCTACACAAACCAATTCCTTCAGCACCAAATTTTTTAGCTTGCAATGCATCTCTTTCATTGTCTGCGTTAGTTCTAACTTTAAGTCTTCTCACTGAATCTGCCCACTGCATAAATGTTTCAAAATCACCACTTATTTCTGGTTCTTTTGTTTTAATTTGTTCTCCATAAACATTACCTGTAGAACCATCTAAACTCATAAAGTCCCCTTCATGGAACACTAAACCTTCTTTTGTAGTTAATGTTTTATTTTCTTCATTAATAACTAACTCACCACAACCAGATACACAGCAAGTTCCCATTCCTCTTGCAACTACAGCAGCATGTGAAGTCATTCCACCTCTTATAGTAAGTACTCCATTAGCATAGTTCATTCCTTCGATATCTTCTGGGCTTGTCTCAAGTCTTACTAATAATAAGTCTTTTTCTCCATTTTTCTTAGCATTTACTACATCTTCAGCAGTAAAATATATTTTACCAGTAGCAGCACCAGGTGATGCGGCAAGTCCTTTAGCAATTATCTTACCCTTTTTTAGTGATTCAGAATCAAACATTGGGTGTAACAATTGATCTAATTGCTTTGGTTCTACTCTAAGTAGTGCTTCTTCTTTAGTAATCATACCCTCTGACACTAAATCTACTGCAACTTTAAGTGCAGCTTGTGCTGTTCTTTTACCATTTCTTGTTTGTAGCATGAAAAATTTACCATTTTCAATAGTAAATTCCATATCTTGCATATCTTTATAATGATTTTCAAGTAAGTTAGCAATCTTTGCAAATTCCTTATATACTTCTGGCATATCACTTTCTAATTTACTTATAGGTTCTGGTGTTCTAATACCTGCAACTACATCCTCACCTTGTGCATTTATTAAATATTCACCATATAATTTCTTTTCCCCTGTGGCAGGGTTCCTTGTAAATGCAACACCTGTACCACAATCATTACCACGATTTCCATATACCATTTCTTGTACATTAACTGCAGTACCCCAATCACTTGGTATATCATTTAATCTTCTATATACTATTGCTCTTTCATTCATCCAAGAACGAAATACTGCTTTTACAGCCTCTATTAATTGTACTTTTGGATCCTGTGGGAATTCTTCTTTAGCTAATTCTTTATAGTTTTCTTTAAATCTTAGAGTTACTTCTTCCATATCATCAGCAGTTAACTCTAAATCATTTTTTACACCTTTTTCTTCTTTTATTTTATCAAAATATCTTTCAAATGATGATTTTGGATATCCCTTTACTACATCCGCAAACATTTGAATAAATCTTCTATATGAATCATATGCGAATCTTTTATTATTTGTAGCTTCAGCAAGTCCTTTTACTACTTCATCATTTAATCCTAAATTAAGTACTGTATCCATCATACCTGGCATAGATGCTCTTGCACCACTTCTTACAGATACTAATAATGGATTAGATAAATCGCCCATCTTTTTACCTGTTTTATTTTCTAATTCTTTTAGTTTTTCAAATATTTCTTTTTCAATATCCTTACCAATTTCTTTACCATTATCATAGTACTTAGTACAAGCTTCAGTAGTAACAGTAAAACCTCTTGGTACAGGCATACCTATATTTGTCATTTCTGCTAAGTTAGCACCTTTACCACCTAACAAATTTTTCATATCCTTACTGCCTTCTTCAAAGGCATAAACGTATTTCATATATCCTCCATTCATAACTTTTAGTATAACAAAAAAAGAATAGTATAACAATAAATGTTTACTATTCTTTACAATTAATTAGTCAATAATTATATTTCAAATTATTATTTACAAGCACTTTTTGATTTTGCGCCTGCAGCTTTTGTTGTTTTACCAGTTGGACATTTTGTACAACTTGTTGCTCCGCTACTAGAATATGTTCCTTTTGGACATGTTTCACAATAAGAAGCTGTTCCCGTCTTATCTGAATATGTTCCTGCCGGGCATTTCATACATTTGCGCCATCCACCGGTATATGTTCCTGCTGGACACTTTGTACAACTTGTTGCTCCTGCCTTTGAAGTTGTTCCTTCAGGGCATGGATAACATCTACCATTCTCATCCATATAAGCTCCTGCTGAACATTTAGAGCAATATAAATTTGCTACATCCGAAGCTCCGGATGGACATTTTGTACAGCTTGATGCTCCTGATTTTGAAATTGTTCCATCTGGACACTTTGTACAGCTTGTTGCACCCGCTTGTGAATAATTTCCTGCTGAACATTTTTTACAACTGCCAGTATTCGAACTTCCATAATAGTATTTTGTACTACCACTATACGTACCTCCGTCACACTTTGCAATAGTACCACTTGATGTCCTATATGATCCGGCTGGTATACTAATAAAACATTGTGTTTTAGATTTTGCACCAGAATATGATGTATATCCGGCTGGACATGCAACACATTTACCTGATGTATAATATGTTCCTGCTGGACATTTTGAACATGAACTTGTACTTCCATATACTACTTTAGTAGCAACAGAAGTAGTACCCTCTGGGCAAGCAACTGCAATCATCGCTTTTGGCGTAGAAACATAATATCCCGCTTTAACATTCATGTAGCAAACCGATGCTCTTGCATCAGACGTATATCCAATAGGACATTTCGTACATTTTGTTCCATTTCCATTAGAATATGTCCCTGCTGGACATGCTGCACAACTAACTGCACCTATTTTTGAAATTGTTCCTGCTGGACACGCTGTGCATTTTAATGCCCCTACTTTAGCATATGTTCCGGCATCACAACTTACACATTTACCAGAAATTGGAATTTGTCCGGCTGGACAACTTGTACAATGCGTTGCCCCTGCTTTTGAATATGATCCAGATGGACAGCGTGTACAGCTTGGTGCTCCGGCTCTTAATGAATATGTTCCTGCTGCACATGGATTACATCTACTTGATCCGCCGGTAGAATATGTTCCTGCTGGACAAATTGTACATCTTGTCGCTGAACCACCAGAAGAATACGTTCCTGCTGGACATATCTTACATTTTCCATTTACTTTTATATAACCACTTCTACATGAAGTAACAAATGATCTTACACATTTACCTGAACTTAAACTATATCCACTATTACATCTAGAACAATAATTACTTGATGAACATTTAGAACAGTTTGCAACCTTACAAGTTTTACTAGTTCCACCACCACCAGTTCCCTGCTCTACTACTGCCAATTCAGAATTATTAAGTACATTAATAATCGCATCATCGTTTTTTACAGAGCTTGGAATATAGAATGATGTTTCTGAAGATTCATTTTCAGTCGTATCATCATTTTCTTCTTCTGATTCTAACCATACAGCATGTAAATTCAATGTACATTCTGGTTTGTCACAAATTTCATCTATAAAGTCGTTTGTTATAGTTTCATCTAATTCATACTCGATTTCATCAACACTAGATAGTGTACTTAAACCTACCAATTTGAAACCATCTTTTGTCCATTTACTTATCTTTGAAGTGTTTATTTTTTCTTCTTTATTGTAAGTAAATGTTTGTTCTATTTCACCTTTCTCATCAATATCTTTATCAATTATTATTGTTAGTTTTTTAGGAGTACACTTACTAGCACCTTTTAGGTTTGAATAACCATCATCACATTTGCTTATTCCTTGATCTTCTTCAGTATCTATTACTACATTATTTAGACCTGGGCAATAATTATTTGCTTTACATTCTTCGCATATTATTTGCCCTGCTGGCAAATATTCTCCAGGATTACATGAAATATGCTTTTCTGATACTGTCAAACTACAAACTCTACTTTCAGAGCCAATCATCGCCTCTATTGCTGTAGTTCCTACTGATCTTGCTACTATATTTCCATTATAATCTACAGTTGCAATTTCAGGATTTGAAGAGAGCCATTTTACATCTTGCTCATCAGCATCTGCTGGTACTGGTGTTGCGGTTAATTTTAACCTACCGCCAACATACAATTCTTCTAATTGGCAATCACTTGCTTCTTTTATTTCAGTATCACCATTCTTTAGTAATACTGATTTTACTTCTACTCCTGGTGCCCTTGTCGCAGATATTCTTGAAGAAGTTGAACTTCTATTTCCAGCTTTATCTACTGACCAAGCTTCTACATTATATTTTATATTTGAACTTGTTGTATTAAGTGGTAATTCTATCTTATATGACTTTTCCATTAATGCATTAGTTTTTAAACATTTGCTTAATTCGCTATCACTCATCTTATTAGAATCACACTTAACTGCTTTTGATAGATTTTCAGCATTAGACAATACATCACTTGTTTGCTCGTCTTCATCATTTATCTTATATATTACCCCATTTGCTCCACTTGGTCTTACTGAACTTGCATCTTTATATGCTGCGACTACTGTTGCATATCTTGTTTCGTTCTTTTCGACTGATAACGTTGGTGCATTTGGAGCGATTGTATCTATATTTGCATATGCTGGTTTTAAAGTCCATTCACCTTTGTTACCAACTTTATCTACTGCCCTTACAAATACAAATAACATTGGCCTTGATGGTTCTGTATTCTCATTTACCATTAACTCACCAGTTGCTTCATAATATGTTTTTATATCGCTTGCTTTTTTAGCTCTTACATCATCATATGTATATTCGAAATGATCTAACCCTGAACCCTCATCAACAGCTGTATATGTCAATGTTAGTGCTGTATTATGCCAATCATCACTTCCATCAGCCCATTCATGAGTAAACTCAGCCTTTGGCCCAGTTAAATCTAAATATAAATATATTGGATCTGACCATTCACCTGGCACTTTATCTGTGCTTACAGCTCTTATACATATGGCGTTTTCACCTTCTTTAGTCCAATTATATATTCCCTCATTTGCTTTTGATATTGGAATTTTTCCACTAACTGAATTACAATTTTCAGAATACTCAAAGTATGCTGTTTCTACACCATCTACTGGGGCTGTTTTAAATGCAATTTTTATTCCTGATACTGTTCCACCTACATAACTTCGATTAGTATTATATGGATCTTTTGTATTTGCACTATTACTTGTTACTTCTACTATATTTGGTTCATCTGTTGCAACTTCAGATTCTTTTTGAACCACATTTACTGTTATTTCCCTTTTTGTTTCTTTTTTATCAGATGTAGTTGCTGTTACCATTACTTTGTATTTACCAACACTACATGCTTTACCTTTATTGTCTTCTAGAGATATTGTTGGACTTCCTGCTGCTGTAAATACTACACCGCCTTTTAATAAATCTATTTCTGATATATCACAATTTTCACTTCTTAAAGCTATTTCAATATCAGTTTTTCCACCTATTGTTACTGTTCCTGAAACAACACTTACTACTATCGACTTTGTTTGTCTGATTAAACCACTACTATGTGTTGCAGTATATGTAACTCTATATTGTCCTATCTGATTCCAGTTAATTTCATTTACTACTTCTTTAGTTACATAATTTTCTATTTTTGTTTTTACTGTAACTGCTGCACCTTTTTCATTTACTGCCTTTGGTGCTGCAATTAACGAATTATTTCCCTTACCTAAATCTACAGTAACATTTGATTTGTCTTCTGTAAATTTAACACTCGCCTTAGTTGCCCCCGAGCTAACTACAGCTACTGTTCTTGTTATAATTGCTTGTTTTACATTCTTTCCGTTTACTCCATTATCTGAAACTCTATACCTAACTTTATATACACCTGGAGTATTTACATTTACCTCTGTTTGATCAGTTATTATTTTATTTGTTATATCCCCGTCTTCTTTATCGTATGCAGTTGCTCCTAAATCAATGTACTGAGTTCCTTGCTTTATTATAATTGAATTTTTACCTATTAATGTTAAAGTTGGTGCCCTATTTATTGCCGTTTTACCTTTTGTTTTAGCAGCATTTACACTTTCTACACCAATTAAATCTGCTAGGCTCAATACTTTTTCTTCACCTTCATCAACTTCTATATTATCTGTTGCCTCAACATTCGAACTATCACATGATGTTGATACTACTACCGTTCTATATGAGGTCGTTTTATTACCTGCTGAATCTTCTACTTGATATACAACTTTAAATGTACCTATTAAATTACCTGTAACTTTATTTGTTATTGCTATTAGTTCTGTTATGTTTCCATCCACATTATCTACTGCTATCGCACCAGGTTCTACATATTTAGTACCTTTTACTAGACAATAAGGATTTTCACCCTTTAATTGTATCATTGGTTTTACATTATCTGTTATACTTCCTAATGTAAATTCAACATTAGATAATTCCTTATATATAAATTTTCTTGTTTTCGTTGTTACATTGCCAGCACTATCCTGTACACTATATGTTAATGTATACTCTCCTGCTGTGTTTATATCTACATTACCACTTCTTACTACCCTGTCAGTTATGTCTCCATCATAGTCATCTGTAGCCATATATCCAGGATCTTGAAACTCTGTGCCAACCACTAAAGCAATATCTTCATCACCACTTAGTCTCAATTCTGGTGCCGTTGTATCACTAGAATTATTTACTAAATCACACATATATGTTCCATCCATTTGTTTTGTGATTCTTACACTATTATTCATTGAATAATATTTTTCCTCATCTGACTTGTTGAATAGTCCACCGCTATAATATGGGTTTGCTATTCTTGCCTCAATTAAATTAGCATCTGATAATTTTTGATATTTTATTACCATACTCTTCTCTACATCTAATTTAATTGTGCTATCGCTTGTAACATATTCCTCTGCCGCTTCACATATTCTCTTACGTAAAGCATCATATTTTTCATCGCTTGACTTACCAAATTTAAACCCAGAATTTAAAACATAAAAGCCAATAGAAAAAATAATTGCAACAAGTAAAAATGCTAATATATATACTGTTACACTCTTCTTTGGCCTTTCTTCATAGTAATTATTCTGGTTTTCTGTTGATAAATCAGAATTATAATTTTCTTCCATAATATCACTCCTACCATTATTATATATCTAAATACATGATACTTCAGTTCACCACACTTTGTCAAGAAAAACGACGAATTTTAAATAATGATTTTTAAAACAAAAAACAGCATTTGACTAATGCTGAATTTATATTTCTAACGTCCTTATATATGTTATTTTTTATGATTTGTTAATTCACCTAGTTTTTTGACATAATCAGGTACATAACCATTCTCAGAAGTAGTTCTATCTGATCTGTATGATTTAAAGCCAGTTTTAAATTCTCTTGTGTCTAAGCTAACTGATAATATATCTGTACTTTTTAATCTTCTTACTAAAGATGAAATTGCTTTTATATCCTCCTCACTCATATCAGTATGATGTGTACTATAGCTAAGTAACTGGTAAAGTATAGTAGAATAAACCAGTCTAGTATTCTTACACAATTTTGCATCATATTTATTAACAGTTTCATCAGTTAGAAAAAGCGCACCGGTAGCCTTTGGCCCACTCATCACTAAACTTGATACATCTCTCCAATTTCTTTTTTCTATCATCGTAGCTACATCAGTGGCATCTGTAAACCTTTCTATATACGCTTCACTTGGGCTAATAATCTTACTAGTAGCAAAAGCATCATCTATTTTTCTAGCAAGTTCACTACTTTTAGATGAAATTACCCCACAATAAGAGCCTAAAGTGTATCTCAACTCTCTTAATACTGGCCCATTGTATTCTGGACTCTTTGTAAAATCAAGTATTATATCACATTCTTCACCAACACAATTAAATTTTTTTACCAGTCTCATTAATGTTCGATTAGAAGGTTTATAATCGCCTCTAGAAATTTTCCACTCCTCATCATATCTATCTGCAATTATCTTTTTCTTTCCACTATAACACCTCAAAATTTCATCAACAATTTTTCCTTCATTACTATATTTGCTCATAAATCCTCACCAATGTTTTATTATACATTAAAAAATAGAAAAGTAAATATTAATCTACAATTCTATTTATTTCTTCTATACTATATCCTTTTTGATATAATTTAGATTTTAATACACTTTTTAGTTTATATTCATCATATTTATTACAATACTTATTGTATAATTTATCATAATCAGTTTTAATATTACTATTACTTATTAAATCATAATTATTTAATATATTATTTATATCTTCTAATTTATATCCTAAATTAATACATCTATTAATTATTTTATTTTTCATCTTTATAGTTGGTAATTTAGAATTTAATCTTACTTCTTTCTCTATTATCTTATTTAATTTATCTAATAATATATTTTTATCGACATTATTTAATGCCTCTTCTATATAAGAATCTTCTACTCCTAATTTTTCTAAATCATTTCTTATTTTATCTATTCCATTATTTGTTAAATTAATTTTATCATTTACAAATGCTTTAGAAAATAATTTGTCATTTAATAATCCTTGTTCAATTAATTTGTTTATAGTATTATCTATATCTTTAGAATCAAATTTTTTTCTAATTAGATATTCTTTCATTTCTTTAATTGAACGCATTCTAATTCCTATATATTTTAATGCAGTATCATATATACTTGCTTTTTTATTTTCTTCATCTATTTCTATTAATAAATCAGAATCTATTTCTTTTTTATATAATAAATTATATTTTAATATTACATCTTCATATAAAAGTAATGAGCTACTATCAAAATAAATTCTATATTTATTAGTACCAACTTTTTTAAATTTATTTATTCTCATATAGCCTCCATATTACTTATTATTATAATTCTTTAAATATATTATTTCAATAAAAAAAGACTATTTGTCTTTTTTCTTACTTCCTAATTTTTTTATGCGTCCATCTACCTCATCAATAGCGCTTCTTAGTCTTGTAGCCATCTTTCTTTCTTCTTGAGTATCACGTGTCAATCCTTCAGATAGTAGTGCCTTAATATAGGCTTTTACGCCTCTTAATATGTCTTCTTCTTTTAATCTATCTAATATAAATCTAATAATAGAAGATGTATCATCAGTTTCAAAACTATATAAACTACGTCCACGATTATAAGAATCTTTGCTTAAATTTAGTTCATTTTCAAGTGTATCAAATTGTGTATATGGTTCAGCATCTTCACTATGTTCAGGTACTGGCATAAAAAATCCTAATACTGGATATACTTCTTTTGAATCTATAAGTCCCTTTAATTGAGCACGTGTACACTTTAAGTTTTTAAATTGAAAATGTTTACCTACTGCACATATATAATCTACTCTTACTGGAATATGCCTATCTGTACTATAATCTAGACAATCTGTTTCCATCCTAGTACGTGCCCTAGACATTTTAGCAAAACTATCTTTACCAACTTTTATATTAGCAATTGCAATTAAATCATCATCTTCTAATCTAAATTCAAAAAAACGTTTAAGTGCTTCATACTTTTCTATATCACTCATATTATCTAATGAAAGAGCAAAACTTCTTATAGCGCTAAGTTCTTGTTTTACACCTTCTACTAAATTTCCTTCTTCATAACAACCATTAACTTCTCTTACTACTAGTTTCATACATACCTCCAACAGTCTACTACTATATCACTTGTCAATATTAATGTCAAACAAAAAACTTAATACTATTTTACATGTATTAAGCCTTCCGCAACTTCTTCTAATGCCCTTCCAATATTCTTTTTGCATTTGTAGTCTCTTTCCCTCATTTGATAAAAGTTATCTTGATGCATTTGTCTTGCACGCCTAGATACTATATGAACAAGGGCATATTTAGAATCAACTATATTTAATAGTTTATCTATCGCAGGATAAATCATTGCCTCCCCTCTCTTTTAAGAATAATATACTTGAATGTGTCAATCAATAGTTTAGACAAAACTTTACATTTTATTCAACCATGTGCCTAATCTTATCTAATATTACTACCATAGCCCAAGTATCTTGTTTACAATATTCTAAAAGAGAATTATATTTAAGTTCTAATTCAGCCTTATTCATATCTTTAAACATTGCATATGTGACTAATGCTTCTGTTCCATTTTTTACATCTAAATCATCATATTTTAAATCACTAAATACTGGTAAAGTCTTTTTAATAGAATATGATCCAGATAGATGACTATCATAAAAATTAACTTTTTTAGCTTCTATTTCATCATAATTTAATGATTTATAAAATTCTGGATTACCTCTTACTATATATAAAAGATCAGAAGCAGTTTTATGTATTTCCATTAATTTTTCTTTATATTCTGGGAATATTTCAGCAAGTTCTTTAATTCTACCTTTTTCAAATGATACATTTTGAGCAAATAATGTACCATCTGGTTTAATGTATTCTACTAATTTCTCTACTAATTCTCTTCTTTCATC
>JAEEGL015537679.1_pt1 | contig 11077 bp, 7 predicted proteins | sample 9134231 | NCBI WGS metagenome assembly JAEEGL01 (sample SAMN16246548, study PRJNA631951) | gut metagenome | biome: gut microbiome; feature: rumen; material: fiber-attached | host: Bos | place: Iran: Karaj | collected 2018-10
ACGGCAACTCACACAGTAAAAAGTTCTAATAAATACCTTTGTTGCAATCTGCTCCTCGTTCCATGAATATATCATCGAACAAGGAACAGTATATAATCTCAACTTCTACTAATCAAAGAATTGAAAATGAACAGTGCCACCAAAAAAGGGGCGGGCGCGATGCTTAAGCGAGTAAGACAAAAACCCAACGAAAGAACCGCACCCTAAGGACCTCATATGTGAACGATCTTCGTCACACTATATGGGGTCTAGATGATAAAAGCTGTGATGAGCATTACTGCTCCTACAGCAACGATTGGCCACGATCGCCAGTTCAAAACTAGGAACAGACAACCAGATGCTGTCGCCAATGCTCCTGTGATCCCTATGTAGCCAAAGGCTGATGGTATCAGCTGGGCTAGGGTGCAGAACAGCCCGTAAGCAAAGAGTGCACAAAGGCTCTCCAGAAACGGACCATCTGAATTGGTCCTCACTATAAGCAACAAACTTACAGCTATGATGGGGATCCCAAACCACAAAAAGCCTTTTGGAAACACCATCTGCGTAGCCGTTACGGCTGCAGATCCGATCCCACAAGAGATTGCGAGAGCGATGAGCCAATTCTTATACTTGCTTTTTTTTGCCGCACAAAGCAGCAAATCGACAAGAATAAAGGTGACGGCTCCAACCATTATAAAAAATGGGCTTGCGAACATCAGTATTGAGAACGCAAGCATCGCTGCCTCAGCAGTGGGGTTCTTATAGGAGAACTTTGCTTTTTTGGCAGGGGACGTGGTGTTACCCACATCAACTGCTTCTTTTTTAGCGTTTTCCAAATTTTCGGATTCGCTTCCGCCGACGTCAGCGTTTTCCGATTCCTCGGATTCGCTTTCGCCGTTTTCAGCGTTTTCCGATTCCTCGGATTCGCTTCCGCCGGTGTCAGCGTTTTCCGAATTTTCGGATCCGCTTCCGCCGGCGTCAGCATTTTCCGATTCCTCGGATCCGCTTTCGCCGGCTTCAACATTTTCCGAATTTTCGGATCCGCTTCCGCCGGCTTCAGCGTTTTCCGATTCATCGGATTCGCTTTCGCCGTTTTCAGCGTTTTCCGATTCCTCGGATTCGCTTCCGCCGGTGTCAGCGTTTTTCGAATCCTCGGATTCGCTTCCGTCGTCTTCAGCATTGTACGATTCCTCGGACGCTGCCTCCTCGTTAACGACGGGAGCGGCGGGATGTGGCTGCGAATAGTAATCCGTCCTTGTCGGGGGAGATACCTGTCGAATCGATTTCGACTCAATAAAATGCATCTCGATCGGCAAAGCGATCGTAGATGCTAACAATAATCCGAATGAAAGGCAGCCAATAATGGCTTTGGCCTCATTGTCTTCATCATCGTCGATGATGAGGGAGGCAAAGACGATGAAGGATAAAACCATCATTAGTATGGTAGCAAGTACCATCTTTCTTCCTTTTCTAGCACTCTCGTGCGTTTATTTCAGGGAAAATTCACCATACGCAAAAAGCTTTTGGTGAAGGTTATTAACAAAAAATAGAACCTTCGTTTTTGTGGGTTCTTTTCAGCGGACAGCGTGTACTGCTAAAAAGAACCCACAAGCTTAAGCATCTACCCATATAAATTTTTAAATAACACCAATCAGTGTTTTTTATGAAAAATGATGAGGAGCAACAGATTGCATAAAAACTCTTAAAAGAACCCCATGAAAATTAGAACGAACTCTGCCCTATCCGAAGATAGGACAGAGTCGTTCAAAGTCCGTGTCCCATGCTGGTACTCATAAGTATTCTCACGTTTTTCTGGGTGGCCGTTCCAAGCTTCGCTGAAAGGTACCTTTTCTGCTTCAGCAGGATTGGTCCATACTTAACGGATAGTACTTACAAGTGTCCATTCCCAAACACGGAGGCGCTAAATCCGAAGAAGTAGCTGTTCTCGGGGATTATAGAGGTTATCTCGCGTGACTGCATGGCTTGCACAACGAGGCCCCCTTAGCGTTGAACCTTACGATTCAACATATCCTCGTACCTACTAAGAAATCTTTTCGGCGGAGGATCCAGGAGAGTCGCCCCTCCCTGCCATATTGTCGCATTTCAAAGGGCTGGCACAGGCAAAACCAACCATTCCCTTTGCTCCGATCCCTGTAGAGAATCAGGCTGCGCAGAAGAAGTATCTAGCTTCCTCCTTCAAGAGCCTATGAGGCTGTTGAAGGAGAAAGCTGAAACACTTCATTCTAAGTCCGTGTTCCAAGACAACGGCAACTCATATAGTAATGAGTTCTAATAAAAACCTTTGTCGCAATCTGTTGCTGTTCCTCTTCTTCAGACACCTTGTATGTATGAAGAACAAGAACAGGTTTTTCTCCTCATCCCTCATTAACAAAAGGGATGAGGTCGCAGTGGTACTGATAAACCTCAAAAAATAACCTCCTCGTAATATGGTTTATCATACAGGGAGCAAGCCGCAGGTGCGGACTTACCCCCTGTTTTTTCAATGGCGAATCCGTTTCAACGCCCGAAGGAAATCCTTCGGTTCGAAGATGTCAGAGACGTAATTCTTTTTGGTGAAGCCTTTAGGCACTCCTCTGCTAGAGTTCTCATTGGCAAACCAAAATATTTCTACGTTCCTGAACTTCGTGTCGTTGATAACCTCTTGGTAGAGGTCAATGCCGTCAAAGTCCCCAAATACGATAATCGTCTTTGGCTCGACACTTAAAACAAACTCCTTGAAGGGGAGTTCGTCAGGGTTCGAGCTTATGACGTTCTGCAGTTCCTGGTTTACCCAGGACTTCGCCTGCATATAGAACCTGGGTTTCCTCGGCGGGACTTCCAGCGGTTTGTCATAGGCAACACCGTTAAATGACAGATAGCAGGCCACATTGGGGCCGATGCATCCTGCGGCGATTGCCATGAACATTTCCGCTTGGGATGCGCACGACCCGGAAATGTCGAGCAGGAGCACAACATTTGGCTCCTTTTGTGGGTGCGAATACTTCGCACTGGGGATTCTGGTTTGATGATATGTCACAGAATCCTTGGCGATGGTAATCGCATCCCAATGGGCATTTCCAGCGACACGCTCACTAATGAGCATCTCGTTGGTAAAGTGCTCCAAGAGCCGAGATGCCTTCCTGTAAACGGCATCAAGTTCCGGATTGCCGGAGAACTTGTACGATGACACACCCGTCCGGTGCCCTGTTTCGTTACGTTTCTCCTTTCGTTCGAACTCAGAAGGGCTGACCGTCTTCGGTGTTTTCTGCTTCTGAACTTTTGGTTGATTCATCTGCTTTAACACCTCGGCGGATTGACTCGCCTCCTTCTCCCAATCCTCGGGTTCACCGTCTTCAGCGTTTTCCGAATCCTCGGATTCGCTTCCGTCGGCTTCAGCGTTTTCCGATTTTTCGGATCCGCTTCCGTCGGCTTCAGCGTTTTCCGATTTTTCGGATTCGCTTCCGTCGGCTTCAGCGTTTTCCGATTTTTCGGATTCGCTTCCGTCGGCTTCAGCGTTTTCCGATTCCTCGGATCCGCTTCCGTCGGCTTCAGCATTTTCCGAATCCTCGGCTCCGCTTTCGCCGGTTTCAGCGTTTTCCGATTTTTCGGATCCGCCTCCGTCGGCTTCAGCGTTTTCCGAATCCTCGGATTCGCTTCCGTCGGCTTCAGCGTTTTCCGAATTTTCGGATTCGCATTCGTCGTTTTCAGCGTTTTCCGAATCCTTGGATTCATCGGATTCGCTTCCGTCGGTGGAGACAGTGTGCCAGCGACTTAGTAGCTCTTTGACCCACTCCAAAAGGAGTGAAATCTTGTCATTCATTTTTTCACTCCTCTTCTTGGTCAAATTCGTAAACGTTTTTCAGTCGCTCAAGGCGACACTCGCAGCTTTTCCAGAGCGCTTTCACGCCCTGGGCAGATGGGTGGCGGAGAACGACTTGGAGCTGTTTCTGGTTGGGGCGGAACCGTAAGGTTCCATACCCTAACAAAATGCTCTTTCGTTTCCTCTTGAATGTTCCAACTGTTTCTCCCGTATGGGAGTCTAGTTTGGATATGCGGTCAAACATATTCAACTGGACTGCCCCTGGGCAGATGCCTTGCGTGGAGAATGTGTACTTTAATACGCATTCTCCACCTTCACCAGGCGCATAGCAGTCGATTAGACGCTCAAACGCTTGGTTCATCTGGGCGAGGCTAGCCGTTCCGGGATGTACCCAAACTTGGGCGGATGAAATAACTTCTGATGATCCGAATTCGATTCGGATCCCATCCCATTCAACAAAAAGCGTGTCGACCGCTTTGGGCTGGTAGGAGAGGGCACGACGAAGGAAGAGATCCCGCTGCACGAACGGCAGCGAGAGAACCATAACCATATTTTCCTTACTCATTTTAATTTTCCTTTCTAGCCCAACACGCGCTGAGTAATACGCATGTGGAGCAACACCTAAGGACGCTGTAACGCGCCATTAGGAAGGGGACATCCGTTACAAAACAGAGGGTGTCACGCAAACGGATATGCGTGGCACCCAAAACATCAAGTCAGAGATCGGCGAACGAATCGTCGATCTCCTGAGCGATCTTTGCGCCGACCTTCGCTTTGGCTTCGCGAGCCGCCCTGTTGGCTTTCTTCGCGGTACGAGCCGCGATGTCTATAAGAGAACGGCTTGCGCATTCAGCGAGAATCTCGCCTAGCTGGTCAGGCGTGACGATTTCCTGGACGATCTCGCGATCTTCCGGATAGGCGGCGAACCAGTCATAGCAAACTATGCCTATGATATTTGGGCTCTCCTTCCATTTGGTAAGCCGCAGGGCGTCACGACCTGCCTGTAAGGTTTCGGGAGGGGCAGGAGGCTTTATCATATCCTCCGTTCTCTCCCAGATCTTAACAGTTAGATCTGCGATTACTTCTGACATTGCGTCGGGAAGATAATCAATCGGGGACTCGACGATCTCTACCGGCTTCTGAAGCGTACCGGTTTTGATCTTACCCGATAACATCTGAATTAACAGATCTTTATCCGGGTAGCCGAGGTACTCTCGACGACATCGCCGCATCAGGGCTTCAGAGATGTCCCTTTCGTTGTTCTTCGTGAAGAACAAGATTAGGTTTTCTTTTTTAGCTTTGATGATGCGATCCCCAACGACCACTGCCCCCTCCTGCAATGCAGTGAGGAATACAGAGTCGGTCTTGGGGTTGGCTTTGTCGAGCTCGTCGATGAACGCAACGACCAATTCAGTCTGAGATCGACGGAAGATCTCAGCTAGGAATCCCAGCTTGATCACGTCATCGTCTGATTTGACGACCCCCTTTTCTCCCGACGCCGCGCGGAGAATTTTTACGATGTTCGCATCGTAAATGAAATCCTCAGGCGTAGAGCCTGGATGTGCCTGCATGTAGACGTAGTCTACGCACATGACCCGTGCAATCGCCTTTGCGAGCGCCGTTTTCCCCACTCCTGGGGGGCCGTCGAGTAGCATCGTAGCGATACCCTCATGGTCGAAACGGGAGGCTAGGAAGCAGGCGAGATCGGCCGCGAGCTTTTCGCTAGCGGCATATCCGACCGCTGACAAGGCGGTTTGGATTTCGTGAACTTTTGACATGTTAATGTCTCCTTTCTGGTTGGAAAAATTTCCCACCACACGCCAACCAGAAGGGCGTGGGATGAGTTCAAGTAATTACCTTGCCAAGAAAAAGAATTGTTCTTTTCCTTAGCAAGGTAACTACCTAGATCTTTCCACCAGATTGTAACGGAGTTGCTATAAATGAGTAGAAAACCAGTTGGATGTCCTTAAATCCTTATTTATACCACTGCTGTTCCTCATTCCATGAGAGTACACCTCATCGAATAAGGAACAGCGTATAACTTCTTCAATACCAAATTTTAAAATAGCGCTGCACTGTTTCGGTCAGCAAAGGGATTGCCCCGAGCGCAAATCTTATAAAAGCAAAATCTTCTTTTGTTTTTATAATGATCCATGATTTCGGTAGCCTTTGAATAAATCTCCAATGAAATTAATATATTAAATAATGTTTTTCCAAATTATTCTGATACTCATCATTTTTGTCGGAATAGCCTTCAACCTCTACTAATTAACTAAATTGTAAAAAGAACAAAAGGCGGGCGCGATGCTTAAGCGAGTAAGACAAAAACCCAACGAAAGAACCGCGCCTTCAGCTTTAACAGAAGAATAGTGCTCCTATGGTGGTAGCAATCCCTATTACAAGGGTTGGCCACATTTTCCAGTTACAGTACATTAACGGTAAAGATAAGGCTGTCACCATTATCCCTGTCAACCCAAGTAAGCCGTGGAATGGAGGAATAAACGGCACTGCGATGCATACTATTCCGTATATCCCTACCGAAACCACCAAGACTTTTTTGAACGCCCTATCTATGTCGGCTAACAGGGCTAATAAGATGCCCATGAGAAGCAAACATATACCCATGCCGAGTAGAATCATGGGTGCACATGATGCTACGCTGATGAGCAGAGCAGCTGATAATAGCGCAAAGATTGCGGGGTCGTGCAGGTATGCTTTCCCTCCATAATTTGCTGCTAAAGCTAACAGCTCAGCAAGAGAGAAGTTGAATACTCCAATTAGTATCAACGCACCAACAGCGATTCCTGGCAGCGTAGCTGTGAAGGAATACTTAGGCTGTTGTTCATGCTGAACTGCACAAGGAACTGTGACAGGCTGTGGTTCTTGCTGAACCGCCGTATCATCTGTGGCTGGCTTTGTTTCGTATTGAGCAACAATGCTGTCTGCACTGGAGTGCATCTTATATTTGTGATAAGCGAATGTTATCGCACCGCATATCAGGCTTACCACAAATAGTCCCAGCAATATTCCCATAACGATGTCGGCATCAAAGCCGATCCAATTCCAATCCTCCAAATCCGGGCCTATGATAAAAAATACGGCAATCGCAACCAATATGGCTATCGCCATTATAAAAAAGATATTCATTTTATCCCTTTCGTTTAACCTTTACTTGTTTGTGGGTCCTTTTCAGCAGATGTTATGTACTACTAAAAAGAACCCACAAGCTTAAGCATCTACCCATATTCATTTGTTACATTTAAATTAGCTAACTATTTTTTCTTAATCTAAACATTTCGGGAAAAATCGTACTTGGATAGAACGTTCGTTCTATAGGTGATTATTTCTTATTAATTGTTTATAATACTCGGCCTTAAAGTTGTTTGATTGTTTTGAGAGAGTGAAGCGACTGGCGTTAATTTCGGATAAATGCATTATATCTTAAGTAATAGTTTTCCGGTGAAGAGTTAAAGAGGTTTGAATAGTTTCTGAATATTTATTTAGGAAAGAAAGGGGATAAAACGAGAGAGGGGATTTCCCCCTCTCTCATTTTAACTATCTAATCCAAGCATCGTCGCCGTTGGCTTCTTTTGCTAGGTAGTAACGATTACCATCAGCGGTGGTAAAGTCGTGGGCACGTCCATCGTGTCCCATACCGATAATGGTTGGATTGCCAGTATCAATACCACCAATGGTTACTCTATCATTACCGTTGTAAATTGTAATTTCAGATGAGTAGGTGGTACCGTTATTTGCAGGTGTGGTTTTAACTGTAACCTTGTTATCTCCAAAGATGAAAGATGATTGATCCTTGAAGTCCCACTTATCGCCATCACTCTCTACAACGTGTGGGTCACCCCAGATTCTGGTTGATTTGCCGTCAGGAGAGGTGATGAACCACTCTTGTTTGCTATCAGAGCAGCTGATCTGATAACCGTCAGCTGTAGAAACTGCAAGTTTGCCTTGCTCGTTTATGCCAGCTTCTAATGTACGAGCACTGTCTTTAGCTGTTGGTGTGTTAGGCATTTGAAAAATATTTTGAGCCTGCTGGTTGTGAATGCTGTTGAAGCCCCAAGCAGATTGATTTCTTCCAGCAGCACTTAAGAAACCCTGTAACATGGGGATATGGCTCATAAGGTTACTTACACTGTTTGGAACCTTAACACGACCTTGGAAAAGGCTGCCAAGTTGTCTACCGATTGAGAACCCAATAGGATCCTTAATAAAAGCCATCTTGTTACGCATAGGGTTGCCATAATGTGGCATACAATTCCTAAGAGATTGTGCTGTGTATTTTTTCATCCCAAAAGCTGAACCACAGCGTCCAAAGCTGCTGGTAAAGCTAAGAGCATGTGAAAAGTGATGTCCAAGTTTATTAATCATTTTTTCCTCCAAATTTGATAAAAATTTATTCTCTCTCCCCAAAGGTGGGCAGTAAAAGCTTGCCTCATAGCCACAAGCTACTACGCATATCGCGAAAATGGAGGAAAAGTTTCCTGACTTCAGAAAAAAAATGAAAAAAATGAAAAAAATGAAAATCCCCCCTACCTTTGAGATAGGGGGGACGGATATTACAATAAAATACCCTTCAAGGCGGAGGCTTTATCAGTTTTCTCCCAACTGAAGTGACCATCTGCTGTTGGGGTTCTTCCGAAATGGCCGTAGGCTGCTGTGGCCTTATAAATCGGTTTAAGAAGATCTAACGACTCAATAATTCCACGCGGAGTTAGAGAGAAGATCTCACGCACTGCAGCTTCAATCTTATTGTCATCAATCTTAGAAGTTCCAAAGCTATTAACATGAATAGAAACTGGTTCAGCTACTCCAATAGCATAAGCGATTTGAACTTCACATTTATTGGCTAATCCTGCCGCAACGATATTTTTCGCAATGTAACGTGCAACATAAGCACCTGAACGGTCTACCTTTGATGGATCCTTACCAGAGAAAGCACCACCACCGTGTCTGCCGTAACCACCGTAGGTATCAACGATAATCTTACGTCCTGTTAGACCGCAATCTCCAACAGGACCACCAATTACAAAACGTCCTGTGGGGTTAATAAAAAGTTTGGTTTGTGGTGTTAAGAATTCTCCAGGAACGGTTGTTTTAATAACGTTCTCTTTAATAAACTCTTGGAGTTCTGGTAAACTTTTATCTGCGCTGTGTTGTGATGATACAACGATAGCATCAATTGCTTTAGGAACTCCATCTTCATAACGTACAGAAACTTGCGTTTTCGCATCTGGCTTTAAGAAGCTAACGCCGCACTCTTTCCTCTGCCTGCTCAATTCGCGAGCGAGTTTGTGAGATAAAGATATTGGTAGTGGCATTAACTCTGGCGTTTCATCTGATGCAAAACCAAACATTAAACCTTGGTCACCAGCACCTTGATCTTTATCGTCGGAGCTATCTACTCCCATACTGATGTCTGGTGATTGGCTGTTAATAAACTGGGTGAATTCGCATGACGCTGCATCAAAGCCCAGCTCAGGTTCTGTATATCCGATTCCAGCAATGGTATCTCTTGCAATCTTTGTGAAGTCAACTTTTGCTGATGATGTGATCTCGCCAGCTATAACTACGTTGTTGTTTTTTACTAAGGTTTCACAAGCTACACGGGCGTATTTGTCTTGAGCTAAGTGAGCATCAAGGATTGCGTCGCTAATTTGATCTGCAACTTTATCAGGATGACCTTCTGAAACGGATTCTGATGTAAAAATAAAACTCTGGACCATATAAGCTCCTATACAATAATTATAATTGTTTATAATAATTGTAACCGTTCACGCAGCCTAAGTGTGGTCAAGAAGCCGAAATCGGAAAAGCTGCTAAATTTAACGGCCCTTCAAAAGTTTAGTGAGTGGTTACCAATAAAAAATCTAATTAACCCATTTTAATAGCACAGTATTGTTGTTTTTCCTAGATAGTAATTATGTGCATTTCAAGATATTTCCTTTTGTTTTAGACTTGTTAGTCATGATACGGAAATTTGGATTACATGATTTTATCTTTTTACTTTGTATATTTTGTAACCTACTGTTAGATCTGGAGAGTATGACTACGACCTCTGACTTTGGTATTCATATTGAGTCGGGGCGTGAGATCTTGGAGTTGGGGACGATTCCTGCCAATGATACTTTTCTTTCTGTAAGCAGGCCTTGGATTAGAAATCAGTGGTTAGGGGAGGTTATAATCGCGGCATCTGAGAAATTGGGTGGGTGGAGTACCCTTTATGCAGTATGTAGCTGTGTATTCCTTATTACCTTTTTTATTTTGTTATACAGGTCAATTGGAATTTTTGTTAAGGATTCACTAATTGTTCTTTTAATCTGTGCTTTAGCAGAAAAGCTATTAACTTGGTCATTAGTAGCGAGTCCGCTATTGTTTGTTTTACCGTGTTTTGTAGTTTTTATAACAAATCTTTATTACTTGAATAGAGAGATTAAAGAGAATGTTGAAGTCGATAGACATTTTAAGAGAGCTATCGTTTGGATTTTATTATCCCTCCTTGTCTGGGCGAATATTCATCCAAGCTTTATCTTGGGCGTTGTTCTCTGCTTCCTTCTTCCTGTTACACTATTGTTTGATAAACTTCTTCTTGGAAAACAGTTTCAGATCCCAAGGGTTCATTTAGAGGCTCTGTGTTTATTTTCAATCTTAGTAACATTTATTAATCCGTATGGAGTGAGATTATACGACGCCGTATTACTCCAATTTTTTAATTCAGATATGCGTAGCATGTTAGGGCTCTGGGAACAAACGAGTTTTAGAGATGTGCATGGTCATATTCTTGAAGGTTTTATTTTTGCTTTTACTGCGACTTTTTTTGTTAATAGAGGCAAATATTTATCTTTTGGTTTCTTTGAATTGTTTGTCCTTGCTGGTCTCTTTTATGGTGCGATGATCAGCTTAATTTTTGTACCATTCTTCGTTATCGCTTTTGTTATCCCTCTTGCAGAATCTCTAGATGCTGCTAAACGTGTTTTATGGGATAATAGGTTTTTAAGTATTATTACACTGTCATGGGAAAATATTATGCAAAGGGAAAATAAGACTATGCGCGGAAGTTGCACGGTCATTATTAGCTGCATAGTAATTTTGGCTATGGCGATAGGACAAGGGAAAATTCCCTTATATCATAAAGTTTTTTTGGAAGAAAAAGATACACCTTTTGTTAAAGCGATTGAGTTTTTGGCGGAAGAAAGAAAAGGTGAAAAAACTACCGTATTTTCAGGATTCCGAGGTGGTGGAAAGATTATTTTTTATAGTAACAGA
>JAEEGL015869262.1_pt1 | contig 11077 bp, 4 predicted proteins | sample 9134231 | NCBI WGS metagenome assembly JAEEGL01 (sample SAMN16246548, study PRJNA631951) | gut metagenome | biome: gut microbiome; feature: rumen; material: fiber-attached | host: Bos | place: Iran: Karaj | collected 2018-10
CGACTTTTGTCAAAATGTGGCAAAAGTATATGGAGCGTATGCATTATAGAACTATCTATTTTAATGCCTGGAATACAGATTATATCTCAGATCCCCTTATTGCTTTGTTAGGTGAACTCAAACACCTTGTGGGAGACAATGAAAAATTCAAAGAAATTAGTGGAACTATTGGCCGCTTTCTAATCGCTGTTGGGAAGTCTGTAGTAAAAACAACAACAAATGTTGATGTGAATGATGTTGCAGATGAAATGAGTAATCAAATAGACAATTATTCAAAACAGAAAACAACTTTTGAAGAGTTTAAACAGCTGCTTATCGAATATGTAGCTACCCCTTCTGATAATGAACAAGTACCTGTAATTTTCATTATCGATGAACTTACCGCTGTAATCCTCATTTTGCAGTTAAAGTCTTGGAAAGAGTAAAACATTTATTTGACATCCCGAATATTATTTTCGTTCTTCCTATCTGCAAGAAACAACTTGAGCATTCTATTCAGGGCTTTTATGGTAGCGATAAAATAGATTCTACTAATTACCTACGTCGTTTTATTGATGTGGAGTATGAATTGCCATCTCCCGACAGTGAGAGTATGTGTCAATTGCTTTATGATCATTATTGTTTTGATAACTTCTTCAAGGAGAAATATGATAGAGGTAATCATGAGGCACGGGATGGACGAGACTTGTTTAAGAGTATGGTTATAAAGCTATGCAAATATAAAAGAATAGAACTGCGTACTTTAGATAAAATATTTGTCTTATGTAGGATAGTAGCAACAGAAATCTATGGTGGAGAAGTCTCCGAAATGGATTTGTATTTCTTGCTATGTTACATTAAGGTTTGTGAATATGATTTCTACTGTGACATCAGACAACATAAAATGAAGCTTCAGGATATTATCAACTGCATTGAAAAAATATTTCCTAAACAGCTTCTGACTGCAGAAGATTCATATAGTATTGACCATCATTCTTTTTTATATGCAATAGCATCTTTGCTGCAGGTTTATAATCAGATGAATAGTATTATTATTGAAAAGAATGTACTTCCTTCTAATGCCAATCCAAATATGAATCTTGATTGTACAATAATAGACAATAAGAAGCTAAAGGAAGGATTGGAACATGCAACTACCCATTTATCAAGATGGGGAAGCATAACTGAGGTAACAGACAAAATCGATTTGTTAAGAATTCGATAATGAAAACAATATTCAATTAGTTCTATTATGGCAGAAGACAGACAATATATACAAGGCCTCGACGAGTACATTCGTCAGGGAGAACCGCAAGAACAGGAACGTGGCAGAGCGTGGCAGACAGCCATTGGACTTCAGGAGGTTGATGGACTGAAGACGTCGCCATACCTGTTAGAAACAGCTCGCCGCCACATTGAAGGTGATATCACCATCAGTGAAGCCAAGCAACTCATAGACAGCTACTATAAGTCGCAGGCTGGACGTAAGGAGATTGAAGGAGAAAGGACAGAGGAAGCTGACAAGGTTTCTGCTCGTATCACGGAACTGCTTCAAGAAAAAACTTTCAACTTTTCACCAGCGCAATTGACGTCCATCCATAGACGCCTGTTTGAAGGTATCTATAAGTTTGCTGGTCGTATCCGCGACTATAATATCACCAAGCAGGAATGGGTGTTGCGAGGTGAAACGGTCTATTACGCCAGTGCTGACACTATCAGCGAGACACTGGAGTATGACATGGGACAGGAACGGAACTATAGCTATGAGGGTAAAAGCATCGATGAAGCCATCAGTCATCTGACCCGTTTCTGTGCTAATCTCTGGCAGATTCATGCTTTTGGTGAGGGCAATACCCGTAGTACGGCTGTCTTTATGATAAAGTATCTGAAAACGCTGGGATTCAAAGTAACCAACGACCTCTTTGCCACCAATTCCTGGTATTTCCGCAATGCACTGGTTCGTGCCAACTACAGCAATCTGCAAGAAGGTGTAACAGAGACAACTGTATTTTTGGAGCGTTTTTTCCGCAATATGCTGCTTGGCGAAACAACGCCACTCCGTAACAGGGAAATGCATTTGGACTGGAAGGTAGAAACTGAAGTCCAAAGTACAAAAGAATCGGTTCAAAGTGCAAAGGAACCGCTTCAAAGTGCAAATTCTGCACTTCCGCTACCAACAAAGTGCAAAGACTGCACTTTGGAAGAGATTGCCGTGCTTAGAATAATACAGCAAGATCCTTCGGCAAAACAGACGTTTATTGCAAAAGAAATAAGGAAATCAGAGCGAACTGTTAAAACAATCACAGCTCACCTTACTGAAAAAGGTATTATTAAACGCAGTAAAGGTAAGGGAAGCGATTGGGTGATTATCTACGATTAATCTAAAATGACAAGCAACAGAGACTATACTCCAGAGTTCGTTAAGATACTCAACGATATAGTTAGGAGTTATGACAGAATGACTCTTACAAAAATACACCATCTTCGCCCGTCTCAAATTTTCGTGTTTGGTACGGACAGGCAGGGTAGCCAAAAGTATGGAGCAGCAGGACTCGCTGCAAAATCATTTGGTGCCCAGGTCGGTGTGTCAAGCGGCTTAACAGGAAATTCCTATGCTTTGCCCACAAAAGGTATTTCCTTGGGTGAGCTGAAAGAACATGTCGTTGAGTTTGAAAAATTTGCACGAGAACATACTGAACTAAAATTCTTGGTAACTGCCATTGGATGCGGTCATGCTGGTTTGGATGTAAGTCAGGTGTCAGAAATGTTCATTGGATGCGTGGCATTGAAGAATGTTTATCTCCCCCATGAGTTTATGTTACAGTATAGACAATTCTGCAATTCAAAGCTAAATATCGGACAACAAATAAAAAAGCAAGAAGAGAATATACTTGACAACTTCAGTGAGGAACTGCATCCTATTGTCAACTATATGCTTCAGCATTCTATACCATTTGACCACGATGGAGGCTTTTTCTTGAAAAACGAATCGGGAAAGGTTCTTGCCGAAGCAGAATTGGGAATTGAAGACGAGAAAGTGGTTTTTATACCACTTACAGAACAAGACCATCAGAAGTTCGTTTCTGCTGGGTATAAGATAGTATCACCAGAAGATTATATTCTACAATAGAACAAGAATATGGAGAAGGTAATTCCATTGGAAGACTTTGATTGGGAAGCTTTTGAAAATCCGGTTTCTTCTCAATCAACAGAAGAATCAAGTGAAGAAACTGTTGATGTTACAGAACATACAATAGTTCCTGGCACTGTTATTTCCATAAACAGACGTGAAGTTGTAGTCAACATAGGCTATCATTTTGATGGTATCATACCATCAAGCGAATTCCGCTATAATCCAGAGTTGAAAGTGGGTGATGTTGTGGATGTGTATGTAGAATCGAAGAGTGAACGTCTTGGTCAATTGATTCTGTCACACAAGAAAGCAAGAGTCGCCAAAGCCTGGGACCGAATAAATGAAGCACTTGACAACAATGAGTCGGTTAAAGGCTTCGTTAAGTGCCGCACAAAAGGTGGTACTATTGTGGATGTCTTCGGAATAGAAGCATTTATGCCAGGATCTCAAACTGACATCGTTAGAGTTGCTGACTTGGATACTTTCGTGGGGCAGACAATCAACGTTAAAGTCATAAAGATAAACAAAGAGTTCCGTAATATCGTAGTAAGCAGAAAAGCTGTGGTTGAAGAGAATCTGTTAAGAAAAACTGCGGACAAAACTTTGCTGAAGGAAATATGGCAGAAACATACGGAAGTGCAGGAACAGATTCTTAGACAAAGAACGGCACCTTTTGCCATTATGCCAGAGGCTACTACTATAATTAACGAGAAACTATATGTCAGAGTTGACACTACTGATAATACAGAGGGCTTGAGACAACTGATAGTTGACAGTTTGGATATTGATTATGATGATTGTCACTTTGAAGATGGGTATATCTTTGCGCCTATTGCCAAATGGCAGAAGGTAGATGAGTCTGTGAAAGCGAGAATCAGCACGACTGCCAATAAAGAGTATGTTACATTCACTTACTATCCTGTAGTGGACGGCACTGTCGTTGACAAACGTGCTCAGTTTACTGGCGTAAAACAGTTACTGGATAAGCTGAATGTTGAATATGACCTTGATAAGAACAACCGCCTCCAAATATCGATTGAGGAACTCAACAGATTGAAGGAGAATGAAGAATTCAATAGCTTGCAACTGGCTTTGCCTGACAGGGCATCTGCAATCATTCCGACATATCCCAGTATTGTGGTCTATCTGGAAAAACTATGTCCAGGACTCAAGCTGAATAACATTGAAACTTTCAAGAGTAGCAGAAGGAAAACATACACAGGTGTCACTATTGATAAGCAGGTATCAGTAGAAGGAGGATATTTCACTCAAGAGTTCTTGGATGAAATAAAGCCCGTGTTTGAATTGCAAATGTGTAAGGTGGAATTTACTTTCATCATTCACGAGGATGCGTTGAACAATTATGATTGGCAAGCGAACAAGCTTGGACTACCTAAGTTGAACGGCAATACAATAACATTCAGCAAAAAAGTAAAGCGTCCTAAGTTGCAGGATGATTTAGAAGATAGCTCAGAAGATAGTATAGATAGTGCAGATATCGAAGACGGAGATGAGAACACTCCGGATTTTACCTATATAAACTCATCAGAATTCTTTAGCACCAAACACACTACTGATTTCAACTTTGATTTCTACCTTTGGAGCGATTTGATGAAAAGATTGTTCGGTAAGGATAACTATGAGTATACAGAAACATACTATTACAAGTACCGAGAGAATAGAGAATGGGCATCAGCAGAAGAACTGGACAAGTTCAATGATGATTTGCATGTCTCTTTTAAACCATCAATAGAGCATTCTGTATCATCAAAAGGAAACTCAATCGGTATAGATTTCAATTGGAAAGAAAAGAGTTTACCTGAACTATTGACGGAATTGAGCAGAGACTATCCATTTGTGGACTTCGGTTTGTTCAAAAATGGTCACAAGTGCAATTTTGATGTTCAATATAAGAAGGTAGATATGACAGAAATTATGAATCAACTTCATGATTTCTCTGAGGATCTGCATCTTGAGCTCAGAAAGAAAGGAACAGAACTTGGATTCTCTCGTGAATTCGAAAGGCTGGAAGACCTACTAACATTCAAAACTCAATTAATCCACAAACTTCAGACTTTTGACCAATCCAGATATTTGTGCACAATCTCAGAAGTTCCTTCAGATAAGGTCAAGCTGGTTTATTTCAATGATATTGCCAGCAGAGACGAAGACCGTTTGGATGCAGCTCGTGAACTTAAGGGCGCTGATTTTACTGTCGGAGAACTGAAGATTGGAAAATTGATAAGAACAGCGAACTATCCTGAACTGGTCTTGGATATTTCTGGCGATTTTTATGAAGTCACAAAACAATTGTTTGAAGAAACGGATGTAACAGAAATTACACCAGACCTTTCTGGCGATTTAGAGAAGCTGGCTCGACTGAAAGAATCACTGAATAGAATTGTAGAAGGCCGGGACGTGGAAAATCCATCTCTTGGCACATTCATCTTTGATGCTTCCAAGGCTGCCGGTATTAAAGACTATGAAGAAAATATCAAGTTAGAATTGCAGGAAATTGAGAAGCACCTGCTGAATAAGAGGATAGCCAGTAATGAACCTCAAAAGGTTGCAATTGCAAAAGCTATTCTTGCTCCAGACTTGTCGCTTATCCAAGGCCCTCCTGGTTCCGGTAAATCTACTGCGATTGCAGAACTAATCTGGCAGCATGTACGCGAGAATCAGAATACAAGGATTCTACTGACATCAGAGACTAATCTTGCAGTAGATAACGCAATAGATAGAGTTGTTAACCCTTATCACAACTTAGTAAAACCTATTCGCATTGGTGATGAGTCTCGTCTGGAAACAGAAGGACTTCAGTTCTCTTATTCCGCCATGTATCGCTGGGCAAAAGGCGAAGACATTACAACAAAGAAAAAGTCATTCGACATAGACGATGATGATGACGATGACGAAATGGTCACGACTGTAGAAGATACGGTTTATGAAGCTCCAGAGAAACTCATCCTTCTGAACTGGATGGAGAACATCGGCAGAAGAATGGATAAGGATTGTATGCCCGAAAAAGCTCAAGAGCTATGGGCTGATTTATTGGAGAATCCCACAGATAATCTTAAGGTGTTATTCTTTGATAACTATATTGCAAACTGTAATGTAGTGGGGGCAACATGTAGTTCAATCGGTCAAAAGAATATCATTTTTACCGAGAATATTGCCACCCAAAGTAAGAAAAACAAATTTGTTCCTACTGCATTCTACAAGACATACAGAAGTGTATTCTCACAGAGAGACAACGAGTACAATCCTAAAATCAGGTTTGATGTTGTAATACAGGATGAGTCAAGTAAGGCAACACCTGCAGAGTTGTCTCTGCCTTTGATTTATGGAAAGAAGAATATTATTATTGGCGACCATAGGCAGTTGCCTCCAATGATTTCAAGAGAGTCTTTTACTAATTCCTTTGATTATCTTATCAAACGAGAAAAGGATAATACGGAATTGCAGCGAATAAAAGAACTGAAAAGTTTTGTCATCAAAAACTTTAATGTACTTGAAGTATCGCATTTTGAACGATTGTATAATCAGATAGATGAAAAGCTCAAGGGCGTTTTCAACTATCAGTTCAGAATGCATCCTGCCATCAATGAGGTAATAAAACAATTCTACAAAGATGAAGGTGGTTTGGAGTGCGGCTTGGTTCATCCTAAAGATTTGGGAATCAATGATCCTGACTTTATTCATAACGGTGCGTCAAGATTTCATGGCATCTCGGCAGGTCCTATCGACCCAGATGTTCATGTTCTTTGGATTGACTCATCCTCTCCAGAAATGCTAGATGGTACGTCAAGAGTAAATTACGGAGAGGTAGAAATTATTCGCAAATTGCTTCGTGAGTTGAACAACTCGGATTCATTCCATGAGTATAATAATAAGTGGAGCAATATTGAAGACAAACAGATTGGCTTGATATCGTTTTATGGTAAGCAATTGCGCCTGCTCAGGGAAATGACTAGAGAATTTAATCCCAATGAGCTGCCTATAAGAGTTAGTACCGTCGATAGATTCCAAGGAATGGAACGAAATATCATAATCGTATCAATGGTAAGAAGCCATTGTATCCAAACAGAGAAAGGGCAGAAACCGAACTGTAAAAAATACCCGGAAGTTGGTTATCCTAAACAAGAAGACCTTGGTTTCGCTCAGTCTCCAAATCGATTGAATGTCGCGCTATCTCGTGCAAAGCGTTTGTTGATTATTGTTGGAGACAGTCAACTCTTTAGAACAAAGGATATTTATGACAATGTGTACAAGACCGTATATAATCATGAAAATGGTAAAATTTTAACTGCTGAGGAATATGGATTATAAAGAAATTATCAATAAAGGTAAGCTTATTTATGCTTCACGTTCCACAGATTCTAATTTCCGTTTGTGGAGATTGAACAAAACGGCATGTTATGTTACCTATTATCAGACAGTAGAACTTACCAAGTTGGATAAGGTTCTTCTGATGACCATTAAATATAACAGTGGTTCTCTTTACGAAAATAAGTTAGCTGGAATTCTTGGTTTTAACGTTCAAGATGATTTTGATGTGACACCCAAAAGATACAAAGATGTCGGTGAAGCATCTATCTTTGGCGACATCTTGTCTGAACTTATAAAATATGGATTGATACGGAATGTTGAACACAAAGTATCCATAACTCCATTAGGTGAGCTCGCTCTTAAAAAGGGGGTAAAATATGAGTTCTATTCAGGAGCACAGCTGTTAAATGAGTGCTTTGACCTTGCGCAGAAGACAGACAAGGAGTTTTTGTTTTTTCCATTCCGTGACGCTCTTGGTGTAGTTTCAAAAATACAAGGTGGCAAGACACTGTCATACGATGATTTCAATGTCAGTACAATTGAAGAAGAATTGTATGGCTCACCCGAGGAACTTGTTGCTCGACTGTTGTTACAGTCAGATGAGAAAACATCTGTGTTTAGAGCTGAAGCTTCAAATGACGCAAGAATGGGTGAAGCTTATGTTGATTTCAGATTGTATGAGTTTGATGGACAAAAGTACCCTATAGTCTTCTATAAGGATGAAGTGTCTTCGAAAACGAATGACCTGTTGTTCAACGAATGTAATGCTCAGTACGTTCGCGAAAAGATTCATATCGGAGAGTACTTATACCTGGTAAGAGAAAGTGGTCAGAAACTTACTTATCAGTCACTGTACCAATATATGGACATATGGTCATTGGATGATTTCCTTGATAGTGAGTATTTGGACTGGAACGACAAAAAACTGTTTGATAGCATTGCAAAAGTTGCGAATGGATCTCAATGGTCAAAGATTTCATCTGTTTGTCCGACAGAATCTTTGGAGCCAAACCTAAAACAATATGAGGAATCATTAGATTGGATAATATTATCTGAAAGGTTTGATGATAACTATATTGTTGAGAATGCAATAAAGTATCCTTGGGACTTTGAATCTCTGTCCGCAAATCGCAGTATAGATTTTGTCAAGAGAATAATTGTCATTCCTGAACTGCATAATGATACTATTGATTGGGACTGGGAGACATTGATGCCTCAATTGGAAGATGAGTTTGTTCTTCAATATATAGATACCATTCCGTTTGTTATGTATTCGCAAACGGAAAAATACTTATCTCTGCATCCAGAGTCAATATGTACTTATCCAAACCGTAAATGGGACTGGAAGTTCTTGTCGTTGAATGCGGAACTTGAGTTCATACTGAACAACATATCAGCATTAGGCGATTATATTTACGTTGAGGACGTAATGCCACGTGCATTCTCTGAAGAAAGTTGGGTTCATCCATATTGTGAGTCCAGTGCGTTCGCATTTGCTGTTATTGAGAGCAAGGAACGTCTTTCTACTAACTACAATGCCAACGCGGCTGATTATCAATGGTCCATAGAATTGATTGATTGGCATGAGAAGATGGGCTTCATTACATGGAAGTCTACTAATTATGCTGTTGGCTTTGAATGTAATCCCAATATCATATGGAACTCAGAGTTCTTTGAGCATTACAAAGATAAGGAATTTAGTGTAAAGGGACTAAACCATATCTCTGCATCAGTAACAGAAAGTCGAATCATTGATTCAAATATTGATTTCAAATGGTCTTGGGCACAATTGTCTCACCGAGATATTGTGCTGGACGATATTGAATTCATAAAGAAATACATGACACGTCTTTCTCTTGATGTGGTATTAACCAACTTGAGAGAAGATTTTGTCGACCAACTGTATGCAGATTCAAATTTCAAGAGTATTGCATCCTCTCATGCGCTTTGGTCATTGGTAACTGAAAAGGTTTCTGAGGGTATAATTCGCAGGAATTTTAATGATGAAAATTGGGACTGGAAAGTTCTGTCAAAACGGTTCTGCGATAGCATGCACATCACTCAGTTAGGTGATGATCGCTGGGTGGATAAACTGGATTGGAATTATTTGTCAGAGCATCTGGATATTATAAAGATTCAGGATAATTTATCTTTGTATGTTGACAGGTGGAACTGGAAATGCATCACTTCACGTGTAGAACACGATTTCTTAATATCGAACCTTCCAGAATATTATGATTCCTGGGATTGGGAAGCTCTTCTTCAAACTATTCTTACAGATGAAGATCTTGCCGATAGCAGCATAAAAATTCAGGTTGCCATTATTCTGTCTCAGATTGAGGATAATAAGCAGTTGTGGGCATTATTCACAAAACGTTACTCAACGGAAGATATAATATCTTTGCAAAACAATCAGGCTTTGAGTTCTGTCGGATTTGATTGGAACTATAGTGACGTTTATAACCGTCCTGATTTTGAGATAGAAGCATATCTGCAAGTTTATCAGGAACAGGATATTTATGTGGACTGGGATGCTCTATCTTCATCTAAAGCTCTAGATAGAATCTTAAGATGGGACAAGAATATTACTAAGGACTTCAATAATTGGGAGGACTTGGTTGTTTCCATTCTTGAGAATGAAGATTATGAATGGAATTTCAAGTTCCTTTCTACTCTGACTTCAATTAACTGGTGTGATAATATCCTAAAAATCAGAAGTGAAGAGTGGGATTGGGACTACCTTTCTGAAAATAGCAAATGTTTCAGTTATAACTCCAAGCGCCCCAAGGAACTCATTAAGCATATAGAGAAGTTTAATGAGCATCTGAATTTTGCTTTATTGTCGAAAAGAAAAGATGTAAGACTGGATATTGATACAATCTCTGCTCATCTTTCTTATCCCTGGGATTGGAATGCTATTTCTCAAAACAAATCGTGTGCTCTTACCGCAGAATTTGTAATGGAGCATAAGGAGTTTGATTGGGATTGGTCAGCGCTCTCGTCTCGTAATGACTGTATATTTACAGCAGAGTTTATCAAAGAAAACAAAGATAAGGACTGGAATTGGGTAATACTGTCAAAAAGGAAGGAAATCATTCTTAATACGGATGTTTTGATTGCCTTAATTGCAAAAGATTGGGACTGGAATGAACTGATACGACGTATGGACATAGAGTTCACTCCTGACCTTTTACGTTTGATAATTGATAAAGACCTTAATTGGAAGGCAATCTCACAACGTGATGATTTCTATCCAACAATGGAGGTTCTAAATATCCTAAAAGATAAGAGCATTGACTGGGCTCAGATTTCACGGCGTGAAGAATTGGCTGCAAATGTTATCTTTGTCTTTAAGGACAAATTGGACTGGAAGGTTTTATCTCATAGTTCCCACATTAATATATCTGATGCAAAAATCCTTGATAGATATAAATCATATCTTGACTGGAACTTCGTTTCTAATAGTCCAAATTTATCCTTGTCGGAAGATAATCTTGAAAAGTTCAAAGACTATTTGAATTGGATTATTGTTTGCAGGAGAACTGATTTCCTCATTACTGCCGAAATCCTTGAAAAGTTTGAAGCGAAGCTTGATTGGTCAAGAATATCAAGAACTGGGAATATTGAATTTACTCA
>JAEEGL016169687.1_pt1 | contig 11077 bp, 7 predicted proteins | sample 9134231 | NCBI WGS metagenome assembly JAEEGL01 (sample SAMN16246548, study PRJNA631951) | gut metagenome | biome: gut microbiome; feature: rumen; material: fiber-attached | host: Bos | place: Iran: Karaj | collected 2018-10
CATTCGTACGGCCAGTCTCACAAGGACGTTTTGAGAACGTTCGGCATACGCCTCTATATAATATAATAAGGTGTAATTATTCAACAGATATATTTTATTCATTTATTAACATTTAAATTTTTAAAACATTATGAACAAGAAAGAACTGAAATTCTATGAGGCTCCCGCTTGTGAAGTGGTAGAGCTGAATGTTGTGTCTTCACTTCTTGCAGGTTCTACTGGCAGTGGTAATGCTGATGGTATTACTGAGGAAGAGCTTGAGGATGGTGGAATCGAATAACTAATTAAAATCGCAACACTATTAATTATTAATCAAAAGTATTAAAACATGAAGAATTTTGCTAAATTTATTCCCGTAGCACTTGGTCTGCTGACGCTGGCCAGCTGCTCGAGTGATGATCTGTTTGGCGAAAAGAGCATTGCTGAGGAAGCTCAGGCTGGCGACCTTTTCGTTGAAATGGAGGACTTACAGGAAGAGGGTTCAGTGTTTACGCGTTCTTACATCGACGCTACCACGAATGCCGCCACTCGTAAGTATGTACCCCTGGATGAGTTGAGTGTTTACGACAACGACCTGCACAAGTACGACATCTATGCTTTCACATGGGTTAAGGAAAGTGAGAACATTGGTGTGTTCCGTCGTAAGAACACCGAGCCGAACATTACGGAAGCTAAGTGGGCTATCTACCCCCACAAATATGTAGAAGGTGGTCAGTGGAAGTATAACGAAATTACCAATCTGACTTATACGGAAGCACAGATCAGAATTCCTTCTGTGATTGACTATGATGCCACCTACGCTTCTACAGACACCAAGTTTGAGACTCCTCTCTACAAGGATGAACTTCCTCGCTGGGGTGCTGTGAGTGCTATTGGTGATGGCGATAAGCTGCAGACCTCGCTGAAGTACATGACTGGTGTGCTGCGCCTGAAGCTGGCCGGTATTCCCAAGTATGCACCAGCTATTCTGGTTAAGATGCTGGTTGGCGGACTTGAGTCCAATCAGGTAACTTTGAATGGTGTATTCACCACCAAAATTGCCAAGAATGACAATCCTGATCCCAATGCCCAGTTGGCAATGGTCGGATCTGAGCCGACCTGGAGCCTTACAGACGGTATTAAGATTAACACGCCTGCTCCTGTAGATTTGTTAGACCAAGCTAAGAGCCATGCCGTACTCTATGTACCACTGGTTACCACAGGCGAAACTGCAGTAGATATTGTTATCTATGCTCCAAGCGAAGCTGCTATGGCTGCAGGTGTGTATAGGGCTGATCAGAAAGCTGACTGGAAGGAAATCAAGCGTTTCAAGGACAAGAAGATTGCCAAGGCTAAGCTGTATGGTAACAAGTCTGAGGTGAACCTTGCCGTTGACGGTGACGATGTCAACTCTATCAACGATGCTCTTGAGATGTCTGAGCCTGATGAGGAGACCATCGTGCTGGAAGCTACAAACGCTGACGGTATTGAGGTTTGTGACGGTGGCAACAACACCATTAAGATTCCTAACAAGGCTGGTGTGAAGAATATCATCCTCGACCTGTCCAACGGTGTTTACGGATGTTCAGTTGGTAGAACTCTTTACATTCAGGATAAGGATCCCGGTAACAGGTTCACTGGTAACGTCATGCTCATTGGTGCACAGAAGGCTGGAAAGCCCGGTATTAAGCTTGATGTTCAGCTTCCTTCGACTGAAGGATTTGCTTACGCTGGTGATGGTGTAGGCAGTGGTACTGATGATGACTTGTTTAAGATTGACTCTAAGTCATTCACACTTGGTGATGGCAAGACTGCAACAACGTATTCGAAAGTGAAGTTTGCATTGTCTGAGAATGTTGCAACTCTCAATGTTTCTGAAAATGCAAAGTTTACTGATGGTATCACTGTTAATCCGACCACATTCAAGGCAGTTAAGGCCATCAATGTAAATAATGGTGCTGTTACTGGTGCAATTGATGCTGCTACTGCAGCCAATCCTGTTAACATCACTGCAACTGGCGACAAGGCTGAAATCAGTGGTGCAATTACCACAAAGGGTACTGTTACGATTAGCAGTAAGAAGGCTAATTTCCAGGACATCACAGCCGACGGAGCTATCTCTATCAGCAGTGAGGCTGTAGCCCAAAATGTTGAGTCAGTTGAAAGCACTGTGTCTTTGAGTGATAAGGCAATTGCTGTTTCTATCAAAGCTAAGGGCAACATTTCTATTGACAAGGAGGCTAAGAATGTTGGTGGTTCTGGTGTTGTCTCTTCAGAAGGTAATATCGTGATTGCCAATGAGTTTACAGCTGCAGGCGCTCAGGCTGGTCCTATTACCGCTACATTGGGAAGCGTCACTTTGAGTGAGGCTGGTAACTTTACAGTAACTTATGGTGGTGCTATCACTGCTGGACAAGATGTTGTCGCTACTGGTAATGTACTCTTTAACAACACCATCACAGCTGGTCAGGATGTCAAGCTGAGCGGTAAGGCTGTTGGTAATGCACTGATCACAGCAGGTCGCGACTTCTTAGTATCTGAAGAGGCTGTAGTAAACAATGTTACATTGAAGCATAAAGCTACTGTTAATATCACGACTAAAGATGGTGATGCTTTGGCTGTAGCAGGTGCTTTGGTATTTGCTGATGGTGCAGACTATGGACTGGATCTGTTGAGTGGTGTTATTAATACTGTAACAAATAATGACGGTGAGGTTTCGATGACATTCGAGACACCAGCAGCTGGTAAAGAAGCTCATTTCACAGCTATTGGTCTGGTTTCAACTCCTGACAACCTCAAGCCGACAAATGCATCTGTTTGGAACGGTAAGAAACTGACCGTAGCTAACGCCTACTGGATTGATGATACACGTATCTGGACTGCTTCTCAGTTAGGTATGCTGCAGGGTGCCGCTGCTGATGGTACTACGATTGATATCCGCAGTGATATTAACCTGAACGAAAAAGACTGGATTGGTATTAACGCCGTTGGTACGTTTACTTTGACAGGTAACTACAAGACCATTAGTAATTTAAAGATTACGGGTCATAAGGCTTCTAAGACTGCTGGATTCCTTAACTTCGTAGGTAGTACATTTAACATTAGTAATTTGACCTTCGACGGTGTGCAGTCTGATGTTGTTGCAATTAGCGGAGGTGAATATGATCAAGGTATCGGTGCGATTGTCGGTCAGGCATATTCCACGGTTAATATGTCACGTGTCATCGTGAAGTTAGCCGGAGGCAAGTTCGGTTCAAATGGTACTGATAACGTTAAGACTGCAAATGTCGGTGGTCTCATTGGTTTGGCTAAGGGTGTAACCACATTGATCGGTACGCAGGTTGACGCAACAGGTGCTCAATTGACTGGTTACAAGAACCTCGGTGGATATATTGGAAGTACTACTTCGAATACTAATGTCAGGATGGCTGAGAAAGATGGTGATGATCCAAGGGTTGATCCTGTTGTAACAGGTCTTAAGTTCTTCATCACCTACGATGCAAGTGAAGCTACCGCCGAAGTTAACGATCCTTATCAGGGTACAAATGGTTGGTTCATCGGAGCTATTAATCTTGCATTTAGCCAGACATTTACTGATGTGGCCAATGTGATGCCAGCAATCGTTTACGCTGACAAGAATGACGGTTGTAAGGCTAATGAGGCTGTGGCCTTCAAGATTTCGGATACTACTCACCGCTACTTCTTCAAGCGTGATGCAGCCAATGCCGACCAGACTCTGATTGGTAACTCTGGTTTCGTTCTTCCTGGAGAACCCGGATTCCCTGGAACATCTGGAACATTCTCAATCAACGGTGCGAAGTATGAGGTCTTCAAGACTGATTTCCCCTTCATCGTTGGTCATCCAAAGCTCTACAGCTTGATTAACGAGGCTCACGTTAATTAATCATCTGTCATTAGAGGATTAAAACTAACCCAAGAGGGTGCGCAGGCGCAAGCCCATTGCGCACCCTCTTTTTTCAAATTCGAACTGAATGAAGAAGTATATAATAGCTATATTGCTCGTTTCCGGCCTGCTGACATTTGTTGCATGCTCGAATGATGGCAATCAGAACAGTAGTTACCAACTGCCGCTGAACGAAGGTGACATGCTGGTGACAATGGACGATTTGGTCTATGAGGAAGACTTCGGGCAGACACGCTCCTACCTGAGCCGTGACCTGAAGACGCACATGTGGGTGGAGCTCGATTCCATGTGTGTCTACGACAACGACCTGCACAAGTACGACAGGTATAAGTTCAACTGGAAGGATGACGCACATGACGTAGGCGTGTTCAGTCGAGTCCACGCAAAGTCATTCCTTTCAACCGATCCGAAATGGGCACTCTTCCCCAAGAACGATGTCCATGGCGGCCATTGGAAGCAGGACGACGAAACCTCAGTGGCTACGACATTTGCCACGATGATGATCTGCAGTGATGAGAATGGCAACTTCCATCCTCTGAAGTTTGATGTGGCCTATCAGGCAAGCGATGCCGGTCACGCCAATCCTCTCTTTGCCGACCGTCTGCCCCGTTGGGGTGAGGTGGAATTGGTCGATGACGGACAGAGGCTGAAAACCCGCCTGAGCTACCTCACAGGCGTGCTCCGTCTGCAGTTGGCAAACACGCAGGGAAAGGCTGACCTGATCAAGGTTCAGTTGTTCGACGGAACGACCGCTTTACCCGTTGTAGGCCGTTTCAATGCCAAACTCGCCATCAACGACGTAAAACAGACTGGGGCTTCTCTTTCAGTCAACGACTACGAACCCGGTTCTGTCGATACTGAGTTGCTTGTCGATCTCACGGGTGCCACTGGTTCCATCGTGGTCTATGTACCCTTGGTTACCACCACCGTACCTGTCGACATCGTTGCTTCTGCCTCTAACGACGGCGGCGAGTCTTGGACGGAGTTCAAGCGTTTCAAGAACAAGACCGTCGAGCGTGGCAAGGTCTACGGCAACGCCACGGAGTACGTGTTCTAAGCTACCTTAAGTAACGCCTCCTGTTAGCTAAAGTAACGCATGCCGTTACCTAAGGTAACAGGACACGTTACTTTATGGAGTTAAAAGGAGTCCTTATTTTATTAGACGACAACTACGACAACTTTATAATCATGTTGTTTTAGTTGTAGTTTATTTAAGAAGACAACATGGACAACTTGGACATTTAGAGTCCCTTGATAAGGGACGGCTATAATGCAGGGATAAATGTTTTCTTAGTTGTCTTAGTTGTCGTTTATTTACTCTGTATGGTGATAAGTTACTTACTCGTTTACACCATTCAGCCTCGACATTGTTAAAAAAACAGCTGAGAATGAAAATAAAAGCTCAAATGTTTCGTAATATCGAAACAAACGATTATCTTTGCACCGACAAAACGATTCTGATATGGCAGCAAGATTTGAGTTGGTAATGCTGGAGGAGGCTCAGGAGTTTGTTCTTAATCTGCCGAAGGCCGCCATGAAGAAAGTGCTCGACAATGTTCACAGAATTGCCGAAGGTGAGCGTAACGCCGTTATCTTCTCCAAATTGGAAGGTACAGAGATTTGGGAGTTCCGCACACTATACGACAAAGTGAAATATCGACTATTTGCTTTTTGGGACACGCAGACGGACACGTTGATTGTAGCCACACACGGCATCATCAAGAAAACTCAGAAAACGCCCCAAAAAGAGATTGCCAAAGCTGAGAGAATAAGACAGGAGTATTTTGATGCTAAAAAATTATAAATCATGGAACAGGTTGGAAAACTTAAGCTGTATAGTCTGGAAGAGGTACTTGACAAGGCAATCGGGCCTATTGGTACTAAGGAGCGTGACGAACATGAAAGACGTGTGGCAGAAGCCGTTCATGCCTATAGAATAGGCGAGGCCATTAAGAAAGCTCGCTTGCAACAGAATCTCACACAAGAGGAACTGGGAGAGCGTATAGGTGTGCAGCGTGCGCAAATTTCTCGGTTGGAAAAGGGTTATAGTATCAGCATCCCAACTATGAGCCGTGTTTTTCAAGCACTTGGAGTTACCACCGCTACACTCGACTTAGGAGGAATTGGTAAAGTGCCTCTTTGGTGACAACGATTTCTCTGTGCGTGATGATTGTCCAAAGTGGTCCAAGTTGTAGTTTTAAATAAAAGACAACCCAGACAACTAAGACAACCTTTAATACTTAAGGAATAAAAGTTGTTTAAGTTGTCCATGTTGTCTTCTTAAATAATAAACGACAACAAATACATTGCAACGCCACACTGTCTTATACTGATATAGGTGGTTCTTCTGCAATTTTGTTGAAAGATCGTAATTCTTTACAATTTTGATGGCATTGAATGACTGAATAGATTCACTTTATCATTTCACTCGACTCAATTCATCAAATGAGTCGACTCATTTCATCATTTCACTCGACTCAATTTTTTGAGGGGCTTATCACATTGATTACCATTCCCTCTGAAATATTGACAAAATCATCAACTAAATTGCAGAAGAACCACCTTATAAAATAAAAAGTTGTATAAGTTGTTTTAAGTTCTTTGACCACGGCCAAAGTGTGGCGATGCAATGTTCAAGTTGTAGTTTTAAATAAAAGACAACCCAAACAACTAAGACAACCTTTAATACTTAAGGAATAAAAGTTGTTTAAGTTGTCCATGTTGTCTTCTAAATGAACTCCTTTAACTCCTGAAATGGGGCAGATGCAACCGATTGCGCAGCCGTAAATAAAGTATTCTACAGGGTTGGAAAACAAGGTATTGTTTTTCTTTGTACCTTTGCATCGTTAAAAACTAATGAGAAAAGGATATGAAGAGATTTGTACTTTCACTGATAACGGTATTGGCAACGCTGCCGATGCTGGCGCAAGGATGGCCTTCGCAGTACGAGGGCGTGATGCTGCAGGGATTCTATTGGGACTCGTACTCACAGTCGCAATGGGGCAAACTGGAGAAGCAGGCCGATGAGCTGTCGCAGTACTTCTCGTTAGTATGGCTGCCGCAGAGTGCCAACTGTGGCGGTACATCGATGGGCTACGACGACCTCTACTGGTTTCCCGGGCATTATGACAGCTCGTTCGGTTCGGAGGCTGAGCTGCGTTCGCTCATCAATACTTTCAAGGCGAAGGGCATCGGTACCATAGCCGACGTGGTGATCAACCACCGCAAGAACGTCACGAACTGGGTGGACTTTCCGAGGGAGACCTATAAGGGCGTGACCTACGAACTGACATCGACGGACATCTGTGCCAACGACGACGGCGGCAAGACCAAGACATGGGCAAGCCAGAACGGCTATTCCGTATCACAGAACAACGATACCGGCGAGGGCTGGGACGGTATGCGCGACCTGGACCATAAGAGTGCTAATGTGCAGACCAATGTGAAAGCCTATTTGAAGATGCTGCTCGAAGACCTGGGCTATGTGGGTTTCCGCTACGACATGGTGAAGGGTTATGCCGGTGAGTATACCAAGCTGTATAACGAGGATTCGCAGCCGCAGTTCTCAGTGGGTGAATACTGGGACGGCAATGCAGCTGTCGTGCGCAACTGGATTGATGCCACTGGCAAGACCAGTGCCGCCTTCGACTTCCCGTTCCGCTATACGGTGCGCGATGCCATCAACGAGGGCAACTGGGCCAAGCTGAGCAATACCAGCCTGATTTCAGCGAATACACATAAGCGCTACAGCGTTACTTTTGTGGAGAACCATGATACCGAGAAACGCTCGAATGCCGAACAGGATCCTATCCGCAAGGATACGCTGGCTGCCAATGCCTATCTGTTGGCGATGCCTGGTACGCCGTGTGTGTTCTTCCGTCACTGGATAGACTGCAAACGCGACATCAAGGCCATGATTGACGTACGCCGTGCTGTGGGCATTCATAACGAGAGTTCTGCCTCTCCCTTTGCCACGCAGAAGACCTATTATGCTGTCTATACCAAGGGCAGTAAAGGCGAGATGATAGCTGTGGTGGGCTCCGGGGCTGCCAACTATGAGCCAAATGCCAATTTCGTGAAGGTGCTCTCAGGCTATCACTACATCTATTATCTGCATAAGGCGATGAACACGGCATGGATTGATCTGCCTTCCGGCGAATACGAGGGCCGGCAGCAAGCCACCTTGACAGCTGTCAGCACGAACAGCGATGCGCAGTTAGTGTATACGATGGACGGCAGTGAGCCGACAGCCGCCAGTGCGAAGGTGGTCAGCGGTGCGAAGATTGACATCGAGGGCGATGTGACGCTGAAGGTCGGTCTGCTCGTCGGTGGAGCCGTCAACGGTGTGGTGACCCGCACTTATACTGCCGCTGCTCCTGTGGATAAGAAGACGATTACCATCAGTGTCAATACCGACAGGGTGGGCTGGACAGCCGTGAACTTCTGGACATGGGGTGGCGACGACAGCCATTCGCCTGTCAACAAGAACTGGCCTGGCGACAAAGTCAACATGACGACAGCCATCGGTGGCAAGCAGTGGTATCAGAAGCAGTACACCATCAATGGCAATGACGACTTCGTGAACTTCGTGTTCAGCACGGGATCGGGTTCGCCGCAGACCGTCGACATCAACAATATCACGACAGATAAGTTCTTCGAGATTTCAACCAGTAAGAATGGTGAAGGGAAGTATTTTGTTGACGATGTGTCCGACAGCTATACGGGCATCCATGACGTTCAACGTCCAGCGTCCAACGTTCAACGTTCAACGTGGTACGACCTCAGTGGTCGTCGACTGAATGGTCAGCCGACAACCAAGGGCCTGTATATCGTCAATGGCCGAAAGGTTGTAAGATAAAAGTTAATACGCTAATACCTGCCAGAGTTCACGAATGCGGGCTTCTGGATTCCAACGGCCACCGAACGTCCATCGTGCGGTGACCGTATGGTATTCTGGGGCACCGGGAGCCGTGCGCAGGTTGTCGGCCAGCCAGCCGCTATGTCCGCCATCGCGCCAGCAGGCCCAGTAGTAGGTGCGCAGGCCCCACGGACAGGGGTCGACTACCTTGTCCTTTGGTCGAGTAGCAGGGTCGGCATAGGCATGGGCGATGTTCTTGTCGAGGATGTTCTTCGTCAGCTGGCAGTGGACGAGATAGAACTGCGAGTCATGATGATAGCGGCCGAGATGGGTAGGTACCTTGGCATCGAACCAGGAATCGACAATGACTAACTTCTTGTCGGGATCGCCGCGTCCGTCATGCCAGAGGATGGCATGTCCGTCGCCCAAGAAACGGGTGCGGGTGACGTAGCACCAACCACGCGGGCACAGGAAATCCACACCGCCACAGCGCAGGTCGAGGTCGGCATGGTAGTACATGCCATTGCCGTCGGGAGCCCATAGCGACAGGGCATCATTGCCGTCAGACCCGATATTGCTATTGATGATGATGGTGCGCGTGGCTCTGCCGTAGACGGCAAACTGGTGGGCAGTGGTGGCTTCTACCGTGGTGCCGTAGTTGTTATAGACGCTAAGTCCGCTGATGATGCAGTCGTCGGCACCCTCCTGCAGTACGATGGCTCCAGGGCCTACTGGCTGTCCATGATACTCTATAGGCGTCATCTTGCTGCGCAGCTCGGCGATCTGGATCATGGTGCTGTCGCGCTGTTCACCTACCAGAACGATATTCGGACGGTCGATGATGACTTTCTCCTGATAGCGTCCTTTCTTGATTAGAATCTTATAGGGTTCCGACGGTTTCTCCGGTGCACGTTCAATGGCAGCCTGAATGCTCTGCCCTGGCTGGACAACGGCATCGAAAAGGGCTTCATTCACCGTTGGACACCGGAACATGACGATGGTGCCGTTTTCATTGGCACCCTTGGTGGTGAGGCTGATGGCAGCCTTATGCTGCGGGTCGTAACGGTCGGCCCATTGGTCGTAGATGGGATAGAGTTCTGCCAAGCGTTCGCTGAACCAGCCATAACCGTTGCGGCGCTCATGGCCTATCTGTTCCAGACGGCGACGGGGGATGCCGTCACGGTCGCAGACGAAAGGTTCGCAGCGTTCCAGGTCGTAATAGCGAGCCCATAGAGGCTTGTCGGCTGTGGGGTCTTCAAGGAGCAGCTTGTCGTGGTTGGGACTGCCCCATTCGCCGGTATAGACCTGGCGCAGTCCTGTCAGCTTGTACTTGTCTATCCAGCGCATGGCGGCATGCACGGCTTTTTTCACACGCTCATCGGGATGAGGCAGCGACATCAGCAGGCGCACGATGTTGCCACTCTCTGCCGAACAGTAGGAGGGCAGTTCGAAGGCCCGTGCCGGAGCGGGCAGATAGGTATTGCAATCATGCTGCTGGCACCAGACGGTCAGCTCGCCATTGGTCACAATCTGTGTCTTCAGAATACACTCTATGCCTTTGTCGAAAGCCGCCAGCATACGTTTTTTCTGCTTCTTGTCGACGATGTCCTGATAGGGCTCACGGCCTTCAGCTACGTCGCGCAGCATCTTTAGCGTGCTCACCATAGCATCGTCGTTGAAGGTGATGTGTACCTGATAGCCTTTCGGATGGGGCCAGAACTGGGGCCAGCCGCCGTTGGGATACTGGCCGCTGAGCAGATAGTCGACACCACGACGTACGGCATCGCGGTAGCGCTTGTCCTTCGTCGCCTGGTAAAGCCGGGCGAGGTAGGTCATCTGCATGTTAGTGGCACCATTGTCTGTCGTCGAGTCGTCGATGCGTTCCCTGTCTTTTGCCAACTGAGCCTTTTCTTCATTAGTCAGCGGACGTGCCATATTGATGTTCTTAGGCCAGCCGCCTGTCACGCGCTGATACAGCAGTACCTGTTCGCCTACGCGACGTGCTTCGTCGGTTTTGAAATACTCGGGCCGCGTCTCGCGCAGTCCCCTGTCTCGCTCTTTGAGTTGTGCACCGGCAGTTGTGGCTGCTGCCAGTAGTGTGATAAGTGTAAGTAGTTTAGTTTTCATCATGTGTTTATTTGTTATTTAATTGCTGCGCGAATGACGAACCAGACGTGCATGGCTAATGTAGTGAGGAGTCCGTAGTGCCGTCGCATCACGTCGAAGCGCTCATGGAGTGAAGCCTGATGGTTTTGTGTGGTAGTGCCCTCTTCTGTATAGTAAGCTATGACCATCCCCGTATTGCATAGCGGCAG
>JAEEGL016275563.1_pt1 | contig 11077 bp, 11 predicted proteins | sample 9134231 | NCBI WGS metagenome assembly JAEEGL01 (sample SAMN16246548, study PRJNA631951) | gut metagenome | biome: gut microbiome; feature: rumen; material: fiber-attached | host: Bos | place: Iran: Karaj | collected 2018-10
CCTTATATAAAGGAGCTTGTATAAAAACGCGTGCAAGCCGTTCTTTATTTTACTCTCGGTAAAGACGCGGCAAATGAAATCTCTTACGCGCGATAAAACGCCGTTTTTCGCGTTCAGCTTTTCGCACAGCGACGCGGCTCCGCTTTTGCCGAGAGCGGCGTCAGCTGCTCCGTAATTGCCGAAAACGCGTGAAAAGAAGCTTCTGCGCTTCTCTTTGCTTTCCGCCACATGTCCACCTCCTTTACGGTTTTTTATCTTCTTTCACTTCTTTCAGTTTTTCGAGCAGATCGGGGCGGTACTTTTCAGTCTGCTCGACCGCCTTTTCTCTGCGCCATTTCGCTATGTTTTCGTGATGCCCCGACAGAAGTATATCGGGTACTTTGAGACCTCTGTATTCGTAAGGTCTCGTATACTGCGGATATTCGAGCAGACCGGAAGCTATGCTTTCGTCGAGATAACAGCTTTCGTCGGCGAGTACGCCCGGTATGAGCCTTGCAACGCAGTCGGTAAGAATGCACGCCGGGAGCTCGCCCCCGGTGAGCACGTAATCGCCTATCGATATCCTCTCGTCGACCGTGAGCTCGAGAGCCCTCTCGTCAATACCTTCGTAGTGACCGCAGAGGATTATCAGATCGTCGTATTCCGAAAGCCGGAGCGCCGTTTCGTGGTCGAGCACTTTGCCTTTCGGATCCATATACACGGTGCGCTTTTTCGACGTCTCCGGTATCTTTTCGCATATCGCGTCGTGGCAGACGCACACGGGCGGAGCCGCCATCAGCATGCCCATACCTCCGCCGTAAGGCGTATCGTCGACTTTATTGTGCTTGTTGTTTGCGTGATCTCTGATATTGTAAACGTTCACGCTTATCGCGCCGGACTGCCGCGCTCTACCGATTATACTCTCGGAAAGCACCGTGTCGACAAGCTCCGGGAAAAGCGTCATAATGTGAAAATTCATTCGAACATTCCCCCGACGGGCGTTATGTAAACGGCTTCCTCGGTCAGCTTTTTTATGAACTGCGGTACGTCCGGCACCTGGACGACGCCTTTATCGGTCTTTACGAAATAGATATCCGAGGCGGGATATTCCTGAATATCCTCAAGCGTGCCGTAGATTTTACCGGTTTCCGCGTCGAGCACGGGCAGACCGATCAGATCGCAGATCAGTATCTTGTTTTTCGGCAGATGCAGATCCTCCCGGTCGACGTATACCGTTTTGCCTTTCAGCGCCGCGGCGGCTTCGACCGAGTCCACGCCTTCGAATTTGACGACGGCGGTGTTTTTCGAGCCGTGAGACGAGGCGACCGTAAGATATTTTTCCCCGTTTTCGTCGAGATAAAGCTTTTTGATCTTATAAAACGAACTCTGATCCCCGCACCACAATTCGAGTTTTACCTCTCCGCGAACGCCGTGAGTCATGCGGACAAAGCCCTGTTCAATATATTTTTTCTTCAATTCGAACTCCGTTTTGCCTGTTTTTTGTTTATTATATCATATTTTTCGGACAAATGCAAGTTTTTTTTGAAATTCGTTTGACTTTTGCGATATTTTGTATTATAATATAATAGTAAAATTATAATCCGGCAACAGCGATCTGCCGGAAACCTGGAGGTTTATATGAAACTCTTTATTTCCGCCGATATTGAAGGCACCTGCGGCATCACCTGCTGGGAGGAGACCGAATACGGTCACCCGAGATACGGCTATTTTGCCGAACAGATGACCGCCGAAGTCAGCGCGGCGTGCGCCGCGGCGGACAGACTCGGCTGGGAGATACTCGTAAAGGACGCGCACGACAGCGCGAAAAACATCCTGCCGGACAAGCTGCATCCTTCGGCGAAGCTGATCCGCGGCTGGGCGGGCGATCTCAACTGTATGATGAGCGGTATCGATACCGATAAATTCGACGCGGCGGCTTTCACCGGCTACCATTCGGCGGCGATGAGTGAGGGCAACTCGCTTTCTCACACGATGACGACGGCGGCACATTACGTAAAGATCAACGGCAAATACGCTTCGGAATTCGTTATAAACGCATACACCGCCGCGATGTACGGCGTACCGGTCATATTCATTTCGGGCGACGAGGCGTTGTGCGAATCGGCTAAGGAAATGATACCGGGCATCACCGCGGTACCGACCAAGCGCGGTTTCGGCGGAGCGTGTATATCCGAGCATCCCGAAACAGCGTGCAGAAACATACGCCGCGGCATGGAGGACGCGTTGTCTTCCGATTTCAGAAAGACCTGCAAAATCAAACTGCCGAAGCATTTCGCGGTCGAGATCTCTTACAGAGATATAAACACGGCGAACAGAAACAGCCTTTATCCCGGCGTGGTACGTCTTGACGGCAAGACGCTTCTTTTCGAATCCGATTCGTACACCGAAGTTCTTCGTATGATACATTTCATTCTTTGACCGGAGGAAACATTATGTATTTATTCTGTAAATCGTCGGCTGAAAGCGTTTACACGAACACGAGAGAAAGCCGCACCGATCCTCACCGTCTCTCTCTTCACGGCTGCAGGGGCGGTATGTGCGCCGGGCAGATAGTCTTACGGAAGCACGCCGATTTCGTCATCAGCTCGGTTTCGTTTTCGGACTTCTCCGCCCCGTTCATCTGCGGCGAGGGAAGCGTAAGATACTTATATCAGGATACGGTGACGTATAACGACGGCGTACCTTATCCCGACAAGCTTTCCGACGCGAAAAGCCGCGAGGTAAAAGCCGAATATACGCAAAGTATCTGGATAATCGCGGATATCGACAGAGACGCCGTAGCCGGACTTTGCCGTTTCAACGCCGTGATCGATACGACGGCGGGCGTTTTCACCGTACCCTGCACGGTCAGAGTCTACGGAGTGACCCTGCCCGACGCAGACGAGGGCGAATTCTGCCTCGAGTATTTTCTCAACCCGTTTTATGAAGAAGCCGGCGAGATCGGCAGCGCGAAGTGGTACGCTTTTCTCGAATCGTACGCCGGTTCGCTTTCATATCTGAGAAACAACAGCTTCGACGTATGTTTTATGCCGCTTCTTACTCACGCAAAGTCGAAACGCGTATCCGATGTGGAATGGGATCTCGATTTCTCGTTCGTTGACGAATATCTCGATTTCATGCTCGAGCGCGTGCCGGTAAAGCATATCTCGGCAAGGTCTGTCATCGCCTCGGTGTTCGGGAAAACGATACCGGTCATCGATTACGACGGCTCGGTCAAAAACGTCGAATATACGGAAAAAGACGCCGAATTATGGGCATACGCATATTTCGGAGGACTTTACCGCCATTTCAAAGAACGCGGTCAGCTCGGACTTTTGCAGTTCAGATTACAGGACGAACCGCACTATACCGAAGCGTGGAAATGGGCGCGCGAGATCTGCCGTAAAGCCGCTCCCGGCGTGGTCTGCGGCGAGCCGATAGACGAGCATCCCTCCGGCCTCGGTCTCGAAGGATACTGCGATCAGTTCATACCGAGAATAAACGTCTATGAAGAAGGCGCCGATTACTACGACAGAAGAAAAAAAGCGGGCGATCAGCTCTGGGTCTATTCGTGCTGTTTCCCGGAAGAAGCGTGGTTTTTGAACAAATTCATAGATCAGCCGCACAGATACAGCCGTATGATGAGCTGGGCGTGCTATGCGAGAGGCATAGACGGATTTCTGCACTGGGGATATAACTACTGGTCTGAGACGAGTCTGTACGGTACAAGCCCCGCCGCGAGGTTCAAGGGCGACGGATTCATCGTCTATTACGATAAGGAAAACAACCGCGTTACGCCTTCGAACAGATATTTCGCAACGCTCGAAGGAATAACCGAATACGAGCTTTTGAAAATCGTCGAAAAGAAGGATCCGGCGCTTGCGAGATCGATCTGCCTTTCGGTCGCGCGGAGCTTCACGGATTTTGACGGCGACCCCGCCGTTCTCGATGCCGCGAAAATAAAACTGCTTGCCGCCGCGGAGGCGTGTTCGCTATGAAGATAAAACCGAGATCGCTTATAGAGTACGCGGTGACTTTTTCCGTTTTCGCCGCCGCTCAGCTGCTTTTACTGCTTGCGAAAACTCCGTTCTGCACGGGTTTAGCGGTAGTTATAACCGTCTCGACCTTTATGACGATGCTTATCACGAAAAGATACGCGCCCGGCGCCGTATTCGCGGCGATGTGTCTTATACCCGACTTTCTCATCGCCGCCCCGGGTATGCACGCCTTGTTCTACGTTATCGCCGCCGTTCCCGCTCTTCTTATGTTCGGGATAGTTTTCGGCGCGAACAGGCTTGAGCTCGGTCTGCTCTTTTCCGATATACTCGGGATCTTCGCGGGATACTTTCCGTATTATCTCGCCGTGAAGCACATAATGCCGAATTTCGCGGAAGAAGCCGTATCTGCGGAGCTTATATCGATCGCCGGCCTGCCGATGCTTTCCGGATTTCTCATAGCCGCGGTGATAACGTTCTTTGCCGTACCCGCGGCGAACGTGATCACGAGAGACGGGTTCTGATAACATAATTTACAAATTCTACGTATATATATTTATAATTTTATGATATGATGTGTCATATCTTTTTTCCGAGGTAATTATTTCAACATGGCAATTTCAAAAAGATTCATTCAGCCTATGGCGGAAAAGGTGCTCCCGTGCATACCGGTCAGGGGCTCGGTCGCTTTTCCGAACATCACAATAAATTTCGAGCTGACGCGCGATATCTGCAAAAAAGCGTACGAGGCGGCGAACAACGCCGACGGTTACGTTTTTATCGTCACGCAGGAAAACGTGTCGGCTGAACGCCCCAAAGCCGCGGATCTGTACCGCATAGGCACGGTGGCGAAGATCAAGCAGACCGCGAAAAGCGCCGACGGTTCGGTCAGAGTGCTTTTCGAGGGCAAATACAGAGCTCTCTGCAACCACTATATCGAAGCGAGACAGATGATACGCGCCGAGCTGATCGCCCGCGAGGTGATACCCGACGGATCGATTTCCCGCTCTGACGGCGCGCTGTGCCGCTCTCTTTACGATTCGGTGCAGGAAATATCGAAATACACGGCGAAGCTCTCGCCGCAGATACTTCTCGTCATCGCTTCGACGGAGTCTCTGCCGCTGCTTACCGATTTCATAGCCGCTAACATCCTCGTCAAAAACGAGGATAAACAGCTTGTATTGAGCGAATTCGATCCGACTGATAGGGCGAAGCTCCTTCTGCGCCTGCTCGAAACGGAGATAGATATTCTCAAGACCGAACAGAAGATACGCGCAAAGGTCAAAGAATCGATGGATAAAAACCAGCGCGACTATTATCTGCGCGAACAGCTGAAGGCGATAGAAGAAGAGCTCGACGAGGAAGACGAGGAGATAGAAGAATACACCGCAAAGCTCGAAGCGTCGGCTATGCCGGACGACTGCAAGGAAAAGATATCGAAAGATATAAGAAAGCTTGCAAAATCACCGTATACGTCAGCGGAAAGCTCTGTGCTCCGCAACTATCTCGACGCCGTTTTCGATATTCCGTGGGGCAGATATTCAAAAGACCGCACCGATATAGAACACGCGAGAAAAATACTCGACCGCGATCACAGCGGTCTTGAACGCGTCAAGAAAAGGATCCTCGAATTCCTTGCCGTAAAACAGCTCAATCCCGAAGCGAAAAGCCCGATAATCTGCCTCGTCGGACCTCCCGGCGTGGGCAAAACTTCCATAGCGTCCTCCGTCGCCGAAGCGACGGGGCGCAAATTCGTACGCGCTTCTCTCGGCGGCATACGCGACGAGGCTGATATAAGAGGCCACAGAAAGACTTATATCGGCTCGATGCCCGGCAGGATAATCACGGCGATAACGACCGCCGGTACGATGAATCCGCTGATACTGCTCGACGAGATAGATAAAATGTCGAGCGATATACACGGCGATCCCGCTTCCGCCATGCTCGAGGTGCTCGACGGCGAACAGAACGTATCGTTCCGCGATCATTTCATCGAAATGCCCGTAGATCTTTCGCGCTGTATGTTCATCTGCACGGCGAACACGCTCGACACCGTACCGAGACCTCTGCTCGACCGTATGGACGTTATCGAGCTCGATACCTATACGAAAAACGAAAAATTCGAAATAGCGCGCCGCCATCTGATACCGAAGCAAAGAAAGCGTCACGGTCTGAAAGCTTCTCAGTTCGCGATAGACGACGAGGCTCTGTATGAAATAATAGATTCTTATACGCGCGAGGCGGGCGTCCGCAATCTTGAGCGCACGATCGGTTCGCTTATGAGAAAAGCTGCGGTGGAGCTTGCCTCCGGCAATATGAAAAAGGTCGTTATAAAGAAAAAAGACCTCGAAACGTATCTTCAGGGTCACAAAATGCCGCCCGAAAAGATCGACGAAGAGGATCAGATCGGCTGTGTGAACGGTCTTGCGTATACGTCTGTCGGCGGAGATCTGCTTAAGGTCGAAGCCGCCGTCACGGAAGGCACGGGCAAGCTCGATCTGACCGGTTCGCTCGGCGACGTTATGAAGGAATCGGCGCACGCGGCTATAACGTATATCAGAACGGTCGCCGACAGGCTCAATATAGATCCGCAGTTTTATAAAAACAAAGACATACATATCCACGTACCCGAAGGCGCCACGCCGAAGGACGGTCCGTCAGCCGGCGTAACGATGATGACCGCGGTCGCATCGGCTCTCTCCGGCACGCCAGTAAGGCGCGACACGGCGATGACCGGCGAGATAACTCTTCGCGGCAAGGTCTTGCCGATAGGCGGTCTTAAGGAAAAGACGATGGCGGCGTATACAGCCGGAGTAAAACGCGTTCTCATACCGACAGACAACGTATCCGATCTTTCCGAAATAGATCCTCTCGTCCGCGGTTCGCTCGAATTCATACCGTGCAGTACCGCCGACGACGTGCTTGAAGCCGCGTTCGTACACGGCGGAAGATCGGACGTCGCTTATACCGTTATAAGCCGGAGCGGCGACAGACCGGGTATCAGGGCATGAACCTGAATCTCAACAAAACCGGGCTTTCCATATCCGCCGGCCGCCCGGATCAGTTTCCCGCGGACGGTCTGCCTCAGATAGTTTTCTCGGGCAGATCGAACGTCGGCAAAAGCTCGCTCATAAACGCTTTATTGAACAGAAAATCGCTTGCGAGAGTAAGCTCCGCGCCGGGCAAGACCGTAACGGTGAATTTCTACAAAATAGACGGCAGGCTGTATTTCGCAGATCTGCCGGGTTACGGCTACGCGAAGAGATCGGCTGAAAGAAAAGGCGGGTTTTCGGCTCTTACCGACGCCTATCTTACGAAAAGCGGAAATATCGCTCTCGTGCTCCAGCTCGTTGATCTGAAAGTAGGTCTCACGGAAGACGACAGGATGATGCTCGATTGGCTTAACGCAAACAAGATCCCTTTCTGCGTTATCGGCACGAAAGCTGACAAGCTGAACAAAACCGAACAGGCTGCTTCGGTCTCGGCTCTCTCTGCAGATCCGTCCGTAGGCGCATCTCCCGTGATACCGTTCTCTTCTCTCAAAGGAACGGGCAAAGACGAAGTATGGAAGATAATTCTTCAGCATTTGGATTAAGGTGATCTTATGATACACGAAAATTATACGGTAAACGAAAAAGGCCATCTCTGCGTCGGCGGCGCGGACTGCGTTGATCTGGCAAAAAAATACGGCACGCCTTTATACGTTCTCGACGAGGATATGATAAGACAGAGGTGCAGGATATACAAAGCCGCGCTCAAAGAAGCGTTCGGCGAAACCGCTCTGCCGTTTTTTGCAAGCAAATCGCTTTCGTTTCTCGGGATATACAGAATAATAGCCGAGGAAGGGCTCGGAACGGATATCGTTTCGCCGGGCGAGTTATACACCGCGAAAAAAGCCGGCTTCGATATGTCAAAGTCGTGTTTTCACGGCAATAATAAGACCGACGCCGATATCGAATTCGGCGTGAAGTCCGGCGTAGGATACTTCGTCGTCGACTGTGAAGAAGAGCTTTACGCGCTCAACGATATCTGCGGCAGGTTGAAAAAGAAGCAGAAGATCCTTCTGCGGCTCACTCCCGGCATAGATCCGCACACGTTCGCCGCCGTACGCACCGGCAAGGTCGACAGCAAATTCGGCTCGCCCATAGCGACCGGCGCCGCCGAAAAAATGCTGAAAAAAGCGCTTGCTCTCGGCAATATAAAGCTTTGCGGATATCACTGCCATATCGGCTCGCAGATATTCGAATGCGAACCCTTCTGCCGCGCGGCGAGGATAATGGCTTCGTTTTCGCTCGATATGAAAAACAAATACGGCTATGAAGCGGAGATAATCAATCTCGGCGGCGGCTTCGGCGTAAGGTATACCGAAGCGGATCCCGAAATCGACGTGTTCGCCTATACGAAGCAGATCGGCGATACGCTAAAGGAATTCTGCCGCGAAAACGGCATGAAGGTGCCGACCGTATTCATGGAACCCGGGCGCGGCATAGTCGGCGCGGCGGGCGTTACGCTCTACACCGTCGGATCCAAAAAGGCGATACCGCGCTTCCGCACGTACATTTCGATCGACGGCGGCATGCCGGACAATCCGAGATACGCGCTTTATAAATCGAAATACACCGCGCTGATCGCAAACAAGGCGGACCGCGCCTGCGACTGCAAATACACGGTCGGCGGCAGATGCTGCGAATCGGGCGATCTCATCGGCGAGGGTATGACCATGCAGAACGCCGAACGCGGCGATATACTCGCCGTGCTCGTCACCGGCGCGTACAATTATTCGATGGCGTCGAATTACAACAGGATCCCGCGCCCGCCGATAGTTCTCGTGTCGGGCGGTACAGACAAGCTCGCCGTGAAACGCGAAAGCTATGCGGATCTGATCAAAAACGAGGTTTGAAATGCTAAGTCAGCTAACTTCAATTTTTGCAAATCAAAGTCAACTTGTTTTATTGCTATTGCGCTTACCGATCGTCGCGATCGCGCTGTCGTTTCACGAAATGAGCCACGCATACGTAGCGCATAAAATGGGCGACGATACGGCGAGAAACCTCGGCAGACTGACGATGAATCCCTTAAAGCATCTCGATCTGATAGGGTCGATATCGCTCGTTCTTTTCGGTATCGGCTGGGCGAAACCCGTACCGGTAAACGCGAGAAATTTCGATAATCCGAAAAAAGGCATGGCGCTGACGGCGCTTGCGGGGCCTGCCTCGAATCTAATAATGTCAATCGTAGCTTTGATACCGCTGGCGTTTGCATTTTATTTATTTGATTTCAGTGTAACAGTTTTACAGATTATTTATCTGTTCTTGTATCTGTTTCATTATCTCAATCTTATATATGCTGTATTCAACCTTATCCCTGTACCTCCGCTTGACGGTTCTCGTATCGCACTTATTTTCCTCCCGGAAAAAGTATATTTCGGTATTATGAAATATGAACGGATAATCATGCTCATATTTTTTGCGATACTCTTCTTCGTCGGATTTAATTTTATAAGCTTGATTTGCAGTTATATTTCTTCGGGGATGATCTATCTCATTTCTCTGATCCCCGGACTTTCTGATTTTTCCAAAGCTCCGAGTTTATTCAATTTTATCATATACAGCTATAATAGTTGACGGGAAATATATGGAACCAACCTATAAAATCGAGATATTCGAGGGTCCTCTCGACCTGCTTCTCTCCCTCATTTACAAAAACAAAATAGACATTACCGACATTCCGATCTCGCTTTTGTGCGATCAGTATCTTGCGTATCTTGACGAGATGCAGAAGATGGATATGGATATAGCCGGCGAATTTCTCGTTATGGCGTCGGAGCTGATGCTCATAAAGAGCCGTATGCTTCTGCCTCAGCCCGAGGGCGAGGAGAAGGAAGACCCGAGAACTCAGCTTGCAAACGCCCTTATCGAGTACAAGCACGCGAAAGAGGTCGCCGCGGATCTCGACGAAATGATAAAGATATACGGCGGCAGAATGGTAAAGGATACCGAGGAGATACCCGCAGACGATTCGTTCATAGCGGAGCATAACGTAATGCTTCTCAAACGCGCGATGACGAGGATGCTTCTGAACGCAGGCAAACGGGAACTGCTCGAACGCGAAGCGATGCTTGCGAGACCGCTTATGAAGGTGCGTCCGTCGGTAACGGGCAAGATACTCGGCGTGCTGAAACGGATAAAAAGAAAGGGCAAACAGAAATTTGACGACCTTTTCGACAGCTGCAAAACAAAATCCGATCTCGTAGCCGTCTTCATGGCGGTGCTCGAGCTTCTGAAGGTGAGCCGCATTACCGTGAGCGAACCCGACGAAAACGAAGATATTTATATCGATATAAATTCAAATTACGTAAAACCCGAAGGGCAGACCGATCAGATATGACGGTCTGTTGGTGAAAAAAATGGATGACAGAGAAGTTTCGACTGTGGTCGAAGCGATACTTTTCGCGGCGGGCTACCCCGTCGAACGTGAAAAGCTCATCGCGGCGGCAGGCTGCGATGAAGACGCGTTTGAAAGCGCGATCGGCATACTTAACGTGAAATACGGAGACGACAGCGGCGTAAAGCTGCTGTACCTCGACGGCAAATATCAGCTCTGTACGTCTGAAGCGTGTATAGACGCGGTGAGAGAAGCTCTCGGCATACGGCGCGGAGGCAATCTCTCCCGCTCGTCTCTCGAGGTGCTCGCGGTCATCGCGTACAACCAGCCTACGACGAGAATATTCGTCGAACAGGTGCGCGGCGTCGACTGTACTTACACTATCTCTTCGCTTCTGGAAAAGGGACTTATAGAGGTCTGCGGAAGAGTCGACGCTCCCGGGCGTCCGTCGCTTTACAGAACAACGGACGACTTTCTGCGCGTTTTCGGACTTTCTTCCATCCACGATCTGCCTCCGTTCGAGGTCTTTGACGAAAACGGGCAGGTCACGCTGAAACCGGTATAAAAAATCATGTTGTTTTTATACATTCTCGGCGGCGTTTTGCTTCTTGTCGCTCTGCTCTGCGTCATCCCTGTCGGACTGCGTATCCGGTATAACGAGGATTTTTACTTGTACGCGGTCGTCGGTTTTATAAAAATAAAGCTGATACCGAAGCGTA
>JAEEGL017060760.1_pt1 | contig 11077 bp, 9 predicted proteins | sample 9134231 | NCBI WGS metagenome assembly JAEEGL01 (sample SAMN16246548, study PRJNA631951) | gut metagenome | biome: gut microbiome; feature: rumen; material: fiber-attached | host: Bos | place: Iran: Karaj | collected 2018-10
CGGGCTCGGTCACGGGTTCTGTTTCGGGCTCGGTAACGGGTTCTGTAACCGGTTCCGTAACCGGTTCGGTGACCGGCTCGGTTTCGGGCGCGGTTGCCGGTTCCGTCCCGGGTTCCGTCGACGTCACGGGTTCGGTCGTTTCGTCGGCCCCGCCGGGAGTCGAAGTATTATCCTCCGGGGTGTCGGAGGTGGCAGGAGATGACGACCCTGAATCTGCCGAAGAAACCGGTATATCGGACAGCGACCCGTCAGAGGTGGTTTCTCCGTTCCCGGGTCTGCATCCGGCGCATCCGGATAACAGAATCAGTGCCGCGAGGACGGCGGCGAGTATTGCGATGAAGGATGGCTTTCCTGTTCTTTTCATAAAAAACTCCGTTCTGCCGAAGCAAGGCCGATTTGAAACGCGTTTTTTTGCCTTTTTATTTCGATTTGTTCATTATCGCGTAATAAACGCGGGTTTCCGATCCTTTTGCCGACGGATCGGCGGGATTTCCCGCTTCGTCCTTCCATCCGGCGAAGGAGTATCCTTCGTCGGGAACGACGCGGAGGGTAAGGTTTCCGCGGACGTCTGTTTCAAAAAACAGATTTCCGTTTTCCTCGCACCTGAAGGTGACCGTCGCGCTGGCGGACGGATTGGGTACCGTTACCGTCGAGCCGCCGTATGCTATTGCGAACGCCGCCACGGCTTTCGGGGTCAACGTCACTTTGCGCACGTTGAGCGTTGCCCGGCTTGTTATCACCGATTTGTCAACAATCTGAAAGCCGGTGATCCCGAGATCCTCCGATGAGAAGGAGGCGCTGTTGCCGAGCGTTATCGAGGTGCCGCTTTCGAAAAAGCCGAGAACGTTTTTCAGCGAAACGAAGCAGTCATCGTAAGCCGGGCGCGCGGTGATATCGATGGAATTGTTTCTGAACGTGATATTTGCCGCCACGTTGCGGCGAAGGACGTACCCGTTGATTTTGAACGCGGTGCCTCCGAACGACTCGTATCTGTAATAATCCGACGAAGTAAGGTAGGTTGCCGAGTTGCGGTTGGAAATACTTGCCCCGGTGATTTTCAGCGCGCGGAGAAAGGTTCCGTTCCCGACCGTGAATTCATTGTCTTCGATCACGTAGTTCTGGCATCCGGGATGTTCGTACGAAAAAGCGTGACAGAACTGTTTTCCGTTGTGGGAAAACGTGTTGTCGGACGAAAACGAATAAAGGGAAATCAGCGCGGAGTCGTTACCCAGTGAGGCGGAAGTCGATTTCTGATTTGAAATAAAGCGGTTGCCGGTTATCCGGACGTTTATCATATTTGGCAGGTGCAGACCGCAGAAAAGGGGATTGTCGATCACGTTGTCCCTGAAGTCGAGCCCGTCGCAAATCAGGGATCCGGCGGAGCTGTGATGCCCGAGAGCGACAAGTTGGGAACCCGATTTATCGCTTTTTCCGAAATAACACCCCTCGACGGTCACGTTTCTGCAGGAATGATAGTCTCCGTTCTCGGCGAGGATCGGAGAATTGGCGTGGTCGGAGGTAATGGCGCCGGGGGTCGTGGATTCAAGCTGGATCGTTTCGCGTGTCAGCACGCCGTCGGTCGGGAAGGTGTATCCGGCAAACATAACGTTGCGTACCGTAAAGTTTTCGCAGCCGTCGACCTGCATCGCGTGATTGTTCGGCAGATCCTTTATAACCGCGTTTTCGAAAACTATGTTTTTGCCGCACGCCGTTGCTGACCACTTCATCTTCGACTGGCAGTCCCAGAATCCTCCGGAAACGCTGAAGTCCGACGTCCCCTCGGTACAGTAGGCCTGCGGGAGAGGGGTGTTGTAGACGAAAATGTTGTTTCTGGACGAACCGTTGGTGGTGATTACGGCGAAGACGCCGTACGAATAATCTCTTCTGGTCTGAAGGTCGTATCCGTTCGTCGCCTTTCTCGGAAATCCCGCAAGGCGGAGAGCGACTCCCGGCTTCATAGTTATCGAGCCGAGCGTATACTTTCCCGCGGGCAGGTAAACGGTGCCGCCGCCCTCGTCCGACAGAGCGTCAATGCATTTCTGAATAATGACGGTCGCGTCGGTCCCGGAGCGCAGGCCTTTATCCGCTGCGTTAATGTGTTTTCCGATGAAGAACGGAGTGATCTTTGCCTCGAGATCGAGGCGTTTCCCCGCGGACAGGGCTACCGTCGCCTCTTCTGCGTAAACGTTGCGGACCGTCAGCACCCCTTCAAAGGGACGAAGCGCGGTCAGGCGGATACTTCCGCCTTCGAGTGTTTCGACCGACAGAAGGGAGGGGTCTATCCCGTCGGCGAGCCAGGGATCGAGTCCGAGATCGGAAGGAGTGAGCGTAACCGATTTTTCGTTCGGGACCGTCACTTCGTCTCCGGTCGGCACCGGTTCCTCCGTCGTCGTTTCCGGAGCGGTTTCCGGGTCGGTTTCCGGGACGGTCGTACCGTCCCCGGCGTTTTTTACGCATCCGGCAAGTGAAAACGCGAACGACAAAAGAAGTATCAGCGAAGCAATTCGTTTCATATCGCAAGGTCTTCTTTCTTCCCGGTTTTTTCGGATGAAAGGCCGGAAGATTCGATGAATCTCCCGATTCCGGCAAGGGCGTCGGTGATGTGATTGATAGAATACGCGTATGAAATCCTCGCAAACCCCTCTCCGCATTTTCCGAAGGCGGTGCCGGGGATTATCGCGACTCCCGCCTCGTTCATAAGGCGTGAGCAGAACTCTTCGCTCGACAGGCCGAAAACTCCGATATTCGGGAAAACGTAGAATGCGCCTTCCGGCTCGAAGCAGGGTATGCCGATCCGGCGCAATCCCGACACGATGAGCCGTCTGCGGCCGTCGTATTCGGTTCTCATGAATTCAATGTCGCCGTCTCCCTCGCGAAGCGCCTCCACCGCGGCGTACTGCGCCGTCGTCGACGCGCACATGATCCCGTACTGATGTATTTTCAGCATCTGCTTCGTGATTTCCTCCGGCGCGGACGAATAACCGAGGCGCCAGCCGGTCATGGCGTACGCCTTGGAAAAACCGCTGACGAGTACGGTGCGCTCCCTCATTCCCGGAAGAGAGGCGATCGAACAGTGCTTCTTTCCTCCGAAGGTCAGTTCGGCGTAGATCTCGTCTGAAAGGACGAAGATATCCTTTTGTCTGCATATTTCGGCTATCGGCTCGAGATCCGCCTTTTCCATTATCGCACCCGTCGGGTTGGCGGGGTAGGGAAGGACGAGAAGTTTCGTTCTGTCTGTTATCGCGCCGAGAAGAGTGTCGGGAGTCAGTTTGAATGAATCCTTTTCGTAGGTTTCGACGAAAACGGGTTTTCCTCCCGCCATCGTGACGAGCGGGCCGTAGCATACAAAGGACGGCTGCGGAACGATCACCTCGTCACCCGGGTTGAGCATGGCGCGGAAACAGAGGTCGATCGCCTCCGATCCCCCGACGGTCACGATTATTCCGGACGGGTCGGCGGGGACCGAAAAGCGTCTGTACAGATATCCGGCAATTTCGTTGCGCAGTTCGGGAAGTCCGGCGTTCCCCGTATAGTATGTCTTTCCCATCCGCAGGCTTTCGATACCCGCGTTGACGATATGCCAGGGAGTCGCGAAATCCGGCTGGCCGACGGTCAGCGCCGTGACGTCACGGCGTCCGGACAGCATATCGAAAAATTTTCTTATTCCCGACGGCTCCAGCGAAACGGCGCTGTCGGAAAGGCGGTTCCGGTAATCCATTTCAGATCATTCCCTGATCGCGCTCGTCGCTGAAGGACTGCTCGCAGAGTTTGCCCTTTTCCTTGTATTTTTTCAGTACGAAATGTGTCGCGGTCGATCTTACGTCCTCGAGGGTCGCAAGCTTGTAGGCGACGAAATAGGCGATCTCCTTCATCGTTTTGCCCTTCATCGTAAGCAAAAGGTCGTATCCGGCACTTGAAATGAGCGAGACGCTTTCGACTTCGGGATATCTGTAGATCCTTTCGGCTATCTTGTCGAAGCCCCTGTCGGGCGTCGGTTCAACTTTGAGCTCTATTATCGCGGAAACGTATTCCCTGTCGGTCTTGTCCCAGTCGACGAGGGCGTTGTATCCGAGTATGACTCCCTGGCGCTCGTAGTTTCTTATCCTTGCGGCTACGGCTTTTTCGTCCTCGCCTATCATCGAGGCGATCTGTTCGGCGGAAAGGCGTGCGTCCTGTTCGAGAAGGTTCAGTATGCGGTCCATAATAATCTCTCTTTCATCCGTATAGTCGTTTACGGGAAATAATGTATTGTAAAGTATTAAAAACTGTGATATAATGATGTTGCCGTTGCGTTACGACGGTTCTATCGAGGTGAATCTCCAGGACAGCACCGTATCCCGGATCACCGGGGAACCGCAGAAGGGACATTCCTTTTCGGCGGTCGATCCGAAGGTTCCTCCGCAGCGCGGACATACGAGCAACTTTGCGGCAACGTCGTTTTCGGTGAGCTTGAGCGTGTATTTTACGGCGTATCTTTCCTCGACCGGTTTCGCGTCGAGCCGGTATCCGACCGACGCCTGATAGGTCACCGTCGCGTACTCGTTCGTCTTGCGGTAATCGCTGATCGCCGCGGCGTGTACCTTCTCATCGGTTATCGTGTGCCCAGGCGAGCGGTCCACCATTCTTTCGAGTCCCGGATCGGTGTTCGAATCCGAAAAGCTTTCCTGCCCTTCGTATCTGATCGCAAGGTATTCGAATATCAGTTTTTTTACGGCGGTTATCGCCTCTTCGTTATGGTAGTCGGGAAAATCGGCGGTGATGCGCGGAAGATAAATAGACGTGGCTCCGAATACCGTTCTCGGCTCGGGATTGATTTCCGCCTCCCGCGCTTTCTGAACGGCGTATCTGAGATCCTCGCCGGTCAGACCTCCGGTGATCTCGGATTTTCCCTTCGAAAAAACGGCTATGAGTATTATTCCCACAATCAGCGCGCCGACGGCGGGAAGCGCGAGCAGCGCGATTATCACGATAAGAATAAACGACATGGGTTCTCCGTCTTCCGGGCGGACGGCGCCCGGAGTTTAAAATAATATTTATATTATTATAAATCATTTTTAATCCGCGGTCAAGAAAATCTTTTAAGGAGTCGAAAAACATGGAAATCAGCGAAATTCTTTCGAAATGCGATCACACTCTGCTTGCGCAGGACTCGACCTGGGAAAAGATCAGAGCGGTCTGCGACGACGGAATAAAATACGGCACCGCGTCGGTGTGCATCCCGCCGTCTTTCGTCGAAAGGGCAAAGGATTACGTAGGCGGCAGGCTGAAGATCTGTACCGTTATCGGGTTCCCGAACGGCTACAATACCACGGCGTCGAAGGTTTTCGAGGCGCGTGACGCGATCTCGCGCGGCGCCGACGAGATAGATATGGTGATCAACGTCGGAGCGCTGAAGGACGGGGATGACGCTTTCGTTGAAAACGAGATCCGCGAGATAAAAAAGGCGTGCGGGGACAAGATTCTCAAGGTCATCATCGAGACCTGTCTTTTGACCGAGGACGAAAAGATCCGCTGCTGCCGCATCGTCACCGCGGCGGGAGCCGACTTCATCAAGACGTCTACCGGCTTTTCCACCGGAGGAGCCACCCGGGAGGACGTCGCCCTTATGAGAAAGTATTCGGGCAGCGAAGTAAAGGTCAAGGCGGCCGGAGGGATCGCCGACCTGCGCGACGCCGAGGATTTCATCGCCCTCGGAGCCGACCGCCTCGGCACCAGCCGCGTCGTCAAAGCGGTCAAGGCGATGGAAAAGGCGGGCGGGAAATGAACACGCCGACGCCGCACATTGCCGCGAAACCCGGCGACTTTGCAAAAACCGTGCTGATGCCGGGAGACCCGAAAAGGTCCCGCTTTATCGCCGAACGTTTTCTTGACGAGGCGCGCCTGGTCAACGACGTTCGCGGAATTCAGGGATACACGGGTTTCTACAAGGGGAAAAGAGTTTCGGTCATGGCTTCCGGTATGGGTCAGCCGTCGATCGGCATTTATTCATACGAGCTGTTCAATTTCTTCGGAGTCGGAGCGATCATCCGCGTCGGGTCCTGCGGGGGATTCGACCCCGGACTTCACGTGCGCGACATTATCCTTGCCGAGGGCGCCTGCACCAACGGAAACTACGCGTCCCAGTTCAGACTTCCGGGGACTTTCGCTCCGATAGCCGATTTCGGACTTCTCTGCCGCGCCGCCTCCGAATGCGAACGCCTGGGCGCAAGATACAAGGTCGGAAACATCTTTTCGTCGGATATGTACTACGACGACGCCTCCAGCGGCATGGACTGGCAGAAGATGGGCGTGCTGGGGGTCGAAATGGAATCGGCCGCCCTCTACTGCAACGCCGCGCGGGCGGGGAAGAAGGCGCTGTCTATCTGCACCGTAAGCGATTCCTTCGTTTATCCGGAGGAAAACACGTCCGCCGAAGAGCGTGAGATCTCCTTCACGAAAATGATGGAGATCGCCCTCGAAACGGCGGAGGGATGACGGAGTCCGATATGGCCAAAAGAGTATTTCTTATCGTTCTCGACAGCTTCGGCGTCGGAGAGGCGCCCGACGCCTGGCGCTGGAACGACGAAGGCTCCGACACTCTCGGAGCCGTCAGAAACGATCCCGCATTCGACTGTCCCAACCTTGCGTCCCTCGGTCTTTTCAATATCGAGGGCGTCGGCGGAGGCGTCGCGTCTGCCGCCGGTGTTTTCGGCAGGATGCGGGAGGCGTCGAACGGCAAGGACACGACCATCGGTCACTGGGAGATAGCCGGACTCGTATCAGAGAAACCGCTCCCGACCTATCCCGAAGGATTCCCGCCCGAAGTGATAGAGGAATTCTCCCGCCTGACCGGCAGGGGAGTGCTTTGCAACAGACCGTATTCGGGGACCGACGTGATACGCGACTACGGTAAAAAGCATATCGAGACCGGGGATCTCATCGTTTACACCTCTGCCGACAGCGTATTTCAGATCGCCGCCCACGAGGACGTCGTGCCGGTGGACGAGCTTTACCGTTACTGCGAGATCGCGCGCGGCATGCTGTCGGGCGAGCACGGAGTCGGAAGGGTAATCGCCCGCCCCTTTGCCGGGGAGTGGCCCTATTTCCGCACCCCGCGGCGCCACGACTTTTCGCTCCTTCCTCCGCGCGACACAATGCTCGACCGGATCTCGTCCGCGGGGCTTGACGTCGTCACCGTCGGCAAGATATACGACATTTTCGCCGGGAAGGGAATACCCGAAACCGAATGCCGCAGGACGTCGTCGAACGGCGACGGAATGCGGCAGACGCGCGAGCTGGCCGACAGGGATTTTAACGGTTTGTGCTTCGTTAATCTCGTGGATTTCGACTCCGCGTATGGACACCGCAACGACGTCGGCGGATACGCGGCGGCTCTGACCGCCTTCGACCGCTGGCTCGGCGATTTTCTTCCGGTCCTGCGGGACGGGGATCTGCTGATGATCACTGCGGATCACGGATGCGACCCGTCGACTCCTTCCACCGATCACTCGCGCGAATATACGCCTCTGCTCATGTTCGGGAAGACGCTTCGGACCGGGACCGATCTCGGAACGCGTCCGACCTTCGCCGATATTTCCGCCACCGTTCTCGATTATCTCGGCGTCACGCAGGGGGATACCGCCGGCACGAGTTTTCTGCGCGAGGCGGAAAACGGGATCTCGTCTCCCGATGCGGAAACGGTAAAGAAGCTTTCGTCGCTCGCGCTTGCGGCGCGCAACAGGTCATACTGCCCCTATTCCGGCTTTTCGGTGGGCGCCGCTCTGCTTTGCGCGGACGGAAGGATCTTTACCGGATGCAATATCGAAAATTCTGCGTTTTCTCCCGGAATATGCGCCGAGCGCGCGGCGATATCCGCCGCCGTCAGCGCCGGAGAGACTCATTTTACAGCGATCGCCATAGCCGGAGGCAGACGCGGCCGCCCGCCGGTCTTCTGCTCGCCCTGCGGCGTGTGCCGGCAGACGCTTGCCGAATTCTGCACCGACGGATTTTCGGTAATAATGAGCGACGGCGAAAAAACGACTGTCGAAAAGCTTTCGGGACTTCTGCCCTACGCGTTCAGAGATTTTTAAGGCGATAAGGAGCTTGTTATGCGAGCGGTTGACATCATCCGTAAAAAAAGAGACGGCGGAGTCCTGTCCGCCGAAGAAATAAGATGGTTCGTTTCGGGTATAACCGACGGAAGCATCCCCGATTACCAGATATCCGCCTTCTGCATGGCGGTGTATTTCAGGGGGATGACCTTTGACGAGACCGCCGAACTGACCTTTGCCATCCGGGACTCGGGAGAGATAATGAAGCTTCCCGACATCGGCGGACTGCGCGTCGACAAACACTCGACGGGCGGAGTCGGAGACAAGACCAGTCTGATAATCGCGCCGGTCGTCGCCTCTCTCGGCGTCAAGGTGGCGAAAATGAGCGGCAGGGGCCTCGGACATACCGGCGGAACGGTCGACAAGCTCGAGTCGTTCGCCGGATTCCGCACCGATCTGTCGCGCGACGAATTCGTTTCGGCCGTCAGAAAAACCGGGATCGCCATCGTCGGACAGAGCGCAGATCTTGCGCCCGCCGACAAAAAGCTTTACGCCCTCAGAGACGTGACGTCGACCGTCGAAAGCATGCCTCTTATCGTTTCGTCGATCATGGGCAAAAAGCTTGCCGCGGACGACGACTGCATCCTGCTTGACGTCAAGACCGGCAGCGGTTCGTTTATGAAAACGAAAAAACGCAGCGCCGAGCTTGCGCGGATCATGGTCGATATAGCGAAAAGATCGGGCAAGCGCGCGAGGGCTCTCATCACCGATATGGACAAGCCGCTCGGCAACGCGATAGGCAACTCTCTCGAGGTGATAGAAGCGATCGAAACGCTCGGCGGAAAAGGCCCGGCAGATCTTACCGAAATATGCGTCGTGCTTGCTTCCGAGATGCTTTCGATGTCCGACCGCGGCACTCCGGACGAGTGCAGGCGGAAGGTGGAAAAGGTGATCTCCGACGGCAGCGCTCTTGCAACGCTCGCCGCAATGGTAAAAGAGCAGGGCGGAGATCCGCGATGGGTATACGATACATCTCTTTTCCCGAAAGCGAAGTATTCCGCTCCCGTCACGGCGGCGGAGGGCGGTTTTATCGAGCGCACCGATACCGAGGGATACGGACGCGCCGCTCTCATTCTCGGAGCCGGACGCGCCGCGGCCGAGGACCCGGTGGATCACGCCGCCGGTATCATTCTGCATAAAAAGACCGGCGACCGGGTGTCGCCGGGCGACGTAATAGCGACACTTTACACCAACCGTCCAGAAACGCTCGAGGAGGCGTCAGCGGTCCTGACCGGAGCTACCGTTATAGGCTCACGCAGACCTGCGTCGAGGCCGCTGGTCCTCGACAGGATAGAATAGTTCGATGATCACCGCGCTGCTCACCGTCGCGTGGGCGATGATCTTCAGAAAAGCCGGAGAGCGCTGGTGGAAGGTCCTGATCCCGTTTTACGGACTATATACCGGGTTCAGGATCTCCGGCAGGCGCCGGTGGTTCCCCGTGATGCTTGTCTGCGGGGCGGTCTTTCTGCTGTTCTTTGCCGCGTTTTTATTTTGTTTCGGTATCGTTACCGGGTTCATGGCGATCGGCGCCTACGCCGGAGGAATGACCTGGGACGAGTTTCTCGGCGGCAGCACCGCAGCCGGCCTGCTTGCTTTCGGCTGGATGCTTGCGCTGTCGATCCTCGGGCTTTGCGGCCTGCTGGCAGCCTTTGCGGTAAGATCCTTCGCAATTTGCAGAAGGTTCGGTCGAACGAAATTCTTTTCCGTCCTTGCGGCGGTATTTCCAGTAATTTTGCTTCCGGTCGTCGCTTTCGGCGCAGACCGGTATGACTCCCCTGTCTGAAAGGAGAAAAGATGGAAGACAGCAGAAAGACGAAACTTACGATACTTCATTCCAACGATCTTCACGGAGATTTCCTTCCGAAAGACGCGGGAGGCAAAAGCACCGGCGGCCTTGCCCGCCTCTCCGGATACGTCGGCAAGGTCAGAGCCGAAGAAAAAAACGTTATATACGCCGTCGCCGGAGATATGTTCCGAGGATCGGTCATCGACTCCGAATACCACGGACTGTCGACCATAAATCTGATGAACAACCTTCGCCCCGACGTTGCCACAATAGGCAATCACGAGGTCGATTACGGCTTTGCGCACCTTCTTTTCCTTGAGAGATGCGCAAAATTCCCGATAATCAACGCAAACCTTTTCATAACGATGAACAACGCCCGCGTTTTCAGCCCCTACATCAATCTGGAGGTCGGCGGACTGCGCGTGCTTTTCATCGGCATACTGACCGACGAGGTCCTTGCGTCTACCAAAAACGAAAAGCTTATCGGGTCCTTCATCGATCTCGAGGCGGCGGCTAAAGAGGTCGGCGTGATATGCGACAACTACCGCACGGTCAACACCGATATCACCGTCCTGCTGACTCATATCGGGATCGAAAACGATCTCAAACTCGCCTCTCTCCTCAATCCCGACTGGGGCGTCGATATGATAATCGGCGGTCATTCGCATACGTTTATGGACAAACCCGAATGGGTGAACGGCATCCCGGTCGTTCAGGCGGGAACCGGCACCGGCGTCATCGGACGCGCGGACATCGAATACGACAAAGAAAAAAGAAAGATGACCGGTTTTTCCTGGTCCTGCCCCGTGCTCGACGAGGAGACCGCTCCGACGGACCCTGTGATGGCGGAGCTGATCGACAGCTACCGCGCCGAGACCGACAGCAAATACAAGCGCATCGTCACGAGATGGGCGCGGCGCCTTACGCATCCGTCCCGGGAGCAGGAGACCGAAATGGGCAACCTTTACGCCGATCTGATGGCCGACGAGGCAAGCTACGACGTTATGCTCTTCGGCTCGGGAAGCATAAGAAAAAAAGAGCTCGGACCGCTCATCGAATACCAGGATCTTATCGAAAACACCCCCTTCGACGGCCCGGTCTATATGGTGGAGGTGCCTGGCGAACAGCTGCGCCGGATAGTCCTTCACCTCATGCGGGACGACGCCTGGGTCGGAGAGACCGAGTTTTATCAGTTTTCATC
>JAEEGL017166385.1_pt1 | contig 11077 bp, 6 predicted proteins | sample 9134231 | NCBI WGS metagenome assembly JAEEGL01 (sample SAMN16246548, study PRJNA631951) | gut metagenome | biome: gut microbiome; feature: rumen; material: fiber-attached | host: Bos | place: Iran: Karaj | collected 2018-10
CATGGATGATCAGCGGCATTCCAAGCTCGCCGCATTTCTCGAAGAGAGCGTCGAAACGAGGGTCGTTCATATGGGCGGTCGGAGTGGCCTCTCCTGTCTGGAATCCGGTGAAATAGGCATCACCGAGGCCTTTGTCGCCGACTTCGCCGACTCCCCTCGCTCCCTTCTCGAAGTCACGTACGAGGGAAGCGACTGCCTTCTCTTCGAACTCAGGGGTGCCCCATGCGCTCATGTCAAAGCCACACCACATTTCAAATGCATCTGAAACGCCTTTGTACATATCATAGAGTTCGTCGAACTTCTCGCCGGTAGCATATGTATTGACGACGACTTTGTCGATATTGTTTGCCTTGAGGCGCTCTGCCCACTCCTTGCATTCATCTACAGTCTCAGCGTATGCATGTGAATGCATGTCATGGACGGTAAATTTGGCCTGGTGAGGATGATGCTCAGGGAGGTTCATGCATGGGATTGGTTTGAAGTTTTTGAGAAGGAGAGTGTCAAGACAAGATGTTGCCTCCTGCTTAGGTGCCTGTCCGCATGAAACTGCGACGAGCGCAGCGGCTGCGAATGCTATTGAAATGATTTTTGTCTTCATGTGACTTTGTTATTAGTTCCAAATTTAGAAAAAAAGTTGCGGTTCCGGCCCTTTTCCAAGCCGGACCCGCAACAAAAAACACAACAATAAATGACTACTACTTATTCCTTGTCCATCGCGAAATGGAAAGTGGTCTTGTCCTTAGTCGTTCCTTCTCCGAAGTTCATGTAGAAGGAATCATTCCAGTCTGAGGTGTAGAACTTGAAGAAGATACCCATAGAGGAGCCGTTGATACCGTATTCCTTTCTCGAGAGGGCGAATTCCATGTAGATCATGTCGCCTTCGTCCCTGTAGGTACCCATCTTGATATTCTTTCCTTCAGCATATACCGTTTCGCCGGTAACGCAGTCGTACCAGTCTGCCCATGGCTCTTCCGGGTTCCAGAAGTTTCCTTCGAGGAACCAGTCGCAGCCGAGGCCCTTGGTAGAGTAACCTGTACCGGTAAGGTCGTCGGTATCGAGACGAAGGTTCATGATGGCGCCGTTTGCAGGAGTATTCTCGTTGGTGGTGCTCATGGCTACGTAGAAGAATACATAATCTGCGTTGTAATCGAACTTGCCGTATGATTTTCCGTCGCCACCCACGAACTTGAAGTCCTCGTATTCGACAGCGTCCCAGTCGTCGAACGAATCGTCGTCGATCTTGATAGGAGAAGCCTTTGCGACAAGAATCTTGCCGGCCACTACCTGCTCCTGTCCCTTGTATTTGCCTGACATCTTGATCCAGTGGAGACCTGGCTTAGGGAAAGTGTAGGAATAGGTATCGCCTTCACCTGTGGTAAGGGTCTCGGCAGAACCGTCTTTTGTCTTGATAATCTCCCACTTTACGTCTGTAGTGTTCTCAGTCACAGATTTGAACGTGAGATTAAGACCGTCGCATGTATAATCGAATGCGATGTCTGGTACCGGGTCCAGTTCAAGGTCTCCCTCCCTTATGCAAGAAGAGAGAACTGCCATAGCGGCGATACTTAATAGTGTTATTATCTTTTTCATGATATTAGCGTATTAATAACCAGGGTTTTGTTCACAAAGAGGGTTGTTGTCGATCTCTTTTGAAGGAATAGGATATACAAGTCTGTTATCGTCATGTGCGGTAAAGACTCCCGGGAGAGAACGGCCTGGAGCGGCGCTGGTTGACTGGCCGACAGCGTAAGAAGTATGATATCCCCAGTAGTCACGGACGATATCCTTGTCATTTCTCATGAGGTCGAAGAAACGGTGAGCTTCGAATGCGAACTCTACGCGGTCCTCCTTGAGTACGAGATCCACGATATCGGTGGTGATATCAGCCTCGGTATAGAGGTGAGAATCGACATTTGCTGTCATTCTGTTCTTTCTTACTTCGTTGATATCCTTGAGAGCGTTGGTCTTGTCACCCTTGTGGGCATAAGCCTCTGCACGGTTGAGATACATCTCGGTTACACGGAGGAATGGAGGAGAGAAGAGGGTAGGCATGTTATCCTGCCATGAGAGCTTGGAGCATGGGATGAGGTCAAGACCGTTCTTGGTATTGACGTCGCATACGAATGCCCAGCGGATATCGTCAGACTCGAGGGATGTGCCCTGGCCCATGTCCTGGAGAAGAGGTGCAGAGTAGCCTTCCTCGCCCCAGCAGCCGTCAGCCTTCATGATCATGGAAGCGACTGAACCTGAGCCCTTGTCGTCCTGAGGGAGCATCTTGAGGCACCAGATGGTCTCAGGAGATGTCCATGTGGACTTGAAGTAGTCTTTGAACTCCTCGGCACTTGCGATCTTATAGTTAGAATCGTTGATTACCTTGCCAGAGTACTCGATGCACTTGTCCCACTCGCCCATGTAGAGATAAACTCTTGAAAGGAGGGCACGTACGGCACCGATTGAAGCGAAGCAGCGGCTCTGGGAGCGCTCGATTTCTTCTTCCGTATCCATAAGTTTCTCAGCCTCGAGAAGGCAGTTCACGATATAGTCGTAAGTCTCCTTGAGGGTTGCACGTCCCTTGGAAGCGCCGTCGGATCCGTTTTCACGGATGATAAGACCCGGCTCGTTGGCTGCGGTAGCCTCTTTGTAAGGCTTTGCATAGAATCTTACGAGGCAATGCATTGTATATGCCTTGAGGAAGAGAGCTTCACCGTGAAGACTGTTTGTCTTGTCGTCAGGGTTCTCAATTGCGTTGATTACGTCGAGTGCGACGTTGGTAGAATAAATGATCTTGTAGGACTGAGACCAGAATGAGGCTACGTTGCTGAGGCCCGGGTGTCTCTCTTCGAATTTGAAGATCATGTTGAGCTCGTCGGTGGTAGAGTGTCCATAGACAACGTCATCCGATGAGAAGTCTGACATCTGGTAGAACTGACGTCCATACCAGTTGTTGCTGCTGGAGTTCTCAGGATAATCCTTCATTACTGCGTAGCAGCCGTTGAGGATATCCACAGTTCCGGTTGGAGATGAGGTCATCTGCTCACCAGTGAGAGAATCCTCTGGTGCGATATCGAGGTCGCAAGCGGTAGTGAGGCCTGCGGCGGCGACCATCATGAATATATATCTTAATGTATTTTTCATATCCGTATCTTTTTAGAATGAGAAGTTGACCTGAAGGATGAACTGCTTCTTGTTAGGGTACCTGTTGTCGAGAGACTCGATCATACCGGCCACACCGGAATCGGCATCCAGCGAAACCTCAGGATCTGCGCCCCATACGGTCGTAGCAGTGTAGAGGTTGTCGCATGAGAGCGAGAAGGTAAGATTCTTATCCTTTGTGATTCTCTTAGGAAGCGTGTAGGAAAGGGTCACGTTACGGAGTTTGAAGTAGTTTCCGTCAACGAGGTCACCTGTATGGTAAACAGATGCGAGTGCATAAGAAGGAAGACCGATGGTGGCATCGTCGCCTGGCTTACGCCAGATCTTGTCCTCGTTGGACGGCAGATTAGAGTTGGAGATGAAAGTAGCGAGGCGGCTTGCGCGTACTCTTCCATAAACTCTGTCACCCCATACGAAGCTGCCGTTTGCGCTGAGAGTGAAGTTCTTCCATGTAACCTGGGTAGAGATACCTCCCTGCCAAGGAATAAGCGGAGTACCAGCCTCTACGAAACGTGCGGAAGCATAGTCATAGGTAAGGTTTCCGTCATTGTCGACGAACTGCTCGCGTCCGGTCTGAGGATCAACGCCTGCATATTCGCGAAGATACCATGTGTACATAGGAATTCCGTCACGGTAGATCTGTGTAAGGCTCCTGTAATTGGACTGCTTGAACTCTACGCCCTCTCCGAAGTTGAAGAGTTTGTTCTTGTTGTTGGAGATAGAGAAATCCACATCCCATCTGAGTTCGCTTGTCTTGATAGGGGTCACATTAAGAGCAACCTCGAAACCGGTGTTGCGTACGGCACCAAGATTCTGCCACTGGTTAGAGAAACCTGCTGAAGGAGCAAGATCGCGGAAGATAAGCAGATCGTCGGTCCTGTTGTTATAGTAGTTGAAATCGATGGATGCGCGATCGCCGATACCGATTTCAGCACCGATGTTGAACTGGGTTGTCATTTCCCACTTGAGGCCCTTGTTTGCCATCTGGCTAGGGACAGCAGCGCTATTGGAGTCGTACTGAGTACTATAGATGAAAGCCTCGAGATACTTGGAAGCACCGATATCCTTCATACCTGTCTTACCCCAGCTGGCTTTGAGCTTAAGGTTGGTGATAAGGTTGGAGTGGAAGAATTTCTCGTTGCTGATAGCCCATGCTGCAGAAAGGCTAGGGAAGACTGCCTTGTTGTTGTCCGGGCTGAAAGTGGAGGACTCATCCTGACGGAGAGATCCGGTGAAGAAGTATCTGTGGTCGTAGTTGTAGTTGACCTGAGAGATAAGAGACTGCATTCCGCTCTTATAACGGCTGCCGGAAGCATCCTTATTGGAAGCGGCTACACTAAGTACGGAAAGACCATAAGGAAGGCTCTGGCCGGTACCCATAAGGTCTACACTCCAGTCCATCTGGGCCTCGTAACCTGCGAGAGCATCAAGAGAGTGCTTGCCCCAGGCCTTGCTTACCTTGAACATGTTGGTGCTGATACCGCCGTAACTGTAGCTCATCGACTCTTCGATTTCGTCGCCTGCCTTCATGTATTCGATATCGGCAGCCCTGAAATAGTGGCTGGCACCCATGCTGAAGGACACACGGGACTGAGATACGAATGAGAGCCATGGGGTAATCTTGGCGTTGGCTACAAAGTCATAGTCAACTCCGAAGCCCTTACTGTTGCGGACATCCTTGTCGCTCTCGAAACCGAACATAGGGTTTACATCATAACGGCCGAAAATCTTGCTGTTCTTGAAAGAACGCATGTTTCCATACTCGTCGTAAGGAGAATCGAAAGGAATGTTCTCTCCGATGTAGTAGATAAGGTTATCATCGGTATTGTCGCTCATATTTGCGCTGATATCGATGTTGCTGTCGAGGGTGAGCCACTTGGTCAGGTGGAAGGTATTGTTTGAACGTACGTTCACCTGCTTGTAGCCTGTATTCCTGATTGTACCCTGCTCGTCATAGAAAGAGAAGCTGGTATAATAGGAGTGCTTGTCGGAAGAACCCATTACAGAGAAATGGTAGTTCTGGAGGAATGCATTCCTTACGATGAGATCTCTCCAGTCGGTATCTGTATCGAGAATAGATGAAGGCAGAGCAGACCTAAATGCGAGGTCATCCACGAGATAAGTATCAGGATCACGGAAATACTCGCGATAATATGTATAAAGCTGCTTTGTGTTCATCAGTCTCTGTCTTGAGAAGTCCGGAGTGATGTAACCGAAGTTAGCCTTGAAGTTGAACTTCATATCACGGCTCTTGGCCTTCTTGGTAGTGACTACGATCACACCTCCGTTGGCCTGCGCACCGTACATACCGGTTGAACCGGCATCCTTGAGGACAGTTACAGACTCCACATCGTCAGGGTCATAAGAACCGCCGATGATACCATCGACAACATAAAGAGGCTCCTGAGAAGCATGGAGAGAAGAGGTACCACGGATTCTGATAGAAGGCTCTGAACCTGGTCGGCCGCTGTCCTTGACTACAGTAACGCCGGCAACCTTACCCTGGAGCATGTCTCCGATATTGTTGCTGACGACATCCTTAAGTTTTTCTGCGCTGACGGTGGTAACGGCACTGGTGATCTCACCCCTTGTCTTGGAGCTGTAACCCATAACGACAACCTCGTCGATAAGCTGGGAATCGACATCCAGTGTGACATTGATCACACTCTTTCCGTCAACTTTGATTTCGGTAGTTTTGAATCCTACAGAGGAGAACACGAGAACAGCGTCTGAATTCTTTACATTGATGGTATAGTTTCCATCAAGATCAGTGATGACACCGTTCAGAGTTCCCTTTTCGAAGATACTTGCACCAACCATAGGCTGGCCGTCGTCTCCGGCGATCACAACACCCTTGACGGCCACCTGGGCGGACATCACGAGCGATGAGATCATCAAAAGACCAAAAAGCAATACTTTTTTCATGGAATTTTAATTATTGGTTATTGTTTCAATAATATTGTTGTTGAATCAAAGAGCAACCTCCGAAACCTCTATGAGAAGGCTTCCTTCTACCGGAACATCAAGCACTGTCTTTTCAGACGCAGTTACAGTTCCGAGATCACGGTGGTTGTAATAGTCCTCGACCTTGTAAGTCTTGCCGGCTTCGAGTCCGCGGAGTTCCACGGAAGCGACAGGCTCCTTAGTCGCATAGAAAGCATAGTAAAGATTACCGTTCTGCGAAATGACATGAGTCTCAGGGTAGTCGAATCCGATATCATACAGACCGGCCACGTACTGTCCCTTCGAGAGCTGCTTGTCTTCATAGATGGCCAGGGCATTCTTGAGCAGTTCCTCCTTCTCAGGAGTCAGCAGATAGGAGGCTTCTGCGTAAGGATTGTCCTTAGGCCAGGTAAACTTGGTTCCGATGACGGCGCCGATTCCGAGATGGCTCGGGAAGTCGTTGCCTCCGTCAGAGAGTTCGATATGGTCCCCGTAATAGGCGAGCTTCGGTGCGAGGGCGCGGAGCACATAACCCTTTGTCCTTATCTGCCAGCTGCTTGTAGGATCCGACGATACGGCCTTGTCTATGTACGGGAGATTATAGACCGAGAAACAGTCGCCGCAAGGGCAGTACTGGATGACGGCAGCCGGCTTTATCGCGTGTGCGGTCTCATGGATCATCTTGTAGAAGCCCGGGAGTTCGCGGAAGGACTTCTCCGGATCCTCCGGATGGTGCTTCGGATTGTAGTCCGGAGCGACGGCGTTCATGTGCTGGCCGTCGAGCTTGAGGCCGTCGTAGCCATAGTCCCCGATGAACCTCTTGACAAGATCGTTCTGCTCCCTGCGGACATCCTCGTCCAGAGGAGAGAGATACCAGCTGTTCCACCACTCGATGAACTGAGGCTTGCCTTCCTTGTCGAGAATGACGGCGTCAGGATATTTCTTGAGGAATTCCGTTCCAGGGTCGGCTGCGAGCGGAGCCCACCAGAGCTCGGCCTTCAGTCCGTTCTTGTGGAACTGGTCGACCATATACTTCATGTCGGCGTCGCCGTTAGGGAATCTTTCCTTAGTGAGATCCCAGTCGCCTTCGGCAATCTGGTATCCGTCATCAAGAGTAGCCCACTTGAAGCCGAGCTCCTTGACTTTAGGGAGAGTTCCGACGATTTCGTCGATCGTGAACCTGCGCTCATATCCCCATGCGCACCATGCGGTCTCATAAGCCTCCGGGCCACTGACCGGCATCTTGACTCCGACTCTGTCGAGCAGGCCTGCGTAGTTGCGCAGAGCTCCGAAACAGTCGCCCTTGTAGACGCTGACGAAGCCTGTATATGTAGACAGAGTAGCGTCAGGAGCGAATACGACCGGCTCATCGAAGTCCTTGACGACGGAGATCTTGGCGAAGTCGCTGCCTGAGGTCATGTCAACGGGAAGGCTGACGAGTTCCGGGGTCGGCTCGAGATGGCCGATGATCACTCCGGCATCGCGTCTCCACAGGCATACTACCGGGACGCCGCCGCCATAGTCGGAGTGGTCCTCGGAGCTGTTCATGCCCATGTAATTGCGCTGATAGAAACCCTCGCTGACCGGCTTGAGCCAGTCTTCGCGGGCGCCGGTAGACTGTCCCTGGAATGACCAGAAGCAGGTATCGGCCTCGGATTTCTTGACAGAGAGGTCGCACATCGACCAGCCGTCGACAGACAGGTCCTCTCCGGAGAGATTATGGTAGACAGCGTCTACGAGGACAGTCGAAGGGAAGTCCTTATAGACGGAGAGCCTGAGCTCGCGGGATATAGCCGGACCCGAAACTGCTTCGCCCTTGTAGATATAGCATGTTCCCTTTCCGAACCCGTCGCTGATGCTCTGTTTCGAGTATCCGACAGTGATGAAGCGGACTTCCTCACCGGCAATGCGGATAGTTCCGAAATCGGTTGCGCCTTCGGTCAGCGGGGTCGAGGCGATGGCTGCCTCGAGGTTGAACTCCATAGAATCGTCGGCCGGGATGACAGTAAGATCGCCGGTGGAGACGGTTTTTGTACAGGCGGAGATTGCCAGGGCTATAAGGGCGAGACGTAACAGTTTCATATGTCCTTAAAGTTTAATTGTCTGATTGAAATGTTTAAGCGCAGCCTCCTCGATGGCCGTCTTCGAAGTGAAGGCTCCGGTGCCGCCGGCGGCCGTCGTATTGATAGCGCCGGTAAGGTTGCCGAAATACTGGCAGTACTCGAGATCCTTTCCCTGCACGAAAGCAGTGATGAAGCCGGAGTTGAAGCTGTCGCCAGCTCCGATTGCATCTACCACATTGCTGTTGAGCATGGCTGGAAGGGCCTTTTCGCTGTCCTTCGTCACGAGGAGAGATCCCTTGGAACCCATCTTGAGCACGAGCACATTGATATATGGACGTACAGCATCGATGGCTTTTTCAGGGCTGTTCGTGCGGGTGAGGGCCATGAGCTCCTGCTCGTTCGGCATGAAAATGTCGACCAGCGGAAGAATGCGCTTGTAGTCGAAATCCCATTTCTCTTCAGGGTCGAACTGCAGGTCCATTGACAGGGTTGCGCCCTGGTCCTTCACCAGTTTTACTATCTCGTAGATGTCTTTATGGAGAGTTTCCTGCATAAACACTGAAGAAATATGGACATGCTTCGCCTCGGCGATAGCCTCGGGGCGGATATCTTTCAAGCCCATGATGCTCATTGCGCCCGGATATGTGACGTTGGCGCGGTCTTCGTCGTAGTTCAGTATCGCTGTCAGACCGGTAGCGGCGCTGGACACCTCGATAAGGTTCGAGGTATCCACTCCGCGTTTTTCCAGAGAGGTCTTGACAAACGCACCGAAATCATCATTTCCGACCATGCCAAGAAAAGAGACTTTGGCCCCGAGAGATGCGGCGTTTGCCGCAAAGATGGCAGTGGAGCTGCCGAGGGTAAGGGTCATCTCCTTTGCGAAGATTTCTTTTCCGACTTCCGGGAAGCCGCAGATTCTGTTGAGCAGAAGATCTACGTTGAGTTCTCCAAGTGCTATGATGTCAAACTTCTTCATTTATAACAAATCATTAAGATTAACGAGGTTGAATGCTACGTAATACTTATCGATAGCTCTTTCAATTGTAGAAAGAACTATACCTTCAGCATCGATTCCGTTGAGATTGAGATTGGTGTACAGAGTCTGACGGGCAGCAATTGCCTCCGGCTTCTGCCAGATATAGCGAGCGCCTGTCTGGATAAGCCATCTCTGACGGTCAGGAGTGATAGACTCGAAATCGTCCGGGGATTCGTTTCCGTGTACCCATTTCTTCCATCTTCCGGAAGCAATGACAAGTTTCTTGAGGATTGCCGTCATGTTGGAATGCATGGCAACCTGGCCGGCCTCGTAGAGGGAATCCTCTACTTTTTCGAGCTCCTCGAGAGCGTTGAATTCGCTGACGGTGAACTCTGGTCCGACATTGGCTGCACCCATTCTGCAGACAGGATAATCCTGCGGGTTCTCTACGTCGTCTGTGTAGTGTCCTTTAATAAAGCTGCCATATTCTGCGACGATTGAAGTAAGGTCTTTAGCCACCTCAGGGTCGAAGAATGTGGTGTGGAGGTCTGTGCCCACCTTGCCGACAACGAAGCATGGCCATGCGTCAGAACATCCGTTCTTGGCAAGTCCCTCTTTGAGAAGGACGAGGAACTTACGGAATACAGTCTCGTCAGCGAGACCTCCGTGGACTTCCTCGGTACCGACCTCGTATGCAATAGGAGCAAGACCTTTAGCCTTTCTGAAATTCTCGATATGGGTAATGAGCTCGATTGTCCTTTCAGCGACAACCTCGATCCTGATCGTCTCTCCCTTAGGAAGGAAACGGTCTACGGTAGGATCTACATGGATGAGTTCATATCCGGCGAGAAGCGCTGCCTCATATGATTTCTTCACAGCGTCCATAGCCTTTTCGTAAGGCCACATCTCGATTGTCTGGATGTCCTTGAGCCATGGGCCGCCGTGGTCTATCGCTGCAAGATACGGGCCAGTAAAGTTGTTCCTTTTGGCCTCTACTTTCATTACTCTGACGAAGTCTTTCTGGGTCATTCCGGTATAGCCTCCGTCGTTGTCCACCTGGTTGAGAGTTGCGGCGAACATGATAGGAGCGTTATTGCGCTTGGCTGCACGGAAAGCGGCCTTGATGACTGCAGGAGAGTTAGGGCATACGGCAAGAAGGGTCATCGGTTTGTGGCCCTCTGCGGTAAGAGTCTGGACTCTGTCCAGTATCTGTCTCAGTTTCGGTTTCATATTCTAATATTTATAGATCTTGACTCCGCTTACTACTCTGGAGATGGCGCCTCGGATTGAAGGATTGTCCGGAGACAGACCATGGTCGAGCGAAAAGAAGTATCCCGCAAGCTGGCCCACCATCACGAACGGGGCGCATACGTATTCGTTATCCTTGAGAAGCTCCGGCTTAGGAGCATTGATCTCGAAATCCAGAATATCTTTCACTCCGGATGGAGTCACTGAAATCACTACCTGGGCGGCAGGATGGTTGTCATGGTCCACCTGCTCGATGAGGTCGAGCTCATACTGACGAGTGTATGGATCCTCGGAGAGGAGATAGACCACGAGCGTCTCCTCGTTGATGACAGCCTTAGGTCCATGTCTGAGGCCCATGAAAGAGTCAAAAGCGCAGACGATGCCTCCGTCGGTGAGTTCCTGGAGCTTAAGATGGCTCTCGCAGGCGATTCCCTTCATAGGGCCGGAACCGAGGAACACGGCTCTCTTGATCTTCTTGTCGGCAAGTTTCTTGATCTTGTCGACGACGTCGCTGTTGACGATATAGTCGGCGAAGTCAGCGGCAGCCTGAAGTTTCGGGCGCTGAGCCTCGAGAGTCTTGACATTTTTGCAGAGAAGGCTGGTCACAAGCATCGATGTGAAGCTGCTGGTCATGGCGAGGCTTCTGTCGTTGGTTCCGTCAGGGAGTACGATGACGAGATCCTTGCCCGGCACG
>JAEEGL010483755.1_pt1 | contig 11076 bp, 2 predicted proteins | sample 9134231 | NCBI WGS metagenome assembly JAEEGL01 (sample SAMN16246548, study PRJNA631951) | gut metagenome | biome: gut microbiome; feature: rumen; material: fiber-attached | host: Bos | place: Iran: Karaj | collected 2018-10
GTACTGCCCGGTCTGCAGTTCGACGGTCAGCAGCTGTTCGCCGCGCCAGCCGCCGTCCGAGGCCTCGTCCTGCACACTGCTGTCGCTCAGAATGTCGACGACGACGCCTTTTTCATACTCGGCATAGTCGCCCGTCGGCGGCGTTTTCGCCTCGCCCGCACCGAGCCAGAGCCGCGTGCCGACAAACAGGGCGGCCGCCGCCAGCAGCAGGAGCAGGCTCCATTTTTCCCGGGAGAGCCAGGCCGCAGGGCCCGGCTTTTTTGCGTTTTTCATGCTGTTCGATCTCCGTTTTCATGCTTGAAAACAGCATATCAAGTCCCGGTTTCTCTGTCAAGAGAGAGCCTCTGTTTTGCCCTGAAAAGTTACAAAAAAGAAACGTAAAAATGACAACAAAAAGTCTGAAAAAACCGCTTAAAATCTTAATTTTCCGGCATTTTGAAAATTTGGCGCTTTTCATAAAAAAAGTGCAAAAATTTCTATGATCTTCCACGAATTTTTTGCGCTTTGCCACTGGCAAAAATCAAAGATTCTGCTATAATAAACGATGTATACTTATGTAAACGGGAATACAGAAATTGCGACTCCGTTACGAGGAGGTACTCCTATGATGATAAAGAGAATGAGCAAGGTCCTGTCTCTGGTGCTGCTGTTGGGCATGCTCCTTTCGCTGGTACCGGCGGCCGCCTTTGCGGCGGACGGCAGCGCAAGCTGGGAGCGGGTCGACCTGGAGAGCATCCTGGCCGGCGACACCGTGGCCATCACGATGTCGAAGGACGGCACGACCTGGATCCTGCCGAACGCCGCGACCGGGAAAACGCCCGCCGCCGACACCGCCTCCTTTGCGGAGGACGGCAGCCTTGACGCGGACGCGGCTGCCTATGGCTGGACGATCAAGGCCGTTGACGGCGGCTATTCGATCGGCAGCGCCAACGGCTATCTGAACCCAGGCGCGGCCAACAACGGCCTGCGCGCGAATGGGGCCGAGACGGCCTGGACGCTGGACAGGGGCTATCTGAAGGCTGTGGAGACCGGCCGCTATATGGGCGTTTGGGTGGATAACGGGACGCCCAAGGACTGGCGCAGCTATACGACGATCAACACCAACATCGCCGGGGAAACGCTCACGTTCTGGAAGCTGATCGAGGACATCCCCATCATCCCGGATCCGACCGAGGAACCGACCCCGGAGCCCACGGCGGAACCGACCCCCGAGCCTACGGCGGAGCCGACCCCGGAACCGACGCCTGCGCCCATTGCCACCTTCGTCCCCGTGGACAGCCCGGCGGACGGCGACAAGGTCGTCATCTACTATCCGAAGGATGGCAAGGTCCTCGGTACGGAAGAGTTTTATTACAACAATAAAAAGTACGAGCAGGTCGCAGTCGATACGACCCTCACCGCTGACGGCAAGCTGAACGTCCCCGAGGGCGCGGCGATCCTGACGGTGTCCGTAAACGAGGACGGGCAGCTCAGCTTTGCCAACGAAAAAGGCAAGTTCCTGTTTACCGACGGTACGGACGTGAAGTTCGTCGATGAGGCCGGCACCTATACGCTCTTTGTGCTGGAGGATACGACCAGCACCAATTACGCCGGCGGCAAGTTCATCAAGAGCGTGAACGCGCAGTACAACAGCAAGCCGCAGTATCTCGAATACTACGGCGGCTACTTCACCGTCTACGGGATGGGCAAGGATCCCGACATCTACACCTTCCGCTTCTTCAAGGAAGAGACCCCCGCCCTGCCGGTGAGCGTTGAAACGCCGACGGCCGACGTGGCTGCGGGTGAAGTCGATGCGGGCACTGTGGTGACCTTCTCCTGCGCGACCGAGGGCGCGGTGATCTCTTACAGCACCGATAACGGCGAGACCTGGACCGAGGGCAGCACCTTCACCGTCAACGAGGACGTGACCGTGCAGGTCAAGGCTGTTCTCGGTGAAGTCGAGAGTGAGATTGCAAGCTTTACTTACACCGTGAAGATCCCCGAGCCGGAGACCGTCACGATCGCCGAGGCTTTGGCCGGCGCGACCGGGACCGAGTTCACGGTCAAGGGCGTCGTCACGATGATCGACGCGCGCAATGTCTACGTACAGGACGCGACCGGCGGCATCTGCCTGTATTTCAATACGGCGGTGGACGATCTGGCGCTGGGCGACACGGTGATCTTCACCGGCGCACGCGCGGTCTACCGCGGCCTGCCGGAGCTGACCGGCCAGACCTATCAGAAATCCTCCGGCCTGACGCTGGAGGCGAAGGAGACGACGATCGGCGCGCTGACGACGGCCGACGTCTGCACCTACGTGAAGCTGAGCGACCTCGAAGTGACCGAGGTCTACGACAACAACGGAAAATACTCCAATCCGAACATCACGCTGAAGGACGCCGAAGAGAACACGATCCAGATCTACAAGGCTGTGATCGAAAAGAACGAAGGCATCTGGCGCGTCAAGGTCGGCGATAAAGTCGACGTGACCCTGGCTGTCGGCATCAACAATACGACGCTGCAGCTGCGCAACACCCTCGACAGCGAGATCACGGTCAAGGGCGAAGAACCGGCCACGGTGGAAACGCCGACGGCGGACGTGGCCGCAGGCGAAGTCGAAAAGGGCACCGTGGTGACCTTCACCTGCGCGACCGAGGGCGCGGTGATCTCCTACAGCCTGGATAACGGCGAGACCTGGACCGAGGGCAGCACCATCACCGTCAACGAGGACGTGACCGTGCAGGTCAAGGCCGTCCTGGGCGAAATCGAGAGTGCGATCGCGAGCTTTGCCTACACCGTCAAGGCGGAGGAGCCGGCGGCGGACGAAGGCCTGGTCACCGACTTGGCCCAGCTGACGGACGGCGCGACAGTCGTCATTTATAACCCGGACAGCGCCAAGGCCATGAGCTCCGATGTGTTGGGCAGCGATTGGTATCTGGCTCCGGCCGACGTGACGATCGAGGACAATAAAGCGGTCAACCCCGCGGCAAACCTGGTTTGGACGGTACGCGTCAATGAGGACGGCAGCTATCGTTTCGAGCAGAGCGACAAGGCTGTGACCGGCTGGCTGAGCGGAAACTATGTCGAACTGACGTCCAACAAGAGCGTAGCGGGCGGCGACTCCAACTGGACTCTCAACACCTGCAATACCGAGACCAATACTTATTATATCAAGAGCAGCACGCTGGCCAACAACTATGGCAGTGCGTACATTGAGATCTTCAACAAGAAGGTCAACGGCGTAACGCAGCTGGTTTTCTGCGGGTATACCACTTCCGAGGAAAAGCTGACCGAGGCTGCCTACGGCATGCAGTTCTACCTGGTCAAGACCGAAGACCTGCCGCCCGAGCCGCAGGATAAGGGCGACCTGGTCACCGATCTGAACGATCTGGACGGCAAGACCGTCGCGATCTACAGCCCGGGCCACACGACCGCGATCAGCTCCAAGCCCAACGGCGACTGGTACCTGAAGGCCAATACCTGCACCGTGGAAAACAACAAGGTGCTCAACTTCACCGAGGACTTTGTCTGGACCGCGAAGAAGAACGAAGACGGCACCTACAGCTTCTACGCCTACGGCGACGAGAGCCGCAGCATCACGGTCTGGCCCAGCGGCACCTACGCCGAGTTGAGCCTGAACGTGGCGACTTATCCCGACAACACCTGGACGCTGACCCCGGCCAAGACGGAGGACTGCTTCTATATGAACAGCCCCACGGTCTCCGGCGAGAGAGGCCCGGCCTACGTCGAAGCTTACGTCCGCAACGAGACGGAGGTCTTCTCCGGCTACTTCACGGATCCCTCCAACAGCAGATTCACCGAGAGTGAATTTGCCCTGCAGTTCTATCTGGTCAACCCGGATGACGCGGTCGAGGCCATCGACGACGGCGAATGGGACGGCGTGCTGGAAAAGGGCAAGCAGTATCTGGCCTACAACGCCACGGCGGCGTCCTCCATCGGTCTGTTTGCCGAGGCCAACTACGCCATGAGAGCGATCCCGACCGAGATCGTGGGCGACAAGGCCAAGGCAGGCAACGGCGCCTATGTCTTCACTGTCGACTCGATGGGCCGCTACTACACCTTCCAGGTGGGCGACAAGTATTTCGCTACCAACGCCAGCGAGGAGCTGCTCTTCGTCGAAGCCAATGAGGACGGCAGCGCTCCCGAGGAGGCCAAATGGTACCTGACGCCCAAAGAAGGCGGCTACATTATTTACAATAAGGAAGTCACCTACAACGGCACGCCCGTGTGCGTCGAGTATTACTCCAGCGTCTTCTCCGGCTGGACCTTCAGCCCGAAGAACGAACTGGGCATCTATCTCTTCAACTTCTACGAGCCGACCGAGGATACCAAGGTCTACAACAACGTCGTCCAGGATCCCAGCGTGATCTTTGACTGCGAGGATTCCCGCTTCGTGGAACAGGATTACGCCTGCTCCTTCTCGCTGGACGATCTGGCCGATGAGATCGAGACCCTGACCATCACCTACACGGCCGGTACCAAGAGCGGCACCGTGACAGACTTTACGCAGTCTGCCGACGGCAAACTCGTCAGCTTTACGCTCCCGGCCGCGGACATCGACGGCGACGGAGCCAGCGAGCTCGTCATCAAGGTCGAGGTGAAGAACAGCTACGGCATCGAGTACAGCGGCGAAAAGACCGTCGAGATCATCGACAAGCCCTTCTTTGAAGAGCTGACGCCGGCGCCCAATGCACAGACCGGCGAGAACCTGAAGCCTGTGATCTCCGCGAAGATCGGCAACGTAGGCAATGACCCCGTCTTTACGATGACCGTCAACGGACAGCCCGTCGAGGCCGCGTTTGAAAACGGCGTGCTGAGCTACACGCCCTTCGAAGATCTGACGAAGGGCCGCGCGACGGTGCACATCACAGTCAAGCGAAGCGACGGCATCGAAGCGGAGCAGAGCTGGAACTTCACCGTTGGCACCTCGGAGTACCAGCTGTACTTCGGTCAGCTCCACTCCCACACCACCTACTCCGACGGCTCCGGCACGCTTGCGACCGCGCTGGACTACATTGCCGCCCTGCCGGAGAGCGCGAACGTCCAGTTCGTGGCCTTCACCGACCACTCCAACTACTTTGACACCACCAGCGCCGCCAACCCCGCTGACGCGCTCAACGACAAGAGTCTGATGACCGACGCCAGCCGCGCGCTCTGGGACGAGTACAAGGGCGCGGTCGAGAAGTTCAACGAGAGCCATCCCGACCGTCTGGCCATTGCGGGCTTTGAGATGACCTGGTCCGGCGGCCCCGGCCACATCAACACCTTCGACAGCGACGGCCTGGTGTCCCGCAACAATGCCGCACTGAACAACAAATCCGGCGACGCCGGCATGAAGCTCTATTACCAGACGATCAACAAGGGTAGCAGCCTGAACCAGTTCAACCACCCGGGCACGACCTTCGGCAACTTCACCGACTTCTCCTACTGGGATGAAGCGACCGACGCGCACATCTTCCTGGTCGAGGTCGGCAACGGCGAGGGTCAGATCGGCGCCGGCGGCTACTACCCGAGCTACGAGCAGTACATCATGGCTCTGGACAAGGGCTGGCACCTGGCCCCGACCAACAACCAGGACAACCACAAGGGCCGCTGGGGCAACGCCAACGACGCCCGTGACGTCATCCTGACCAACGACTTCACCGAGCAGGGCATCTACGACGCGATCCGCGCTCTGCGCGTGTACGCGACCGAGGACAAGAACCTGCAGATCTCCTACTCGCTCAACGACGCCGCGATGGGCACGATCTTCTCCGATGAGAACGCGCCCGAGAAGCTGAACGTCGTCGTCACCGTCTACGATCCCGACGCGAGCGACGCCATCAGCAAGGTCGAGCTCGTCGGCAACGGCGGCCAGACCGCCTATACCTGGAACGACGCGACGGAGCTCGCTTCCGGCCAGCTCAGCGCGGAGCTCGATCCCGAGTACAGCTACTACTTCGTCCGCGTGACGCAGAGAGACGGGGACCTCGCCGTGACCGCCCCCATCTGGGTCGGCAAGGCGCTCAAGCTCGGCGTCACCGAGATCAAGGCCGCCTCCGAGCCGGTCTACAAGGACGAGGAGACCACGCTGGTGACCACCCTCTACAACAACGAGGACAAGGCCGCCACCGTCAAGAGCCTGACCTACACCATCAACGGCAGCGAGGTCATCGGCACCGACACGACCGTCCGCACGATCCCGGCCGGCGGCACGCTGGACGTCAGCTTCGTCCACACCTTTGACAAGGCCAAGCTCACCACCGTTGCCGTGACCGCCGTGATCGCGTACGAAGACAAGGAGAACAGCTACAGCGCCAACGTCGAGCTGGACGTCCTTGACCGCGAGACCGCGAACACCGTCACCCCGATCGCCGACGTGCGCGCCGCCTCCGACCCGGCCGACACCGGCTACCGCTTCATCATCGAGGGCGTCGTGACCTCCAACGCCTCCGGCTTCGACAAGGACACCGCGTTCTTCGACTGCATCTACGTGCAGGACGCCACGGGCGGCATCTGCTGCTTCCCGGTCTCCGGCGAGTATAAGATCGGCGACAACGTCCGCATCGTCGGCCACACCGACTTCTACCAGGGCGAGCCCGAGCTGCAGGTCGAAACCATCGAGATCACCGACAAGACCGAGACCGTTTCGGCCACCGAGATCACGGCCGCCGAGCTGAACGACCGCTCCGCGGAGGGCAAGCTCGTCACCGTCAAGGGCACCGTCGACAGCTTTGAGCTGGCCAACGAGCTGATCCAGACCATCATGGTCAAGGACGCCGCCGGCAACCTGGCCCGCGTGTTCATCGACGGCTACATCACCACCGCCGCCGAGGTCGAGAACTGTGCGGTCGGCGCGGAGATCGAGGCCACCGGCCTTGCCTCCTACGACGACACCTTCAACGCTCCCGACGGCCCGTTCCCGCGCATCCGTATCCGCAACCGCGCGGACGTGATCTGCACGCCCGTTCCCGAGAAGCCCGCGGCCCCGACGGCCAGCATCCCGGGCGGCCAGGTCGATTACGAGACCGAGGTCACCTTCAGCTGCGAGACCGACGGCGCGACGATCTACTACAGCGTCGACAACGGCGCGAACTGGGTCGAGGGCGATCACTACGTGATCACCGAGCCCGTGACCATCCTGCTCAAGGCCGTGAAGGACGGCGTGGAGAGCGATATCGTCGGCTACGACTTCACCGTTCCCGACGAGCCGCCCGTGCCCGAGAAGCCCGCGGCCCCGACCGTGGACGTGGAGCCCGGCGAGGTCGAGAAGGGCACCGTGGTGCACTTCAGCTGCGAGACCGAGGACGTCACCTTCCTGTACCTCGCGGAAGCCGCCGCGGGCAACAGCGCCGCGGGTCCCGTGATCCGCTCCAACGCGGGCGACTGGACCGAGGGCGACAGCTACACGGTCGAAACGGCCGTGACCCTGCAGGTCAAGGCCGTGAAGGACGGCGTGGAGAGCGATATCTCCACCTTTGCGTACACCGTCAAAAACGAAGAGCCCGAGAAGCCCGCGGCCCCGACGGCCAGCATCCCGGGCGGCCAGGTCGACTATGAGACCGAGGTCACCTTCAGCTGCGAGACCGACGGCGCGACGATCTACTACAGCGTCGACAACGGCGCGAACTGGGTCGAGGGCGACCACTACGTGATCACCGAGCCCGTGACCATCCTGCTCAAGGCCGTGAAGGACGGCGTGGAAAGCGATATCGTCGGCTACGACTTCACCGTTCCCGACGAGCCGCCCGTGCCCGAGAAGCCCGCCACCCCGACCGTGACGCCGGAGGCCGGCGAGGTCGAAAAGGGCACCGCCGTGACCTTCGAGTGCGAGACCGAGGGCGTGACCTTCCTCTACAGCACCGACGGCGGCGAGACCTGGACCGAGGGTACGAGCTACACGGTCGAAGAGGACGTGACCATCCTGGTCAAGGCCGTGAAGGACGGCGTGGAGAGCGATCCCGCCGAGTTCACCTTCACCGTGGCCGAGGAGCCGGTCAAGAAGTACACGATCACCTTCGTGAACTGGGACGACAGCGAACTGCAGAAGAGCGAGTTCGAAGAGGGTGAGACTCCCGAGTACACCGGCGAGACCCCGACCAGGGACGAGGACGAGAAGTACACCTACGAGTTCTCCGGCTGGGATCCGGAAATCGTTCCGGTGACCGAGGACGCGACCTACAAGGCGACCTTTACCGAAAAGGAAAAGGAGCCGCCCGTGCCCGAGAAGCCCGCCACCCCGACCGTGACGCCGGAGCCCGGCGAGGTCGAGAAGGGCACCGAGCTGAAGTTCTCCTGCGAGACCGAGGGCGCCGACATCTGGTACAGCGTGGACGGCGGCGACACCTGGGTCATCGGCGACAGCTACACGGTCAACAAGAACGTGACTGTCCTTCTCAGAGCCAAGCTCGGCGACTTGTGGAGCGATACCGCGATCTTTACCTACACCGTCAAGGCTGATGTTGAACCGACTCCCGAACCGACGGACGAGCCGAAACCCACCGAAACGCCGACTCCCACCGAGCCCGCGCCCACCGATACGCCGACTCCCACCGAGCCCGCGCCCACCGATACGCCGACTCCCACCGAGGAGCCCGAGCTCCGGTTCCGCGTGGTGTTCACGGATGACGTTAAGGTGCCCGAGGCGCTGAAGGAGAAGTATCCCAGCGTGTTCGACATGGAGAACGCGATGCTCAGAACGGTCCAGCGCCGTCTCGGCTCGACCGAGATCAAGGGCAAGCAGTTCTACGAGATCCGCGTCGAGTACAACGACGGCACGGAATGGCTGCCGGTCACCGCGGATATGTTCCCGGCCGAGGGCGTGAAGGCAGAGCTGGCGATCCCGAGCGGCGCCGACGAGACGGACGACTTCTACGTGCTGCACCTCTTCGGCGAGGACTGCAACGGCCACAAGGCCGGCGAGGGCGAGATGCCCTCCGTCAGGATGACGGACGGCAAGCTGAGCTTCACCGTGCACGGCACCTCTCCGCTGCTTCTCGTCTGGACGGAGAACGAAGGCCCGATCCCCACCGAATCTCCCGAGCCCACCGAATCTCCCGAGCCCACCGAATCTCCCGAGCCCACCGAATCTCCCGAACCCACCGAGGAGCCTCCCGCCAAGCTCTACGTCATCCTCAACCCGATGGGCGGCAAGGTCTCCCAGACCCGCGTGCCTCTGAACGACGACGGCAGCGTGCCGAAGCTCCCCACGCCGCAGGAGCGCGACGGCTACCTCTTCGGCGGCTGGTATGACGCCAAGAAGGGCGGCAACGAGGTCGTCGAGGGCGACGTCCTGACCGAGACCACCACGCTCTACGCCCGCTGGTACGAGCTGAGAGCGGTCGTCACCGAGGACGTCACCGTTCCCACCGCGCTGAAGGAGAAGTACACCAGCGTCGCCGTGATGAAGAACGCGATGCTCAAGACGGTCCAGCGCCGCCTGGGCACGACCACGGTCAAGGGCAACAAGCTCTACGAGATCCAGGTCGAGTACAACAACGGGGAAGAGTGGCTGCCGATCACGGCCGCCCAGTTCCCGGTCCGCGGCGTGAAGGTCAGCCTCTCGCTGCCGGACGGCTCCGCGACGACGGACAGCTTCTACGCGCTGCACCTCTTCGGCGAGGACTGCAACGGCCATAAGGCCGGCGAGGGCGAGATGCCCACCGTGTCGAAGACGGGCAAGACCCTGAGCTTCACGATCCACGGCACTTCGCCGCTGCTGCTGGTCTGGACCGGCAAGGGCGGCACCGGCCCGACCCCGAAGACCGGCGACTCCGCCGATCCCGTGCTCTGGGCCGCGCTGATGGGCGCCTCCGTCCTCAGCCTCGCGGTGCTCAGCCTGGGCGCGAAGAAGAGAAAGAACAGAGCCTGAGGCCGCAAAATACCACAGAAAAAAAGGAGCTGCGATCCTTCGCAGCTCCTTTTCTTTCCGGACGGCCCCGCAGAGCGGCCGCTCCGCCGCGCGGGAGCTTCCCGCGGCGGCCGCTTCCCCCTCTTGACGGGCCGTGGTATACTGGATTATACGAAAAAACGGGGAAGTGAAGCCAATGATCCGTGAAATCAAGATCAGCGCCGTCGAGGATCTGATCCCGCTGCTGTCGGACCAGCCGTACCGGCCCGACCTCGGGCGCAACCGCAGCCTGTACGTCTACCGCGGCATGGCCAACGCGGACTTCCGCATGGTCACGAGCCTCCGGCGCAACTGCAAGCAGCTGCAGCGCACGCTCGAGCCCGCGATCCTGAAAAACTTCGCAAAATACGCCGTGATGGAGGATCCGACGATCGCGCAGTCGGTCTGGCGGCAGATGTTCCTCGGCCAGCACCACGGTCTGCCCACGCGTCTGCTGGACTGGACGCAGTCCGCGCTGGTGGCGCTGCACTTCGCCGTCAGCGAGGACCGGCTCGAGCAGATGGAGGAGCATGACTGCATGGTCTGGCGCATGGATATCAAGGAGCTGCACGCGCTGCTTCCGCCGAAGTACCAGCAGATCATGGCCCGCAGCAAGGCCGAGGTCTTCTCGGTGGACATGCTGGGTCAGGCCGCGGCCGACATCGCAGCCTACGACCGCGACATGGGCGACCGGGCGATGGTCGTCCTCGAGCCGCCGAGCCTTGACTCGCGCATCGTCAACCAGTATTCCTTCTTCTCCGTCATCCCGATGGATATGGAGGACGTGGAGGGCTTCCTCGACGAATACACCCGCAACACCGTCAAATACCGGATCGACCGCAGCCTCCGCTGGCGCGTGCGCGATATGCTCGACCAGCTGAACATGAGCGAGCGCCTGGTATACCCGGGCCTGGACGGCCTCTCCCGCTGGATCGCGAGGCACTATTTCGTGAAGGAAAAGGGCGCGGACACGCGCTCGCCGGACCCAGCCGCTCCGACTCCGCCCGATCTTTGCGTTCCCGACGGAGAAAGCCTGAAAAACCTGTAAAAAATCCCTTGACAATCGGGGAAAAACCGATATAATGATATGGCCTGTCCGTATGGGCAGAGCTATCCTTGCTCCCGGCAGCGACCGGGGGCCAATAGACCAAAAGGAGGTGCAACCATGGCAAAAGCAAGCGAAAAGTACGAAGTCATGTACATCATCA